>Ga0172379_10005452_pt1 | contig 17784 bp, 17 predicted proteins | sample GrowelOW334metaG_FD_119756 | JGI IMG/M metagenome (GOLD analysis project Ga0172379, IMG submission 119756) | Groundwater microbial communities from an aquifer near a municipal landfill in Southern Ontario, Canada - Groundwater well OW334 metaG | ecosystem: Environmental > Aquatic > Deep... | reverse complement strand
TGGCAATCAACGTGCCCAAGTCGTACCCCTATCAGATCGCCATGTGGTTGATGTGGACCTGCGAGATGGAAGACAACACCGGCAAGCGCTGGAGTCAGAGCATCAGCACCTACATTCCGTGGACGGAACTGTACCCGATGTTTCGCAAGGCCTTCGCCGGCATCGAAGTTCGCGTCGAGCATCCCTACGCTCAGTCGTACCACGGCAGCCCCGGGCCATTTCAAGCATCTGGCCGCCTGGTGGAAATCAGCACCAAGCAACACGCTTTCGTTCGGCCCATCGGCGACCTGAGCGAATCGATTTGGGTCAATGCCGAGCTGCGCATCGACAGCAACTTGAAGCAGTACGCCAGCAACGAAGCCTTCATCGCCTGCAACGTGGACGCCCTCGAATTCGGCCAAGACCGCGGTCGCCGTGGCAACTACTACAGCCTCGAAGGCCAATCGGGACAGCAGGCCTTCTTCATCTACCTGCCCGGGGCTGGTCACGGCAAAGACAAGTACCTGCCCATCGCAAGAGTGGTCGCAGCGGACAAGGCCAAAGGCACTGCCACCATCGAACTGGATGACTCGGTGGAAGCCTTCACTCCCGCCTAACAAGCGATAAGAGTTGAAGCGCGAGAAAGAGAACCAGTGCCCAACAAGCACCGTTTCTCTTTCTTTTTAAGTTATAATAAGTAGACCGGTCTACTATCAACCGAATTGATTGACAGTGCCTTATTATTAGCAGCAGTCAAAAGCGAGATTCAAAATGAACAAGCAAGAATCGACAAACTCCTCCACTCGTTTTAGAGTGCAGAAAATTGCAGCATTTTCAGATGGTGCAAGCGGTGGCAATCCAGCTGGTGTAGTGCTTGTTGATAAATTGCCCGATACTCAGACCATGCAAGAAATTGCAGCAGAAGTGGGCTTCTCAGAAACAGTATTTGCTGAGCCCGTACTTGCTGAATCCGAACTTACAGAACAGGAAGGCGACAACTGGCGAGTGCGCTATTTTTCACCCGAATCTGAGGTACCGTTTTGTGGGCACGCCACAATTGCACTGGGAGCGGCACTGGCTCTCAAATCAGGCAATGGCGTTTTTTCGCTGATTTTGAACCAAGCGACAATTACTGTTGAAGGTCGTACCGACGCTGGTGTTATTTGGGCGGCATTGCAATCGCCTCCAACCAGAAGCAAGGCAGCACCAGCCGAACTCGTATCAGCCACTCTCAAGCTTTTCGGATACAGCGAAAATGATTTAGACAAGCGCATCCCGCCTGCCCTAATTCACGGTGGCGCCGATCACTTAGTGCTCGCTCTCAGTGACCGCAAGACCCTGTCAGCCATGAGCTACGACCTAAACGCCGGTCGAAAGCTAATGACAGAGGCAGGGCTAGTTACGATTATTCTGGTCTATAGCGAAAGCGCAAATCTGTTTCACACGCGCAATCCATTTGCTTCGGGTGGCGTCTACGAAGACCCAGCAACAGGCGCATCCACGGCGGCTTTTGCCGGCTATCTGCGTGATCTAAACTGGCCTCATGGTGGCGCCATTGATATCATTCAGGGCGAAGATATGCAGATGCGTTCGCGCTTGCATGCCGAAATTCCAGAGCTATCCGGCAGCTCCATTCGCATTTCTGGAACAGCCCGAATCATGAACGAAGAGTAGCTATTGAGGCTGATCGCGCTCTGTCAGATTGAACACCACCGCGCCGCTCGCCAATTGCAAATTTTGTGGAGTAATGATTATCTCTTCGCCCCATTGTCCAGTACCGACACCAAGCTCGGCTTCTTTCATCAAGGCGCTATCAATGATTGTGCGAAAACCCTGAGGTTGCCATGAAAACGGCGGTATCGAGCCAATTACATAACCAGTTACTGCTACTACCTTTTCAGGGCTAGCCATTTTGATATTGCGCGAACCAAGTGCTTTTTTTAGCTGTCCAGAAATAGCATTTTGATCACCGCCAACCATAATAAGTGCACACTCGCCCTTATCGGTTTCGAATATCAAAGTCTTGACCATGGCCCGCTCGGCAAAGCCTAAAGCCTTAGCGACATTAGCCGCACCTTTTTCTGTTTCAGGAGAAAACTGCAGGCGCTTGTGAGCGATTTTATGCTGCTCTAAATAAGCGAAAACAGGAAGTTCAGTCATATTGCCTCAATTTCAAAAATCATCTTGCCGAGGTGTAACACCGCGTTCAAATGGAGTAGTCAAAACTACACTGGTGATGGTTTTCTTTACTCCCTTTACTGCGCGAATGTTATCAAGAAAAGCAGAGAGCGCAGCTGTATCGGCAGTGCGCACCTTAAGCAAAACACATTCTTCACCAGCGACAATATAGTATTCCTCAACCTCAGGAAAGGCCATCAAACTCTGAGCCAAGCCACTGGCCGAAATCGCCTCAATGGTGACTCTGACAAAGGCACAAAGCTTGAGGCCAAGAAGTTGCGGATCGATATCAATTGTGTAACCACGGATGACACCAATCTGTTCAAGTTTCTTAACGCGGGCGTGAACCGAAGGCGGAGAAAGATTGAGAATTTCCGCCAAGTCAGAGTACTTTTTTTTGGCGTCTTTTTTGAGCAAACCTAATAGTTTTTCGTCAATGTCATCCATGCAACTAACCTTTTGACCAATAGTAACTAATTCTATTCAGACTCTTACTGAATTAGTCATTTAGACATTATCATTGTACCTAGTTAGGGCAACTTCATCAAACGCCAAATTTGATTAGGCTGCCAAAGACCAATGAGTTGCTGCTCAGAATTGCCCGAAAGAGCCTTCTTTGCAGCACGACAAAGGGAAACCGAGGTGCTAAATGTTCAATATCGATTTAAAATCAGACAGTTCAAAACTAATAGCCGCATTTCTTGCGGTTTATCTAATTTGGGGTTCAACTTATCTAGCTATTCGCTTTGGCTTAGAAAGCTTGCCTCCATTTCTCATGTCTGGCACACGATATCTGATCGCTGGCGCCCTCATCTACTTATATGCATGGAAAAAGGGGGCTGGGCATCCAACCAAAGGTCAGTGGTTGAGAGCTACCATAATTGGTGTCTTGCTCTTCGTACTGGGCAATGGTGGCATTGTGCTGGCCGCCCAATCGATTCCCTCTGGACTGGTATCACTCATGGTGGCGACAGTACCTATCTATATAGTTTTGCTTGACTGGTGGAAAGGTGGTAAGACGCCAAGTCACTTCACCGGAGCCGGTCTAGTTGTGGGTGTGCTTGGAATGATACTGCTACTCGGGCCAAGCAAAATAGGCGGTACAACCAGTGTTGATCCTGTTGGCATAGTGTGGGCAATGCTGGCATCGTTGGCCTGGGCAATTGGCTCTCTCTATGCGCGTCACGCTGACCTTCCTAAGTCTCAGCTGCAAGCTGCCAGCATGGAAACTGTCACCGCCGGCGCAATCATGATTCTGATTTCGGCCTGTATCGGTGAAACTAACGGCTTCAACATCGCTGAAGTGACCGCTAAATCGTGGCTCTCACTGCTTTATCTAATTGTATTTGGCTCGATCGTGGGCTTCACCGCCTACGTTTATATGCTCAAAGCAGCAAGCCCAACTCGCGTTTCTACTTATGCTTACGTCAACCCAGTGGTTGCGGTATTTCTAGGCTGGGCCCTAGCAGGAGAAGCAGTAACATCACAGACAATTATGGCTTCGGCAGTAATTCTATGCGCTGTTTGGCTAATCACCAGACCAAGCAAAGCGAGACTACAACCGCTACCAGTACGAACTCGCGAACTAGAGACAGCAAAGCGCTAGGACAAACAGCAAATGCTATTTTTCTAAGAACTCTTTAGCAAGAGCTGAGCCGATTTCATTGTGAGCTTGCCTATCGGCTGCTGCCAGACTAGCTTTACCCAGGCGGTCATAACACTTAGCTCTTTGTACATAACCATCAGAGAGTAAAGTGGTTTTCATATCGCTAGTGTAAGTGGTGTTCAATACTTTGATGGCGGCGGTACAGTCTTGTGCCGCCGCTTCCCACTTGCCCAGTTCTTGGTAGCAAAGGGCGCGGCCCAAATAAGCTGTCGGCTTGAAATTAGGAGCCGAATTCTTCAATGCCTCAGTATAAGTAGAAATAGCTTGATCATATTGTTTCTCAACTCGTTGAATATTGGCAGCTCGACTTAAGTACGCAGAGTGATATGTATAGCTCAATTTTGCAGCCATGAAAAAATCAGCAATGGCCTCACGATGCTTTTTCAGAGCAACGTAGCAGTTTGCCCGGTTCGAATAACAATCACGCGAAGGATATTTAGCAATAACAAGTGACAGAGCTTTCACCGCTTTGCTACATTCCTCAAGCTTAAAATAAGTGCCACCAACAATATACAGACGCTCAAGAGCAGCATCGTCAAAATTCTTACAGCGATCAAATTGCTCCGCCGCTTCTTCATAGCGCTGATGCCCCCAATAAGCGAGACCCCGCCACAAACTGACAGCATTGGCGTTAGTGGGCGTCTCTCTTACTCTTGCTATGAGCGCATCAACCCTATCAAAATTGCGCGCCTCCATGGCGGCATTAAGCTGCCCAATTGGCAGTGTTTTATTGGCAGCCGTATTAGGAACACCCGTATAGATTGGGTTGCGCAGACTTGCTATTTCTTGAGCGGCGGTAACGCCGGCAAAGTCTTTAGCCACGTCTTTAGCGACGCTCGGCAAGCAACCTGCGAGAGTAGTAGCCGCAATAATAGAAGCTAAAGATCTACTATGTTTGTTGTATTTATTGTGGTTTTTGTGCTTTCTATTCATTTGATTGCACTACCAGCAGTGTCAGCTTTTTTACTGAGATATTTCACCAGAGAATCTACCTGCTCTTTAGAAAGCGGCCCTCCAGCACTCTCTAAGAAGCCGGGCATAGAAGGGCTGGTCTTGCTACCATGGGCGATCACATCATGAGCGTGGGCACGCAAATCAGCATCAGAATAATCAACCGATTCAATCAACGGACCAGAGAGAATGCCACTCTCCTGCTTGCGGTGGCACATGGCACAATCAGCCTCAAATAGCTCTTTACCGAATTGACCGACGCCCTCATCAACGTGACAGCGCTTGCAACGTTCAGCAGTAAAAATTTTGGTACGGTCTTTCATTGACATGGTGCCGTGAGCGTTCTTCACGTCCATAGCAATGAAAAGCCTGGTAATTGGCCGCTCTGGATCGTCTGAGTAAACGACCATGTCTTTAGTTACTGGCCCCTGTTTCATGGTTGTGTCGACTAAAATATCGAGCTTAACAGAGGCCCCCGGCTTGAGCAGAGCGCCTTTAAAATTGGTAGCCGTACAGCCACACTCTGACTTAGCTTCTGTGACATGAAGGGGCAGCTTGCCCGTATTGGAAATCGTAAAGGCGCAAGGAACTTCAGCGGCAGCCTCGACTTTTCCTAGATCTATTTTTTCGTTGTCGAAATGAATTTGCTGCGCGTTGCTTGGAGGTTTCTCGGCAGGCTTTATGCCGGTAGGTTTTTGGGTTTGCGGAGGCGATGAGGAACATCCTGCTATCGAAAGAACAAGACAAATGAGCAGCAAGCTGCGCTGGTTCAAACAGAATCCATCCATTTCTCTGGCACCGGTTTTCCTTCACGGGCGCGATACTCAGGGTTCCAGAGTTGCGCATAAACAGAAATGTCGGCCTGGCTGATTCCAGCTAAAGTTTCGCGCCCAGAGCCGCCTGAGTCTTCATGGGCTTCGCAAATGGCATCGTAGCGAAATGCCAATTCGGCCAAAATATTGGCAGCATCAAAGTCACCGCGAGCGATGGCACGATCGCGCGCCGATCCTAATTCTTCTTTGGTTAAACGACCATCTGGCTCACCAGAAGCCGTTTCTGCCAAGTCTATCTCTTCCCAATTTTTACGCAGAAAAGGCATAATCACTTCGGTCAGAAATTGATATTCATCCAAGAACATTTAGTGACCTCGCACCCTATGACGCAAAACTTCAGTTCAAAATTATCATTCAGGACGCCTATTTGATTTTACCCGTTCAGCACGATCTGCCAACCCCGCCTTGACAACAGCCAGCCTGTAGCCAAAAATCTAATGAAAGAAGCAAAAGAATTTGGCGCCTGGAGGCATGTAGGGAAGCTGAATTTCTGCTAAACTTTGCACACTGTCAAAAACTTAACTCCCTCAGGTGCGTGCAATGGACTCTAAAGCCATACATTGCCGGGAATCCTTATCTTTCACTATTGTCTGTGACGAACGCTGCTTTGTCGTCAATCGGCTGGCGGACTTGCTCAAGCTCTGGGATCGCTCACAGCTATTCACTTTTGTCGACCGCGAATCGGTCAGTGAAACCGCACGTCAATTGATTCAAGACCTTGATGCTTCACCCTGGAGCCTCTTTCTCATCGACGACAACAATGAGCGCTGGTACGGCCCAGAAGCCATTCCAATGATTCTGAAGAACCTGCGCTTTGGCAGATTTGCCGCTGTTTTATACATTTTGCCTGGAACAATGTGGCTCACCCGCCAACTTTATCAGCTAGTCTCACGCACCCGTCTGATAATTTCTAGCCATCCAGCTTAGATTACCTCTTCCAGTTTGGGCATAACCAAGGCTCCCTTTAGTGGCAATCTTGAGCTACCGGCTGCGTGTATTAGGGCACGCCAGCTGCGCACTGTAGTGCTGCCAACGTATCCTTGCACAACCTATACTGGTAATAGTTCAGCAAAGCTGACAAGACTTACATGGACGGATTGTTCAACGAAGGAGCAGGTGTAGGGCAATGCTTTAAGCCTGTTTTGGCTACCGCTTCTACAAAACGGTCATAGCGTTGTTTTGAAAATCCGGCTTGCATGAGTCGTTCTTTCATTGTGCCAATTTGGCCCATTCGATGTATTTCTTCCGATTCTTTGTCTGACATGCAATTAGACGGGAGAATCAAATTTCCTGTCTTCTGCCGCTCTATTGCTTCAAATCTCTCTTGATTGACTTGAGCTGGCATGAATGACAGAGTCTTATCTTTTGTCCGCCGTTGCTACTGGGCTTGCGTCCGACCAAAAGCACAGCTTCCGCATCTTTTGATTCGCAAGTTATAGATGCAATAAGGTCGGCTGAACCATTCGGTAGCCCTCCTAACATTCTGCCGATCAAGGGAGATATCTACTTGGAATTTTATCTGCACAAAAATGAACTGAAGGTAGCCTCGCAACGCCGTGGCAGCTTCTCTTCAAGGCGCCAGACAATGCTGCTGCTCTAACGACTTGAGCTTGTCCTTAATCTTGCCGGCCTCACGTGTCATTCCCCTGCCATTCAATAGGTCAGCTAAAGGCCTCAGGCTATCTTGATTCTCTTTGCTTATCGTCATACCGGGTTTGAATATTGATGAAGCCAGCTGCTCATATGACTGCTTGCCTTTGATTAGATCGCAGTCTTGAAGATACAAAGTCGTTAGCCTTATTAGCCAATCTCTGGCGAATGTATTGTCCGGGCCAGAAGCTCCAGTAGTAATTTGCAATAGATTATTGAGCAAAGCTGCACCGCTAGCGGTATCATGCAACTCTTTGTACTTTTTGAGCAAACTATCAATAAACCGCACATTCATACTAACGTTCAAATCACTGCCCTCCTTAATCGAGGCAGCGTAGCCCATCGAATAGAGTTCAGAAGCTCCAACAAGCTGTTGGCCTGATTCAAATTGACTGCCGATACTGTAAAAGCCACCCGAGTAGTGCCGACGCCACCCATTTTTAGGTATGACCAAATTTTCACCAATTACCAGTGCTGCTTTGCATTTGGCTAATGCTTTATCCCAATGCTTCAGATAGGCATAAGTGTCCGCTGTTTGAAACATACTGCCAATCAGTACGTTCTTATCTGTATCGGAGGCTCTAAGCGATTCTAGCTCTTCCAAAATTTCTGCTCTTTTCTCGCCCAATTGGTTCGACAACATAGCGTTGAGAACATAGATAATATTCAATCTGTTATGCGAAGCCCTGGCCAGCGCGAGAATCTCAGCCATTGTTTTGTCATCTCTGCTCCAACCACAAAGATCATCAAAAGCCCATGTAGTACCACCACAGTTGCTGATTTGCATTCCAGTGGACGGATCGCTGAAACCATTCACCATACGGGCTTTCACCAGTCGCATGGCAATTGTTTTAATGTATTCACTCTGATTACAATCGCGGAAACGCTGTGACAAATTGTAGAAGCAATTATACATTTGAGCACTGTCCGTGCTCTTGGCGTTGGTCTCGTAAAGGCTAACAGCCCGCTCGATCAGGTTGGTAGCAGACTTGCAGTCGTGTCTATCGAAATCAAGATTAGCCTTGGCAGTTAAGGCTCTCACCCCAGCAAGTGCATTTCTATTAGAATTAGCAATATCAGAATCTAGCTCATTTAATAGCGTTGCTGCAGCATGCTCTCGGCGAAACTTTAGCTCACTGTCAAAATCTCTTCGCAAAGCCGCTGCCTGAGCCATTTGATTGCTGGCATTCATGTATTGCTCACAGAGGCTTACCATCGCAGGCATGTTGCGCTCTACAGCGTCTGGCCATCTGACAGTGCGGCAGAACGCCATGCCATTCTTGAGCACCGCTATTGCTTCATTTGTCTTGCCATACTTGTGCAACATCTTGGCCCATTCGCAGCAAATGGTTCCATATGCTGTGTTCATCGCGCTTTTGCTTTCAACTTTATCGTTGTCATAGGCAAGCTGAAAGAATTTTCCAGATAGACCTTCATTTGCCTCTGCTAAGGCCTGAGCAATTGTTTGAAGCGAGATTCTGTCCTTGTCGCCGGTGCGAATTATCTCATCGTAAAAGGCGCTAGCAACAGGCACAAGTTCTTTGTACATTTTATGGCCGACAAGAAACATGGTGTAGTGCTGGAGAGCACGATGATAATTCTGGCTCTGCGGCAGAGCTTTCGTAAAAGCAGTCTCTTGGTCGTAAAACTTGCAGGCTGAAGCCAAATCACCGCTATCTTCGCTCACTCTAGCCAGTGTATTGAGGCACGCACCAATAGATTGAGATTGTGGCTCGGCGGAGCGCAAATCAGCTAATGTGGCATTGAGCAATGACAGTGCTTCTTTATACCGGTGATTGCGCGAGCAACTAAAAGCTAGTGTTTGAACTTCGTGATAAATCACAGTAGAATTGCTGTTCGGTTGTTTCCGCAAAAGACGCAATCTATTTTGAGCGAAATATTTATAGACTTCAAAATCATCTATATCGTGCACAGCGCTGATTATTTTGCTCAGCTGTGCAAGCATTTCTTTTTGGTCTGCTAGTGACATTTTCTCAGCCGCCAGGAAAGCTTTATCAAAATAGGGCCTCGCCCTTTCGAAATTTCTACCGGCATAAATACTGGCAGCGGCAGCAAGGTGCCCGGCACTTGCCTCGCCATAATGACCAGCCTTATCGGCCCGATCAGCTTGCTGATCAAGCTCTTGAGCTGAGGGTTTAGTACCAGTTACTGTCGTCACCTCAGAATAAAACTGGCTAAATTGACTTCGCTGGCTTTTTGGAATGCCTAGTGGCTCTGCCGCCAATGCTGGCAAAATAGCAAAACTGGTCAAGATAGTGAGCGCGATAGAGCAAGAAGCAAGAGATTTAAGAAACTCTGTATTGGCTGATTTCATTTGCTCGCTACCGCCTTCAATAGTAATGATGCCTCAAAAATTGAAGACTCCTTCTATGTTACATGCTGGGCTCAATAGTCTCGCCCAATAAACGCCAATCGCTTGGCAGCCAAAGCAGCTAGCAATAATGGAGCAAAATCCTAAAGATGCAAAGACAGGTATCTACAGCCCCAGCTGTTCCAACACTGACTGATAAGCAGTTTGTTCTGATGCCGACGCTAGCAATTCAATCTGCAACCGTTCAGCCAGAGTCTCACTGTCAGTAAATGCTTTGCCTTTAACCTTGGCCATGGCTTCAACCATTTGCTCTTGCAACGAGAGCACATCAGGCGCTTGGGTAGACATGCGAGCATAGGCAAAGCTGTCTTCGCCAATCAAAAGGGCGTTGGGCGATAGCGCCTCAATCAGCCAAACGGCGCGGTCTAATGGCAGGGGCGAGAAGTCGGCCACAAGGTATTCAACCTCATCGGGCAGATTGAGAAAACGGCCGAGAATGTCTGAGGTATTAAGCCTCCAATTCGAAAGTACCGATTGCGCTGTCTCTTCGCCGCAGAACAAGGGGTTCGAAGGGGGAAAAGCAGCGGCCGGGTCGAGGGAAAACTGGGTGGAGAAGTGTGGCCCCCGCGCCGGTGCCTCTGAAGAAGTTGGTGCAGAGAAGTCATTAGAAGCACTTACAGTGGCTGCCGTTTGGATTAGCGAGCGGTCGAGCGCCTCGTACATTGACTGGGCCAAGGGCGATACTGTGCTGAGATCGGTAGCTGCTACTAAAACCAGTTTCTTGCGAGTGCGCCTTCGCCAGTTGCGAGCTAGAACCGCAAGAGCTTCTTCAGTATCGTCGACGGCCAAAAGAGGAAAAGAAGTAGCAGCTATTGGATAGCTGGGGCGGTCGGCGACAATGCAGCCGAGGGCGCCAGCAGAGAAAGCCTCACCGATAAAATCGTGCCCGTCGAAGGTTTTACCAACAAGAGCGACAAACCAAGAGCCAGATAACTCACTGCGAGTGTCGGTGGCAACCTCGCCGGCCTCGTCTGGAACCATACCGACGGCCACTCTGGCCCCGGTGAGCTCGATTATTTCTTCAGCTGAGTAGACTGCCGCCAACGAATTCGGTCTATTCTCCAGCAAACCTATTAAACCCGTTAAATATAGCATTGCCATGTATTTGACAGGGGCTCGCCAGCCTTCCATAATTCTTGCATGCTAACAAAAATCAATTCCCCTGTTTCCAAGCTGGTGGAAGCCTTCGACGGCGTCGCCGAAGCTCAAGCCTGGCGCGAACGTCGCCACTTGCTAGACACTAGGCAACTTACTATTGACGAAATTAGTCTATGCTTGGCTTTAGCTCACTATTACAAGCATAATCAAATTCACAAAAAGCCACCACTGACGATACTAGCCGCCCACACTATCGCCACTGTCTTTTACGAAAATTCAACACGGACAAAGACAAGTTTTGACTTAGCAGCGCGCAAGCTTGGCGCTACTGTGGTCAACCTTGATGTCAATACTTCGTCGGCGGCCAAAGGCGAAACCTTAGAGGATACGGCCCTCAATCTGTGGGCTCTTGGGGTGAACGGCATTATCATGCGTCATAGCCAATCGGGAGCACCCGACGACTTGGCCGACAATGTAGGCGATAAGCTACACATCGTCAATGCTGGTGATGGCTGGCATGCCCATCCCTCACAAGGACTGCTTGATCTCTATACAATTTTAGAAAGCTTAGGCCAGTTACCAGCGTTTGCCAGCAATGGTAAAGTCGAAAATCGGCTAAACGACGCCAGCCTTAAGGGTAAGAAAGTAACTATCGTCGGCGACATTATTCACTCACGGGTGGCTCGCTCCAATCTTTGGTTGTTGAAAAAGTTAGGTGCAGAAGTGCATTTGGCCGGTCCACCAGCTCTTCTCCCTGATACATTTGGCGACGACGAGTTTGCTGCGGTTGTTCATCACCGTCTAGAACCAGCTATTAAAGATGCTGACTTTATTATTTGTTTGCGCCTGCAATTAGAGAGGCAGGCTCAAGGATTGATAGCAAGTATTGACGAGTATCGCAAACAATATCGCCTCGATCACGACCGCATTCGCCTTGCTAAAAGCAATGTACGAGTACTGCATCCAGGGCCAATTAATCGTGGTGTAGAAATCACCAATGAACTGGTAGAAGATCCAATTATTTCCTGCGTTCTCACTCAGGTTGAAAATGGATTACTGTGTCGCATGGCTATTCTCACATTGTTATTTTCAACACCAACTACGAAATCTTAGGCCTCAGAAATGCTGATCAAAAATTGTTATTTGTGGGAGAGCGACAGCAAGTCTGGTGCTGGTAAGAAAACAGACCTAAATTCTGATATTCGTATTGAAAACGGCAAGATCGTAGAAATAAGCGCCAAGGGAAAAGAACTTACAGCGCAAAAATCTGAAACCATATTCGATGCCGATGGCCTCTGGCTTTTACCGGGCTTTATAGACATTCATACCCACCTGCGTGACCTGGGACAAACAGCCAAAGAAGACGTGGCATCAGGCACCAAGTCTGCTGCCTCTGGTGGTTACACCACTGTTGTTGCTATGGCCAACACCGTACCACCAATAGATAATGCCAGAATTTTTTCTCAGCTCTTGCAAATAATCAAAGAAAAAGCTGTGATCAAAGTCTTACCCATTGCTTGCGTAACCAAGGGCATGGCTGGTGCAGAACTGACTGAAATGGCCATTCTTAAAGAGCTGGGCGCCATTGGTTTTTCAGACGATGGACTGCCAGTTACCAATTTAGCTGTGATGCGCCGCGCACTAGAACAAGCCAAAGCACTGGGTTCACTAATCGTCAGCCATCCCGAAGACAAAGATCTCTCTGGCACAGGGGCCATGAACGAATCAGCCTATGCCACAGCCAAGGGCCTTCCTGGTGTACCAACTGCATCTGAAGCAGCTTGCATTGCTCGTGAAATCGAAGTAGTGAGAATGACCGGTGGTGCGCTGCACTTTGCCCACGTCTCGGCAGCCGCTTCAGTCAAATTAATTGAAAGAGCCAAGGCCGACGGACTACCAGTAACAGCAGATACCACGCCTCATCACCTCACTCTCACTGATAGTGAAATTCCTGGCTACAACACCAACTACAAGATGAATCCTCCTTTGCGCTCGAAAAGAGATCAAGACACTCTCGTAGAAGCGCTAAAGAATGGCACGCTAGATGCCATTGCCACAGACCACGCTCCTCATACCAGTACAGAAAAAGAAATGGGCTTTATTGCCGCTCCTTGCGGCATAATTGGCCTAGAAACAGCCTTTGCCTTGTGTATAGAGCGCCTCACTGACGATAAACTGCCCGCATCTTCGCGCATGACAGTACCAGAGGTGGTGCGCAAATTCACCAGCGATCCAGCGCGCATAATAGGTCTAGCAGAGCCCAAAATTGAAGTTGGAGCAGCTGCCGATCTTTGCTTGTTTGATCCACAGATGACCTGGACCTATGTGGTAAACAAAGCCACATCGAAAAGCAACAACTCACCATTCGATGGCCGCGAGATAAAAGGTCGCACGATTCTGACATTGTGCGACGGTAAAGTTGCCCATCAATTCGAAACTGCCACCAGTAGATGGCTTGCCATTGAGGGGCTGGCCTTAAAATGACAGGTTCCAATAATACTTCTAGCAATGCCGGTCCTTCTGCTGGCACACCCAACCCAGCTTTGACCGAGAAAGGCACAGTTGCCACTCTCTGGCGACGCGCACAGCGTTATTGCATGATCGGAATCTTCAGTACGATTGCCACTGCAGCCTACCTCACTCCATTGCAAAAATATTTCACCATGGGCCGCTATCAGCATTACGGCATCACCATAAGCATCTTCGGCCTCGGTTATCTTTTGCAAACCATCTGGTCGTGGCGCACATTTACTAAATGGGCCAGAATAAGTTATTTATCCACAGGCCTATTTTTCAGCACTGTGGGCATGACCTTTTACACGAATCCTTGGCTAGACAGCCGTATGTCAATGCAAACTGCAGACAAAGAATTCTGGAAAACTATTTTCATTGCCGTCTACATTCTCATCACCATTGCCATTGTCTCTATCTGGCTCAAGTGGATCAAGGAAGAGAGAGGAGCTTAGAATGGCCAAGCTAATCATGCTTGTCGGTGTGCCCGGATCAGGCAAAACCACCCTATCTAAACGAATTGTCGCTAAAGGCTTTCACTATATGAACGCTGATTCTATTCGCCTTGAACTATATGGCGACGAAAAGACCCAAGGCGACCCTGCCGCAGTTTTTGAAATATTTTTTCAGCGACTTGAACAAGCAATGGCAGAGAAGCTCAGCATCATCATTGACAACACCAATCTCAACCCCAAACACCGCAAACAAATTCTCGATCGGGCCTCAACTTTTGCCTACGACGATGTGCAGCTCTGGCTTTTAGATGTACCACTGGCCACGTGCCTAGAGCGCAATCGCCATCGCGACCGGGCAGTGGAAGAAGACATCGTCACCAACATGTATCACGAACTTTATAAGAACGGTCGACCAAAGCGAACCGAAGGCAAAGTTGTGGTAATTCGCCCTTCGCCAGACGGTACTGATTATTTGTTCTTCCCTCAATCTTGAAAGCTGTAATGCACAGCAAGTGATAAAGTAATACCTTGTTTCACAGGGATAAAAAAATGGGCTCGTCAAATACCCCCGCTAAGTCGACTGAAACTCTTCCTCCAATTCGCTCACCCAGACTAATTTTGAGGCCGTTTCTGCCATCCGACTTTGAGCAGGTCCATGCCTATTCAAGCGATCCCGAAGTCGTCAAGTTCATGCAGTGGGGCCCAAACACTGAAGAGCAAACTCGACAGTTTATGGAAACTTGTTTTGCCAATCAAAAAGAAGAGCCGCGGTTGACCTACGACTTTGCCGTGGTTATGGCTGATACAGCCGAATTTGTCGGATCTGTCTCTTTGCGCTTAGGCAAGAAAGACTCAATGATTGGCGATATAGGTTATTGCTACAGCCGTCAGGCCTGGGGCAAAGGCTTCGCTTCTGAAGCAGCTGAAGCAGTAATTCGCTTTGCCTTTGATCACCTTGGCTTACAAAAAGTAGGAGCCACCTGCGACCCTCTTAATTTTGGTTCGGCCAAAGTTTTGCAAAAAGCAGGCATGAAGCTAGAAGGCTTCTTGCGCAAGCACATCAATATGAAAGGCCAATGGAGAGACAGTTTACTTTTCGGTTGCGCCAAACAAGACATTGAAAAAAATTTGGCAGAGCTAAACCTGTGCCAACGCCGACTATCACCTGGAGAACCAAAGTCTCAACCACTAAAAGAGTTTGAAGAAGTGACTGTCACTCACTTGACCGAACTGTTTGCTGGTGGCAGCCTCGATAAAATTTCCATGAAAGCAGGTGCACTGATTTCTGCTCATACACATGTATTAGAAGAGAGTGCCTTTATCATTTCTGGCCGTCTTCAATCAGGCGAAGACGACAAACAAAAAATCTACGAGCAAGGCAGCATTGTCTATACTCCAGGAGCTGTTAGACAAGGACCACATCTGGCTTTGACCGATGTCGAGCTTTTGATTATGCGCAACGGACCAATTGGCGAATTCGAGTAGTTAGTCGTCTAGATTGCTCAAAAAAGTTTGTCTCAAATTCGTCATGAATTTGAGACAAATAAAAATGCACTTGTGAGTAGATCGCATCTACAATTTCTCTAGCGGTCTAAGACATGTCCGCCTACATCCAAGTGAGCATGCGGCTTTTCGGCCAGCTCTTTGATATGGGCCAAACGCTGCTCAATCTTCTTCTTAGCCATCGCATTTACTATTTTCATGGGTGCAAGGCGTCTCAGTTCTAAATGAGTAGTAAGCTCCAATTCAGTTGCAGTGAGCCCTGTTTCAGAAGCAGCGTGTTCATCCACAGTAGCAGAACGGCCTGAAGTCGAACTACGCTCCACCGGAGTAAAGATCCAGGCCCCTTCCATTACTTTGAACTGATTTGACTTAATCACTTTGTAGTCAATGCGCTTGTAGGGTATCTCTTGCTCACTAATGACACACGTAGTGGCAGCAATGAAGGGAACAATCGTCCACTTTTGCTCAAACACTAATAGGTTAGTGTCTTCTTTGTGCAATTTGCTGTACACCAAATTTGGTGCATTTTCTCTTTCTTCATGTACCATTTTCCAGACAATTTCTACCGGCGCATTGATCAAAATTCGACTAGAAACATAGTCGTCAGGCCTTTTATAACGAGCGACAGCATTGGTATCTTTCAATTTTGCATTGATCTTAGCTTGGTCTTTCTCGCCAACATGATCCACTATCTCTGGCTTGTTTTTTGCCGAGGCCGGAGGCAAAGAAAAAAATTGAAAATTTGCAGCGCTTACTGCCGCTGCTGAAGCGGCCAAGAGAGAGGCGACCAGTCGTTCATTCTGTGATTTCATAAAATGGGCACCATTTCAGAACAACACTTAACCCTTCATCGAACCAACTTTGATCAAATGCTTAGCCCCCTCGTTATAGCTCAAAGCCGAGAGCTTGCCTTTGTTTTCGGCCAAAAATTGTTTAACTTTTTCTGGCTCGCTTTTACTATATTCGCGCAAGGCCCAACCAATGGCCTTACGAATAAAAAACTCTTTTTCCGGAGCTAGCTTTCGACAATAGCCAAAAAGGTGCTTATGAGATGTATTTTTCTTATGGCCAAGATGGCTCAGTAGGCCAGTTCGACGAATCCAAAAATCTTCATCTTCAACATAGCGATCAACAATTGGTCGAACGGTCACTTCATTCGCTAGCAACACCGGCCCTGTTAAATGACTGGCGATAGAATCTGTATAATCCCACCAGGCGCCTTCTCGCACCATCTGTTCGTAAAGTGGCAATGAATCGATAGTAATAAACTGTGGAAACAGTTCAGCATAGTTAATGGCCAAATACTTCTCTTCACGCTTGGTTTGTTGCCAAAGACTGAGAATGTTTTCCTGATATTCAGCCAAAGTGGACGGCCTAAAATCACGTTTCAAATCTTGGATTATCGGCAAGCGATCTGGCTTCTGTACACCATAGAACGGCATATCTGTTTTCATATAGGCCGCCATTTCAACAGCTTTTTCTGGATTAGCCAAACTAGTTAAGCGCTCTTGCACAAACAGTGCAATTTTATCGTTCAATTTCTTCTATCCTCTAGTCAAAGCTGTGATCATGTTAGTTAATGCGCTTAATGCGGCTTTATCAGCAGTTTCAACATTGCGGCAATATCTTGCTATGAGTGCTTCACGCTCGCCCCGCTCATAGTCAGCAAAATCAAAACCGGGGGCGACTGTGGTACCCATTAAAGCATAATTGCCACCGGCCACTAAGCGTGAACCAAACCACACTCCAGCCGGTAAAACTACTTGTAGCTCTTCGCCAGCAGCAAGGTTTTGTCCTAGTCTGACAATTTTAGTCGAACCATCTTCAAAGAGCTGGAGCATCTCCACTGTGTCGCCAAGGTAGAAGTGAAATATTTCATCGGCAGTGAGCCTGTGCAATTCTGAAAAAGTATCGGCAACAAGAAGATAGTAAATTGCCGTAGAGAGAGCGCGAACAGGCTCGCCCGAAACCTTTTCAGAGCGGTAAGTCTCACGATAATAACCGCCTTCAGGATGAGGCTTAAGGGCAAGTGAGGCAATTAGCTCAGTGACAATATTAGTCATGGTAAAACCTCTCCTATAAGGCGTCTGTCTCTAATTTGGTTTCGATAAATTGCCATGTCGCTCCTCCTGCTAAAGGATACTCTAGAACCAATGCTGGACTGATCACCTCAAAGAAAAAAAGATATTACAACTATAAAGAGTAATAGAAAAACAGAAAAAAGCAAGGAACTGTAGCCACCGAAGTGACTACAGAACCTTGCTTGAAGTAGAGCAAGAGGCCTAGGCCTACTGCTCTACTTTGAAGAGTTTGAGCTTGGCTTTGCTCGGCCGGTTGCGCAGATCTTTCACAAGCGTCTTGCACAGCGCCTTGATTGCCGCACTCTGCTTCTCGCGCATCACCACGTTGGCACGAATGCGTTCCATGGTGCGGTTGATGGCAGACTGAGCAATGTGCGACTTGTAGCGGCGGAAGCAGCGCTTCAGCTTGGCTTCAAGGTCGGCCGTGTCAGAATCAACGATGCCGCTGTACAACACCTTATACACCACCTGAATCGGCGGCGTCTCA
>Ga0172379_10005451_pt1 | contig 17789 bp, 18 predicted proteins | sample GrowelOW334metaG_FD_119756 | JGI IMG/M metagenome (GOLD analysis project Ga0172379, IMG submission 119756) | Groundwater microbial communities from an aquifer near a municipal landfill in Southern Ontario, Canada - Groundwater well OW334 metaG | ecosystem: Environmental > Aquatic > Deep... | reverse complement strand
TGAGATGACGGATGTCATTGTTGGTAGCAAATTCTTTTTCTGAAAATATACTTGTAGATTCTGTCTTCCCCGAAGAATCATTTTTGTTTTCCAAAATGATATTTTCATCTTTATCAAGCTTGAGTGAGCTCAATATCGAAGTTCCCTTCTGACGATTTTGTAAGGTCAGATTATTTTTGTTGGCCAATTTGACCAATGCTTTTATAAACCCATAGGCCATGTGAATTCTCATTTTTCCGTACTTGATGCGCGGCTCATTGAGAATTGCATGGATGAGTTTTACCTGATCACCAGCCTGCAAGGTAAATGGATCTTCGCCTTCTTGATTGATAGTAAATTGAAAATGATTGTTGGAAACTTTGATTTCTCAGGCATAATGTGCATTTTCCACCTTATTATCTTTTTCGTCGGCGACGATATTCACTGTTTGCTTGGCGATCGATTCTGACTGATTATTAAAGAATCTGAGATAACTCACGTCCTTTTTGCCCATAATGCCCCGCAGTCATGAACGAGAAACTTCCGGTCTTCGTTTTTTGGTTGCCGCTTTATTTGCTTTTGTAGGCTTGGTAATGTCTTTGAGGGATTGGGACTCCTTCCATTCATCTTTTGCTCTTGCTTCTTGTTCTTGTCTAAAGGTCAAAATGGCGTTGGTAAGCGGTGTATGAAGATCTCTTGTTTCGCTCGTCGGCTGTGTGCTTTCAAGTTGTTTTTGCAATTCTTTTTCCATGAATATCTTCAATTGTTCTGGAATATTTTTTTTGAGAAATTTATCGTAATTTGCATCTGACGCGATATCTTCATTGGTGGGTTTCATATTTTTGAAAAAGAATTTTTTGAAACCATCGCCAAGTATAAGCTTCTGTCTTGTCTCCAAAACAAATGGTGAAAATGGCTTACCTTCAACCATCAGACCACGGATATGGTCTCTCAAAACCTGCTTTTTCTCACTAGAAACAGCATCACCGATTTCTTCGTCGATGAGTTTGTTTTCTATTTCCTTGTAATGATTTTTGTAATAATCAATGGTATATTCTCTGATTGGTTTACCAAGCATATTATAGTCATCATAGCGATTTTTTTGGTCATCATGATCCAATGGTTTGATTGCTGTGGTATCATGTAATTTAAATTTTAATTTCTTACTATGTGCAACATCAAACTTGTATGAAGATCATTGAATCTTAGCCAAAACGTGTAATTCTATCTCTTTGGAAAGATCAAGTTCTTTTGGATCTATCAACGCTCATGACTTAGCATCAATAAGAGTCAGAGAATTGAAATCCAGTTTTCCGTCTGAGTCGATAAACTTAGTAGCAGTTTTAAATATCACTTCTTGTTCTCATCCATTCTTTTGTTTCATCTTGATGATATAGTTATCTCATTTCTTGGGAAGCTCTGCTCATTCTGCGTCACACAAAGAGAATTTTGGCACGCCTCATTTCACAAATTGATCCTTCAAAGGATATGTAGGTGCAGCCGTATCGTCAATATTTATTGTTTCTGTCGATAATCCTGAAGGATGCACAATCATCTCCTCGTCAAGTTTAAAATTTTTTGCATTAGTTAATATATCTTTATATTCGCTTTCCCTTTCGCCTATTTCACTTTTCATAGATACTTCGAATGATTGTAATTCCCTTATCTCTTTCATTATATTGTCATATGTTGCGGCATTTCCCGAATTACCGCCACCTCATTTACCTCCACCAGATACCGGTTTTACTTCAGCTGCTGTCTTACTTAAAGCAGTTATTTTATCTCCGATCTCCTGCAGCAAGCTTCAAGTTCCTGTACCAAGTTTTGTCACTATATGATCAATTTTTTTGACTGTATCTTTGTCTTCAACAAATAAAAAATTACTATCAAGCTCCTTGTGTAGCCTCATCTTCGTATTTGACACAACACTCTCCAGAGAATTCAAGTCATTGAGTTTCAATTTACTCTGAATGTCTTCTACTTTACTGAAATGATCTTTTTTGTTGATAGCCATGATAATGCATTACAATGAATAAATATATTTATTTGCTCTTTTTTCTTAGTGGTTTGACCAATCGTCTTCCTGCTTTTTTGAGTCATTCTCGCTGATACTTGACACCGCCCTTGATAGTTCCTCGCGCGTGACTCACCACTCCGCTTCAGATGTCTCGTCATTTTCTCACTGGTCGTGTCACGAGTCTTCCGATTCTTGTATTGTGAATTCCTTTCTTACTTGGATCAGATTTACCAAACGGTCGTTTGAGTCCTTGTCCTATTTTTTTACCCGTTCGTTTGGTCGCTTGTCGTGTTTTTTTGAAGGGCCGCTTGATGACGTTTCAGGTGCCTTTTCCTATTTTCTTTAAAAATCATTTTATCTTTCCTGGTTTGCTACCGCTTTTCTCTTCTTTTGCTACTTCTATTTTTTGCGGTTCAGGTTTAGCTACTTCGATCTTTGATGAGTCAGGCTTTACTTCTGTCGGTTTGGTTTTGATATCTTTTTCGGTCACCTCATGCCACTTGAAAAGTCTTTTCATCTCTTGCATTCTCTCGTCTCACGTATACGTACCAGGATAATTAACATGGAGATAACGCTTTTCACTTTTGCTTTTTTCATCCAATCTATAAATAGGATTTTCTCATTTTACTCATCCTTTGGACAAAGGTTGGCCTATGACAATATCTCATACTTTCAGCTTTTCTACTGATGAGAATACATCAAATCCGCTTATATCTGGAGATTTGTTGGCCTCTATTGTTTTGCTTACTTTTTCGTCTAGCGGCTTTATTCCTACCTTTTCGGTATATCATCTTTCAGAGAGATATTTTTCTGTCTCTTCATCACTAGCTTTTGCGGCCATTTCTTTGGTATTAATTTCTTTTGATGACGGTGAGCTTACATTTCTTTTTACCCATCCCGCCATAAGGGCATCATCTCTTTCCAATTCAGTCATAATCTCATCGTATGATTTATTTTTGAAATTTTCTTGTTTTCCAAAGTGTGCAACAACGCTTTCCTTGGTAGGTGACGGTAATATTTTCTTCATCTTTTCGTCAAATTCACCTCATGCCTTCAATGATTTCTCTATCTCATCGGTATGTCTTCCAACCACTTCTCCCTGTTTTTCACTTACAGGAGAAGCAGTCTCCACTTTTGGTGTAGTCTCTACTGTCGGCATATGTCCTGGTGTGTGACTTGGATGTGACATGAAGCAAAGGTCGGAAGGTAAAGGTTATTTAGTCTCTTCTTGTAAATCCATGAGATATTCTGAGAGGACTTCTTTCACGGTTTCTTCTAGCGCAGTATAATAATTGGGAATTTTCCACTGAAAATACGTCTCCACATACGCTTCGTCATCCATCTTCTCATCAAGTATTTCGATGTCTTTCTCTGTCAGTTTATCTGTTTTGATTTTTTCATAAAATCTATCTTCAAGAATTTCCCTAAGCATCATTTCATCGAGATCAGTATCGGGATCTACGTTTTTGATACTTTGGAGAACAAAGTCTGTGGCCTGTTTTAGTGTTTTGATCATAAGCGTATGTGTAAAAGATAAATGGTGTCTAGGCTGCTAGTGGTAATTTTCATCTCGCGATATTGGTGAATTCACTTGCTTGTTCTGCTGCATAGGATTGCACCCATCGATCTACTTTATTTTTTATCTGCTCAAATTTTTTGGTATCTTTCTCAAATTCAAGTAACGATCATGCTTCTTCCACAAAAGCATCTCTTTGTTTCGCGAACAGCGCGCCCAGTTCTTTGGCTCAAAATTTCCCTCATTTGGCTGCTTTTCTTTTCAATAACCGTTCTTTGAGAGCAGCTCTCAATTTACCTCACTTCGCTAATTTTGTCATAGAAAAAATATAGCGTACGCCTTTTTCAGAATCCTTACCTATGGCATTGATATTTTCTATCAATCTATTTAATTTCTTACGATTTCTTCGTCACTGAAAACTAAGAAATTTGATGGCATATCCTTCTTTGAGTTTATCTTTATGAATCATTCCACTTTTGTAAGGTTTGATAGGCTCAGGATCGTATGTCAAATTGGGATTTATGGTAATTTTTCCTTTTTGCTCTTCTGCGAGCGCCGCTTTGGTTTTTTGCAGGTCTGTATTTGTTTTATCTAGATCTTCCTGATGTTTTTTGTCTGAATCTTCTAGGAGTTTTTTCTGCTGCTCCAGAAGTTTTTCCTTGTCGGCTATTTGCTGCTCTTTCGAACTTGTGTCACTACTTATTTTCTTGATATTTTCTGCTATCGTTCTTGCTTGCAGCAAGAGTGGATTGGTGAGTTCGCCGACTGCGCCATCCATCACTTCTTTCATAACTTGGTGCTGTTGTTCTGAACTCAATGAAGCCCAGTTTACATCCTTCTCTTTTAGATCCATATCTTCAAACTTTTTCACTGGTTCAGATTCTTCTTTCATCTGCTCGATAATGTATCTGGCGTAGCTATTGGCTTTCTGCTTTTCTGCATCATCTGAAACCCCTCATCGCTTATTCAAAATCGCCTGAGCAAGACTTTTCTCATCAGGATATTTGTTGTAAAGTTTGAGATACTCTGGTTTCCCAGCAGTTTCTGGAAGGTTTAATACACCTTCGTCTGGGTAATAGCCCAGAGCATTGAGAGATGTATTTTGATCGGAATTTAGAATATTGGTGGTCATTTTTTGAAGATACAATCTAAAATTTTCCTTATCTTAATTGTACCCAAAAAAGCATCTCTGGTCAAATTTATGAAAAAAATGGCAGACTTACTACTTGCCATTTTATTATATTGTGATGTGGTATGTGATTTACCCCACCTAGCCTCCCCTGCAAGGAGAGGAACATATTGAAGTCCTCCCTTAGAGGGAGGATTTAGGAGGGTAAAAACTCCTTGCTCATTTGTTTTTTTCTGTAGGCATTGGCAAACCTATGTGCCTCATCTCTCGCCTTGAGAAGCAACTTATCTACTTCATCGTAGAGCAGATCCTGAGATTGAATTTTACCTTTGTCATCGAAATAATAGATTGTTTCTGAAATTTTGTTATCTGACAATCCGAGGCGCGATGAATCGTCGCCTCTACGATGGGTTGCTTTTCCGATATTGGATTTTTTTCTGGCTTCTCCTTTTCCGAGGGAAATAATATCGATTGCGTCTAATTTTTTTCTTAATTCATTCTTCATTCTTAATTTCTTAATTATCCCTAGTTGCCCCTTTCCTCAGTCCAAAACTAACAAATCTGGCAAAGTTCACGTTTGTATTCTGCGTTCGATGAGCTCTGACAATGCCGCGTAATCATCCCCTTTAGTCATTAGTTCTCAGTTCCTAGTTCCTAGGTCTTTCTGACGTTTATCATCTACTAGGTACTTGGTACTTGGTACTAATCACTTGATTTTGTATCTGCGGTAACCCTTTGGATTTTTGAGTCCCTCCACAAAACACGATAATCCTCCACTAATCCATCCACCAGACAGATGAGAAATGTCGATACATTCGATGCGATAAGGGAAACGGCTCAAATGATATCTTGATTGAATATCTGCGAGAATGTTGTTGTTGAGATTGTCGCCTTCGAAGGAAGTGGAAATCACATAAGAATCGAAAAATCTTTCCATGAGCGCGCTAATTTCTTTCACGTCATGTTTGCTTAAATGACGGATTGAACTTGAAATGAATAATGGAGAATGGTTAACGGATAAGGTAGAACGTTTACCGTTTGCCGTTCACCGTTCGCCGTATGATGCGAATTCACGTTCAATGCTTTTTTGTAGTTCATCCTCATCCATATCTTCTACACGTTCTTTGCCACGAATGACATCGATCAGCTTACCTTCGTAGAAATTGCAGACACAATAGAGTCGAAAGGTTCAGACTTTTTTGATCTTGGCAAGATAGCCAGTGATAGGCTTCTGGATGACGACCGTCTGCTGCTCAGCGAGATCATCTATAGTGACATAAATATCCCTTAACTTCCCTGCTCGCTCGAAATTCTGTGCTTTGACTGCCTGTTCTATCTGTGATTTGATTTCATATTGGATGGGGTGTGTGTTGCCTTTAAAGAAAGATTCGATGAGTCAGATAATTTTCTGATACTGCTTGATTGGCGATTGTCATTCTGAACACAGTGAAGAATCTGTCGCTTTTATACCCTTCGCATTTGCTCAGGGTGACATTGTACACCAACCTTTACACAATCAAAAATAATAATCTGAGCATAATTTTCCTTGTTTGAATTGCGTATTTTTGCAGCCCCTAAATTGCAGAATCTGTCTGAGGTATTGCAGGAATTTTTTGAGATGAATGGTATTGTGCTTGGGACCTATGTATATTGATCCATCATTATATTTTTTTCTGGTCAGAAAAATCTGCGGAAATTGGTCATTGGTGATTTTGATATAGGCGTAACTATTGTCAGCTTTGAGTAAGTTATTGAATTCAGGTTTATTTTTTTTGATGAGGTTGTCTTCCAGATAGAGCGCTTCACTCTCATTTTTGACAATCAAAAAATCAATAGTATCTGCTTGTGCAAGCATCTCTTGCTTCCAGACAGAATTGGGAGAAAAATATTGAGCGATTCTTTTGTGGAGATTTTTTGCTTTTCCGATATAGAGAATATTTCACTTTTTGTCTTTGAAAAAGTAAATCCCCGCTTCATTTGGAATATGTTTTAAAAACTTGATATTCATGACACATTGCAATCTCGTTAAAATGATTGTCTGATTAAATGATTACAAATTGCAGATTACAGATTTTTGACTCCTTGCTTCTTTTTATGCTCTTCTAAGTATTTGATTAATCATGATATTTGCTTGGATAAGTCCAAAAACAATCAATTAATTTCATCAAACTCCTTCTGTCAAATATAATTGATGGTTAGTGATATATACAATTGATTCCTTGCTTCTCCGCAACTTCATTTAGCAATCTTCAAAAACCTCATAAATTCATTGTTATTACTTTTTTCATATCCTTCAACTATATTACTACTTATAGAAACAGTGGACCTTCTTATTTGATCTCTTAATCCAAAATCTTTTGCAAATTTTTCTTTTGCACTAATGTCATAAACAAGTTTTGTTATTTTTAATGCTAACCTCCATATTGGCAAATCTTCAAATTTTTGTATTAGCATCTGCTTATTATAATTAATAAAACGAATTAATTTGTAATCTGCAATTTGCAATCGGCCAATCAAGCAATTTACTTTTTAGCAGGCTTGTTCGTGAAAAGCTTTGCCGATTTGACTCGTTTAAGATATGCTTCGTCGACATCTTCAGGTTTGATGAAAAGTAATTCTGGAAGTTTGTTGGGGTGATTTTTTTTGATGAATGCAATGAGGTCTTTTTTCTTTTCGGCAGGAAATTTGATGAGAAGAATTTTCTCGTCTTCTTTTTTGAGTTCTCACTCTCGGACATAGTACGATTTGACGTAATTGATTCTATTGATGCAGGCAGCGATTCACGATCTGAGCAGTCACTGAATCAGATTTTTGAGTTTTCTTCCATCATTGGGGAAGGTGGTCATTGCAATCAACATGGCTGGGTGGTGATGAATAAAGATAGCTGTACTGTACGGTTATGCGGTACATATTCAAGAAAAAGGAAGTGATTGAATTTTGGCGACAAATGTCTACACTCACCTCCGTCATTTATCTTTTATCAATGCCAGATGATCAAAAGAAGTATTTTTATTCTCGTGCTGCTCACTATTTCATTTTTTATTTATCGCAAGATAAATCCTGAAGCTGCCAATAAACTCATACATAAAGTAAGAACTACCTACAATAACATCCTCGGAAGAACCTGATCACTGATCAGTGAAGAACTAACAACCAACAGTTGATTAGTACTGAGTGGCGACATAGGAAGTGGCGTACTCTTTACGGGAGATGCGCTTACAGGACTTGTCCAGACGGGATGACTGATGGTCAATGGAGAAGAAGAGCAAGTATTCACGGGCAATACAGTGACAAGTGCGATCGCTCCTTGTGGAGCAGAAGGAGATTTGGTCAATGAAACACTTGGATGACCAGCAAATTGCTGCCAATGACTTCAAGCATTTTCTACCGGACAAGGTATGCGAATGAGAGTAGATCCTGGACAATTGTGTTATAATCCTACCAGATGAATTCCTCGTTGCGACAAAGATGGAACAGACAAAGAAGGCCGATATAGCTCATGAATACTCCTGACCCTTGATGATTGTATGACTACCACAAAGACAACTACTCCACCAGCAACAAGCACAACTACAACAAAAACAAACACCACACCTAGCAAACCAAAAACAACTAGCGACCTCAAAGCTACGCAGAATTTGATTAATGGCTTGTTCAAGTAAAGGCAGTAAACTTAGTTAACTTAGTAAAATGAGTAATCAACTCACCTACAAACTCAGTTCACTTAGTTCACTTAGTTCACTCATTTCACCCATTTTACTTATTTTTTTCATTTATGAATCTTACCCTCAAAGCATATATAGAAGGCGTTGAAAGTGGAAAGCTGAACCCTGAAACCGTGATCAAGGAATATTTGACGAAAGCAAAAAAACTGAATGCAGAAAATAACGCTTTCACGAGATTTCACGAAGACTATGTAGAAAAAAATCTGTCTACCTTCAAAAATTTGTCTCTTCATGGAGCACCGATCGGCATCAAAGATATCATTCTTACCAAGGGATATATCTCATCTTGTTGATCTAAGATGTTGGAAAATTATGTCTCTCCCTATAGTGCGACATGTTTTGAAAAGCTAGAGAAACACTGATGACTCATGCTAGGGAAAACTAATATGGATGAATTTGCGATGGGAAGTTCCAATGAAAATTCTGCCTATGGCATCACCAAAAATCCATATGGAACAGAGAGAATTCCTGGTTGAAGTTCTGGATGATCTGCGGCAGCAGTCGCCGCTGATATGTGTATTGCAGCACTAGGAACTGATACGGGAGGAAGCATACGTGAACCTGCAGCATTTTGTGGAATTGTAGGTCTTAAGCCTACCTATGGTATGGTCTCAAGATATGGCGTCCAGTCTATGGCGTCAAGTTTTGACCAGGTTGGTGTCATGACCAAGACCGTTGAAGATGCAGAAATATTACTCAATGCTATCCGTGGATTTGATGAGCGCGATTCGCAAAGCGATTTGCGCAGTGACGCGTGACGAGTGACCCCGACGTTTCGAGGGCAGGCGAGTGATGTGAAGAATATAAAAATTGCAGTTCCAAAGGAGGCTTTAGGAGAATGACTTGATCCGAAAATAAAAGCCAGATTTCTCGAGACGGTAGAAAAATTGCGTGCACAATGAATTCAGGTCGATGAAATATCATTGCCTCTCCTTACGTATTCGCTCTCCATCTATTATGCCCTCATGCCGGCAGAAGTAAGCACCAATCTCGCTAGGTTTGATGGGGTCAAATTTTGATTACAAGGCGATACGATGTGAGGAAGCGATATAGCGGCGTATTATGAAAAAATCAGATCAGAATGATTTGGCGATGAGGTCAAAAGAAGAATCTTGCTTGGTACCTTTGTCCTTAGCTCAGCGAACTACGAATGATACTATCTCAGAGCACAAAAAGCAAGAGCACAACTCATCAGTGATATGGACAAGATCTATGCAAATTATGATATCATCTTCACCCCTACTACTCCAGAGGTCGCATGGAAAATAGGTAAAAATGACGGTGATCCACTCAAGATGTATCTTGCGGATATCTATACCGTCACTGCAAATATGGGCTGACGACCTGCTATGTCTGTGCCTATGGGTACCGTTGAAGATCAAGGAGAGCAGATGCCAGTAGGTATCCAACTCATGGCGAATAGATGGGACGAAGCCAAAATTTTCGCATTGGGAAAGGTGATTGAAATGCTAAATTAATTACTCCCCCAGCCTCCTCTAAAATAGAGGGGGCTTTTTTTACTGTTCCCTCCTCTATTTTAGAGGAGGGGCTAGTGGTGGAGTAAAGTACCTTGACTTTTGCTCGTTTTTTGCTATTAGCTTTATTGCTAATAAAAAATATCCAAACTTAAAAAATACATTTTTATGCAAAACACAACGGATTCTTACCTAAGAAAAGAAACAAACCAGGCAGAACAAGTCCTGGCACACAAAGCGAATAAGACCGATAAAGTTGAAGTATCGGACGCTCGACTTCTTGGTGATGATTATTACGATAATTTTTCACTTACAGTTGATTATACTAGAGATTTAGAGAATTTGCTATCTGATGCGGGTTTTAATCGTCATAGTTATGACAAGGATCGCATTAATCACAGGCAGTTTTCTATGTCAGATAGATTAAATGGTACAATGTCTGAAGTTCAGTGTCGTGTTTTTGGGTTTCGTTATAAGATGCGCAGAAGCGAAGCAATTAAAGAGATGGCTAAGAGTGACTTTTGTCCTGCAAATCTATTTGAATTAATTGCCCTTAAAAAGGCCTATCCAAACATAACAAAAAGATTTCCGCAGGTGGCCGCTCTTGGTTCAATTTCTAGAATCACTGAGCAATTTGATGGACATCTGGCTCGATTTGTGCCCGTCCTCTATACTCAGTATGATCCCTTCATACTCGATACTTTCAACTTCTGGCAGTATGAGTTTGATTATGATTATCATTTTCTGGCCGTACGCAGAACTAAGAAAATTAAGAAAAAGTTTCTTTTTTGGCATTTTTGAATGTATGCACCTCGTTTCAATAATGATTCGAGGTTTTTTTATATTCGACCTTATAGACCACAGCTGTCCTTGACTTGTCTGTGTTTTTTGTTATAAATGTTTACGATAAAAAAAATGTAAAAATCAAAAAAATCTGACCTATGAAACAAAAACCAACACATCACACACCGCCCGGAAAACTGCGAGAGGGCACAATACATACTCTAACAGAATTTTTGTTGGATATCCTGTTTGTTGTCTTTATCGGATGTGTCAAAATCAGAGACGCAATCCTTAAGATCATCGTCACAGATCTCCGCAGATTCTTCATCGTGCAAGACAAAAAAGTAATTAATTAAACCAAACTAAAACATTATGCTAAACACCGAAAAATTTGAATTAAGAAAAAAAAAGATCCAAGAAGAACAAGTACTGAATCTTTTTGACTGTGGTGGATTTAGATTCACTGAAACCTGGTTCCCTTACACTAGTGGACAGGTGGGTAATTACTATGTACAAAGCATTGATATCTGCCGCAATGGCGACATGTATGCGCTCGCTATAGAGCATATGATAGAAGTCATAAGACATGAAGTCGGCATCGACAACTTTGATATCATCTCCGGTGGAGAGTCGCGCGACTGGGACTTCTCAAATCCAATAGCGGTCGCTCTACATAAACCTCACACCAAACTCTACAAAGATGGAAAAATGATTGGCGCTCCTGTGGAAGGAAAAATCGTTTTACATATCGCCGACCTAAACAATGAAGGCTCTTCTCCTAGGGACTTCTGGGTGCCTGCCATCAGAAAGGCAGGAGGCATAATCGAGCATGTCGTATTTTACGTTGATCGAATGGAAGATGGTATACGAGAAATGCGCAATATCGGATTAGCTTCACATGCCGTGCTTCCCCTTGATACAATGGCATGGGACATTCTATGTAGCCATCAGCACATCTCTCCAGAAATTCACTTTTCACTTATGGAACGCTGGAAAGATAAAACCAAGTGGGCTCACAAAGCACTCCTTACCTACCCAGAACAACTGATGATTATGTCTATGGGCGACAATGTTTCACAGGCCAAAGCATTAAAAATTCTGGACAAGGGCTATCCGGAAATCAAATCAGCATTACTCACTCGCATTGAAAAATTAAGAAATCAGTAATCACTAAAACGCAAACAAATGGAAAATGAAAAAAGCACAGAAGCATTACAACAAAGTTTTGCTTTCATGAAACAAGCTTTCATCGATACTGTAAAAAGCACTAATATTAGTTACGCTGAAGAAATAATTGATGAATTTGAAGAAGCGAGTTACGCTGACAAAAGCCTTTCGCTCCTCTACTTTGATCTTTATGTTACTGAACGATATTGGTTTGTACAGTGTAATGATGAGAACAAAGATCTAATTCTTGTGTTTGTCTACGACAAGCACAACAAAAAGTTTAATCATTATGTTCTTAATTACGAACACTACAATACTAAGTTGTATTTTTTGGAGAATGCCAGCACACTACTCTTGTCGTCCAAAGATAGGCTTGATCTGCTTAATCTGGAAACTATCGAATCACTAGACCATATCATGGTTCCCATAAAAGAGGAATATTTGCCATGGGATAGAGATTTTATAAGTCCCATACCAGCAGAAAAAGGAATGTATGTAATTCTCTTCGATAGTCATGAAAACTCAATCGGCATGCTCGATCTTAAAACAAAAAGTATCCTCTATACACGGGACCTGACCTGGGCAAACTATTTCATCTGGGAGCAGGAAGAGGTAATGATTGTAAAATCGGTCAAAGATGATTCTCAGCAAACCATTTCCTGGTCGATAATGCAAAGAAAAGATGACACCCTGATTACCATGATGGGGCCATTTCCATTGAATATGGACATCGTGGATGTAAAATTTGTCGGAGCACCTTCGATAAAACACGTAGCGATTAGCTTCGTTCCGGAGGTGGGTTATCTCAGTTACACCATCTCGCTACCAAGAGAACGACCCATTACAAAAATTTATAATCAAAATTAAGAAATTAGTAATCCAAACTAAAAAATTACAGCTATGAACAAACAAGCATTATTTGAACAAATCAAGAAAAAAAAATCTTTTCTGTGTGTCGGACTAGATCCTGACATAGCTCAGATGCCTCCGTATCTTACACAAGAACTAAGCTCTCCAGAGGCGATACTTATCTTCAACAAACAGATTATTGATGCAACACATCCATTCGCTATTGCCTATAAGCCAAATTTAGCATTTTACGAATGCTATGGCTCGTATGGATTTGCTGCATTTGAACAAACGGTCGCATACATCAGAAAAAAAGATCCAAATCTTTTTATCATCGCTGATGCAAAAAGAGGTGATATCGGCAATACCTCAAAAATGTATGCAAAAGCCTTTTTGGAAAATGCTGGCTGTGATGCTATTACAGTTGCCCCTTACATGGGGAAAGATTCTATAGAACCATTTTTGGCTTTCAAAGACAAGTGGGCTATTGTGCTTGCACTTACCTCCAACGAAGGAGCACAGGACTTCCAATGGCATGAAGATTCAAACTATCTGTATCAAGACGTCATCATAAAATCCCAAAAATGGAACAATAGTTCCAAATTCAACATGATGTACGTCATCGGCGCCACAAAGGCTAATTATTTGAAAGACGTTCGTAAACTGGCTCCTGACCACTTTATTTTGGTGCCAGGTGTTGGTGCTCAAGGAGGAGATTTGGGAGAAGTTGCTCGACATGGCCTCAATTCCGAATGCGGTTTGTTGGTTAATGTCTCGCGCGACATTTTGTATGCTGGCAAGGGCGAAGCCTTTGCGGAAGCATCTGAATACAAAGCCCAAAGATATCAGCAACAAATGGAACAATTATTAAAATCACACAATCTGGTAGAGTAACTCTTCTATCAGAAAACGATAAAAGCCGCCTCGAATTTTCGGGACGGCCTTTTTTTATATATTGAAATTGGATTTAGTCTTCTTTTCTACTTTTGACACACCGACTGTTTTCGAAATCTGCAATTACTTCCCCCGAAGTGTCGGGGTCGTACTTACAGTTTCTCAAATCGCCGGTATAAGTCTCGCATCCAAAACAATTCGTTTTACGAATTCTTTTGGCGGTCGACTATAAATCTTGGATAGTGAGTGAAGAGCAATGCGAGGAACAATATGCTTCGGATGATTCCGCTCAACACATCAGTCTTGAATGTTGCGCTTCTGGACTGGATAAGTTGGAGTGTTTTGTCTGCCTTACATTTTTCTTTTTCTGTGTCAGTAGGTTGTACGTATGTTTCTGCTGGTGTTGTCTGTGTCGGTTGAGCTACAGTAGTTGTAGTATTGGTCTGTCCCATCATCGGAGGAACGTTTGATGTTGTGGTGGTCTGGATCATTGTCTGCTTCAAAATGGGGTTGTTGCACGTGTCTAGTTCATAATATCTTTCTGATATAATGTACTCCTGGTCGGTGATAACGATTTTTTTGGCAGTAGAGAAGATAAGCATACCCACAGATACTAAGCTTCCGATAACCCCCACGAGCGTAATCAAAAGAAAATACAATCTGAGCGGACTTCGTGAACGAGATTTACTTCCTGTCTGCATTGTGTTTGATTTTTTTGTTGCGATTGGCATGAAAAAATTTTTAAACAAATAAAAATAAGTTCTGATATAGTGTATTCATCATGGCTTGTTTTTCAAGGAATAATTGCTAATGTCGAATTCAGTCAACTGGGTCAACTGGGTGGTTGAGTGAACTGAGCACTAAGTTTTACTAATTTGACTGATTTTACTCCTTTTACTAAGTTCACTCATTTTACTAAGTTTTACTTTTTTTTACACCTTTTTCTCATGATCATCCATATGATAGCAGGCATGGCTCCTGGGAGAGTCATCGGCATCAACAATACCCTTCCACGAAATTATCCTCAGGATCTCAAGCATTTTAGAGAAATCACTACGGGAAAAGTAGTCATCATGGGCTACAATACCTATCTTTCTATCGGCAAAGAATTGCCAAACAGAAGAAACATCATCTTGTCATTTGAGCCTATTGAAGGCTTGGAATGCTACACAAACATCGATGACATGATGAAAAAACTCGCAGAAGACAAGGTCGAAGAAATCTATATCATGTGAGGAATGAGCATCTACAAGCAATTTTTGCCACAGGCAGATATTTTACACATCACTCACATCAAAAAAGCATATGAAGGCGATGCGTTTTTCCCAGCATTTGAAGATCAATTTGTGGAAGTGGATCGTGAAGAACACGAAGATATGGACTTTGTCACCTATAAACGCAAAATGTAGGACGGAAAACGGATAACGTGCTACGCGTACCGTTACCCCTTAACCATTTACCTTATAACACATAAAGTCATGAAACATATTGATACTCAATACCTAGAGTTGGTAGAGGAAATCTTGAAAGCTCCCAAAAAAGATAATAGAACTTGAATCGGTACTCATGCGATCGCCTGTCGATCAATAAGACATGATATGTCAGATGGCTTCCCGCTTTTGACCACAAAAAAAGTTCCTATGAGAGTATTGGCAGTCGAGCTGGAATGATTCATCAAATGAATCAATAGTAAAAAATGGTTTCAAGAACGCAATTGTCATATCTGGGATGAATGGTGTAATCCGCAAAAAGTGGCTTATGCACATGACGAAGAGACTAAGAAAAAAATGATGGAAGAAGATGATTTGTGAAGAATCTATGGTGTCCAACGAAGAGACTGGATGTGAAACTCCGCTAAAGACGGAGCGGGGGTCGATCAATTGAAAGAACTTGTTGAAAAGCTCAAAACCAATCCTTTTGATAGACGTATGCTTGTAAGCGCATGGAATCCGAGTGAAATCGATCAGATGGCCCTTCCTCCTTGCCATTATAGTCGACAAGTCATAGTCACTATGAATGATCAATGAGAAAAAGTACTCAACCTAACTTGGAATCAAAGATCGGTCGATACTATGCTTGGACTTCCTTTTAATATCGCAAGTTATGCTTTGCTTTTGATGCTTCTTGCCAAAGAAGCTAACATGAAACCATGAATTTTGATGGGATCTTTGGGAGATGTGCATATCTATGAAAATCATATCGAATGAGCAAAAGAACAACTCTCCAGAGAACCGAAGCCACTTCCAAAGCTTGAAATCAAGAACTTCACTTCGATCTTTGATCGACAATATACAGATATTGAAGTCACTGGATACGATCCACATCCTACTATAAAATTTGATATAGCGGTGTAGGACTATGGTGAACTGGGTTTTTGAGTAAACTGGGTAAACTGAGTTTTGGTAAACTGAGCACTAAGTTTTACTAAGTTAACTGATTTTACTAAGTTTTACGTCATTTACTTTCTTTACGACCACATGAAATTTGCCACTTCCAATGCTAATAAATTTGCTGAGGCCAAAAAAATTCTTGGCGATGATCTGGAACAGATCGATATCGATGTGGACGAAATTCAATCTATCGACGTTGTCGATGTAGTTGAACACAAAGCAAAAGCTGCATACGCAGTAGCAGGCGAACCCGTCATTGTCGAAGATACCGGCTTATATTTTGAGGCATGGAACAATCTTCCGTGAGCACTTATCAAGCGATTTCTCAGTACAGTAGAGAGAAAATGAATTTTGCAAATGATGCATACGTTTGAAAATCGCAATGCCAAAGCTATATGTTGTATCGGATATTTTGATGGAAAAGATTGTACGATTGCGACATGAACGGTGAAATGAACCATCGCAACTGAGATGATGGGCGAATCGAATTTTTGATGGGATCCGATTTTTATCCCGGAAGGATATGATAAGAGCTTTGCTCAAATGACTATGGAAGAAAAAAATGCTATCAGTCATAGAGGAAAAGCCTTTAGAGAATTTGCAAAACTGAGCAAAAATGAATTGCCTATACATATATAATCATACATAATTTATCACTAATCTCTATCGTATGAAAAAATTTCTTTTGGTGGTGCTCCTTTTCTTTGGCCTGTCATCTGCATTCTGAGATCTGCAATCTGATTTTGATCCTATGCATATGCCGCATTTTGCGAAGTATGTAAACGACTATAGTAATGTGCTGAGCACTGATGAGTTTAATCAGCTCAATGAACGCGCCGCTACCTATGATAAAGAAACAAGCACGCAAATCGTCACTACCCTTTTCCCTCACAGACAAGGAAATGAACTGATCGATATCGGCGTCAAAGCCTTTAATGAAAATGAAATAGGGCAAGCGTGACACAATAACGGACTTCTCCTCTTGATCGCTACAGAAGAAAAAAAACTCAGAATCATTGTGGGTTATGGACTTGAATGAAGCGTCACGGATGCAGACTCCAAGCGCATCGTAGAGAGCATCCGCCCTGCCATCAACAGTTGAGATTTTGCAGGTGCGATAGGCATGTTTTATGATATGGCGACAGATGAAATCACTAAATGATGAGATAGTTTTACTGGAGTAGTGAATAGCTACGAAGGCGATCTTTCCAATTCTGACCTCTGGGCATGATTCGTGGCGCTTGTCGGAATGATATTCGGTTTTGTATTTCCTTTTCTTCGCAAAAGAAAAATAGCCAATACCGTAAAAGATTTTATCAGAGGAAAGACCGAGGAAAAATGAGCTTCTAAGACCAAAGGAAGCTTTGTGACATGATTGATTTGATTTGGAAAATTTCTGTGATTGGCAGTCGGATATGGTATCGTAGCAAGTATAATTTTGGGTGCTTTGTCGTGAACTCTTGATGTATTGGATGGATTTTTGGGGGCATTTTTGTTTGCCTTTCCCGTATGAATCCTTATGGCATTTATCCCTCCTGGTGCTTTCAAATGAATAGGTAAATGATGAGGAAGCTCTTGATGATCATCACGAAGCGGAGGTAGTAGTCGATGAAGTAGTTCTTGAAGCTCTAGTTCTTCAAGCTCTAGCTTTAGTGGATGAGGCGGGAGCACTTGAGGCGGTGGTGCAGGTGATTAATTCTGGCCGTCATTGCGAGCAAAACGAAGCAATCTGCCAAAAAATAGGTTTAATTAAAGAATTTGGGTGGCTATTTTCCAAGAAACTCGTCTATCAATTTGAGTTTTCTGTCTTTTCTTAGTCATCTATGTAATCACACCTTCTGTTTCATATGTCAGAATATGGATTC
>Ga0172379_10005450_pt1 | contig 17790 bp, 19 predicted proteins | sample GrowelOW334metaG_FD_119756 | JGI IMG/M metagenome (GOLD analysis project Ga0172379, IMG submission 119756) | Groundwater microbial communities from an aquifer near a municipal landfill in Southern Ontario, Canada - Groundwater well OW334 metaG | ecosystem: Environmental > Aquatic > Deep... | reverse complement strand
TGAAAAAGGAGATCCTACACTCCAAGAAATGGGGATTGAACCAGACCAAGATGAATCAACTGAGCTTCCCCAAATACCTGAAGAAAAAAAATCAGAATCAGGTATTACACCTGAACAATTGGCTGAAGCGATAAAAAAAGCTGAAGGAAATTATGGCAATGTATATCTTGACACGCCACTTGGAGATGCGACTCCGTATATAATAAGCGGCGACCAGGTAATGGTTGAATTTGTCGGCATGCCTGACTCAAGGCACTCTTTTGATATGAAGGATTTGAGATTAATTGATAAACCAAATATTGATGATAGACCAAAGCCGTCGGCAAGTATTTATCCTGAAGGAGAAGGAGAAACCGATCCAGAAGATGACTTATATGCTGAACAAAGAATAATTCCTACTGATGGCGGCTTAGTGGAAGGCAGAATTGTTTCAGGACTTAAAGGTGGACCAGGGGTAATAGAAACTGATAAGGGAAAATTAAGAGTTAATAGATTAGGATAAACCTTATATTAAAAAAGTTAGAAGCATAATAAAAGCAGTTATCTTTGATTGGAATGGCGTCATTATCAATGCCATGGCTGCTCATCAAATAGAAATAAAATCAAACAAATAAAAGCATGCTAGTTGGAATTGCCGGCTTGCCTGGCTCAGGCAAAACAAAAATCACTTGGGCTTTAGAAAAGCAAGGCTTCAAAGGTTTACATCGTGATGATTTCATTACTTTTTTGTTTAACCCAGTTGATTATAGTTCCCGAGCCCAAAAAGATCTTGCCTTCAAGATAATGCTAGCAGTAGCTGAATATTATTTAAAGCATAATAAAAATGTGGCACTGGATTGCCCTTCCTTCAGCCAAAAATGGGCGGTAAATTTGGCAAGGGCAACTGCCAAAAAAGCTAAAACTAAATTTAAATTAATTTACTGCCAGTGCCCGGATGAAATTGCAATCAAAAGGATTAAAAAAGCAAAACATCATATTGCGACTGACCGCACCCCAAAACTTTATTTTGAAGTTAAAGCCCGCTTTGAACCAATTAAAATCAAACATAAAAAAATCAATACCAATCGACCGCTGGCACAGACAATAAAGGAAGTTAACCAGTATCTGAAAAAGTAGATTTAAATAAAAATCGCCTTTTGACTGAACTCAAGGCGGTTTTTTAATAATATAAGTCCTAACTATTATTTGGCTTTTTTTGGAAGAAACATAAAATTGCAAAAAATAAAATTCCCATCCCATCGATTCCGATATCTTTAAGGCTTGCCACCCGGCCCGCCACATAGCTTTGGTGCCATTCATCAAAACCAGCATAGGCCAACGATAGGATAAAAGCAAAAATTAATGAGGTTTTTGAATTGATTTTAGACTGCCCCAAAGCCCGAAAAAATAAATAGGCCAAAATAAAAAATTCTGCCATGTGGGCAATCTTTCGGAAGATATAGTCCCAGAACGGTTCCAGGCTTGATTTGAGGTCAGGCTGAGCCGAAAAATAGTAAATTACTCCCATCCAAGCGATGACAGCAAGCCAATTAAAGATTTTCTTTGACATACTTAAGATAATTTTGAATTTTGAAATTAGAATTTTGATTCAAAATTTAAAATTAAAAATTATAATTTCTTATAAAGCTCATCCAACTGCTGACCGATAATCCGCCAGTCATATTTAAGCAAAACTTTCCTTCTCCCCGCCCGGCCAAATTCCAAGGCTTGACTGGGATTATCCAAAAAATAATTAATTTTAGCGGCCAAGTCGTCGGGATTTTTTGGTTCAGCCAATAACCCATCCATTTTTTCGGTGATGACGCTACGCACCCCAACTAAATTAGAGGCAACGACAGGCTTAGCACAGCTCATCCCTTCAATCAAAGCTAAACCAAAAGCTTCCGATTTATCAACTGAGGGTAGAACAACCACATCGGCTAAATTATAATATTTTGGCAAATCCTCGTTAGGCACATAACCGGTGAAAACTGTCCGCAGATGAATTTTTAACTGATGGACCAAATCCACATAGGTTTGCTTCAGTTCACCTTCGCCGACAATAACTAATTTCCATTCATAGTTTTCCTGGCGCAGCCGACTGGCCCCTTCAATCAGATATTCCACACCCTTGAAATAATGGGCTTTGTCCAGCCCGCCAACAAATAAAACTACTTTATCATTAAAATTGATTTCATGTTTTCTCAGCAGTTCACTATCCTTAGCTTGGGGGGAAAAGTTCTGGGTATCAACACCGTTGGGTAACTCGACAAATTTAGCCGGGTTTTTCCCGATTTTTTTGGCCAGGTTAGAATGCTGGCCGTAATCCAGGGAAGTAAAAATGACTTTATCCGCTTTTTTGACAATCCGTGGCAGAACGAACCAATTATGAATTTTAAAAATCAATTTGAAAATTCCCTCCCCGACAACATCCATATGGTAATGCAAAATAATCTTTGTTTTTTGCTTTTTAAACCTCCGCCAATAAAACCAAATCACTTCCGCCCCGCCAAAAAAAGGATAATGCAGATGAATAATATCGTAGCCTTTCAGCATCCAGCCTAAAGCCGGAACAAAGGCAGCATTGCCGTATTTGAATAAAGGCTTAACCCGTTTAATATCTAGATCACTGAATTCTTCCTCAACTGCCTGATAAAAAGGAGTAAAGATGGTTACCTGGTAGCCAAGCCGGACCAGTTCTTTGGCATTAAAAGCAGCGACATTACCAATGCCGCCGGCGTAAGGGGGAAAAGTAGGAGTAACTATGGCAATTTTCATAAAAAAAAGATATAATAATTCTAACTTATTTAATCTTAAAAGGCAATAAAATTATGAAAAAAACCTTCTTATTTATCGTTATCGGGTTAGCTCTAATCTTAGTCGGCTGCAGCCCAAAAACTAGTCAAAATCAACCAGCCACCAATCAGCCTGTCGCTAATATCAACGAAAACATTAATACCAGTCAGAATAACATCACCATCCAAAATTTTGCCTTTGCACCCACAAATTTGGTGGTCACCAAAGGATCAACCGTGACTTGGACTAATCAAGACTCTACTATCCACGCCATCACTGCCTCAGGGACTTTTGATTCCGGAAATTTAAATCAAGGGCAATCTTTCAGTCATACCTTTAATGAAGCAGGTACCTTTAATTATCACTGTTCTATTCATCCTTCAATGACTGGAACGATAACTGTTCAATAAATATGCTAAAAAATATTGCCTATTTTTTAATATTAGGTAAGCCTCTGGTTCTCTATTTAGGTATTATCACCCTTATCCTTTTGCTGCTTACTGCCACCATGGGTTTTTTGGTCATGAAAGGTAAAGCTAATTTCAAACATCATTTATTGTTGGCCAAAATCACCATTGCTTTGGCGTTAATCCATGGCATTTTAGGTTTAGCACTTTATTTTAATCTTTAAAAATATGAAATCTGATACTAAAATTACCAGCTTGATGATCAAAAGTCATCAACAAATTGAACAACTAATTAATCAGTTTGAAAAAAGTTTAGGGCGGGACTCTAAATTAGCGGACAAATCATTTCTAGAATTGAGAATTGGCCTAGAACAACATTTTCTAACAGAAGAAAAAGCTATTTTTGCCTTTAGCCAGCAAGGAAATGATAAATACAATGGTATTCCAAATCTGATCCAGCAGCATGGAATTATGCTGGAAATGATTAATAATATAAAAAACCAACTAGCCACAAAAAAAAGTTTTAGCATCTCAGAATTCAAAACATATATAGGTAAGCATCGAATGATTGAGGAAGGAATTCTATATCCGAAGTTGGATGCAGAATTAAATGAGTCACAGAAACAATTTATTATTAAAAAAATTGAAGAAATCCCCTCTCTAACCGAAAAATACCAGGACGAAAACGATTAAAAAATTTAATATTAAGGATATTCAGGAGGGAACAAAAGGATAATCGAATTATGACTAAAGACGAATTAAAAAAAGTTTGGGATAGATTTACCCAAAACAAAGACTTTATTTTGAATCCGGACCCTGATCACGTCGAGGAAGTCGCTACCGGACTAATAGTTATGGAACAAAAGTACGGCTTAAGGCTTTGCCCTTGCCGTCTGCGTGATGGCTCCCGAAAGCGTGATTTGGAACTAATGTGCCCCTGCAATTTCAAAGCCCAAGATATCTGGCAGAGCCAAGGCCGTTGCTGGTGTGGCTTGTTTGTCAAAAAAGATAATTAGCTTTATCGCTTTATTAACTTTATTAACTTAAATTTATGACTGAAGTAAATCAAATCTACAGATGTAATATCTGCGGCAATATTGTCCAGGTCTTACATGATGGCGTCGGACAATTGGTCTGTTGCGGTCAACCGATGGAATTGCTCAAAGAAAACACCGTTGACGCCAGCCGGGAAAAGCACGTGCCAGTCATTGAAAAAACCGCCAATGGCTATAAGGTCAAAGTCGGCTCAGTCCCCCATCCGATGGAAGAAAAGCATTATATTGAGTGGATTCAGCTAATTGTCGGCAATATGGCCTATCACCGCTATCTCAAGCCTGGCGACGCGCCTGAGGCCGAATTCTGTGTCCCCAAGGCCGGCGAGGTCATTGCTCGGGAATACTGCAACTTGCACGGGCTTTGGAAGTCGTAAATAAAGTATGGGCATTACCATCTACGTCACCTACCCGAGTCTAACTGAAGCCAAAAAAATAACCGACAAGCTGCTGGCCCAAAAACTGGTGGCTTGTGTTACTTTCTTCCCAATCAAAAGTAAATTTTGGTGGCAAGGGAAAATCCAACAGGCAAACGAAGTGGTGACATTGCTAACTACCAAAAAAGAAAATTGGGCAAAAGTTAGAGCTGAAATAAAAAAAATGCACTCTTACAAAGTACCGTGCATTGAAAAAACTGAGTTTGCGGCTAATATTGATTATGAGGATTGGATCAAAAAAGTAACAAAATAATATTCATCAGATTTACTGCCGAGGCATCCCCGCCTCGGCTTTTTTACCACCAAACTATTTTTTTTATAACTTGCCAATAGCAGTTAAAAATTGGATTAGCGATATACTTCAATAATGGGTTTTGTAAATCTTGAAATTCAATTTTGCCGACAAAACGTTTAATAATTTCTTTGTCTTTGACTATTCGTTTACTCTGGACCTCTTTTCTGGTTTTAATGAATTTACCCCAATTGCGGGGATTAAAAAAATAAGCATAGACGTTAAACTCCTCTTGCCACCAGCCGCCGATAAAAGAATAGAAAAACATGGCAATATCCATTATCAGCCAAGCCGGACTGATTAAAAAAATCGTTGCCATTTTATAATTCTGAAGCATTACCAAATAGCGGTTGCGCTCCATATAATAATATTTTTTGATGCTTCGGGAAAATTCGTATTTGTGATAAACTACCGAGTTGGGTGCTAACATTACTTTCCAGCCAGCCAGCCAAAGTCGCCAGCCTAAATCTGCATCTTCGTGGTACATAAAAAAATCGGCATTAAACAAACCGACTTGTTTTAAAACGCTAGTTCTAAACAGGGCACAAGCACCAGAAGGATAAGTAATTTCTTTGACCGCCAATTCCTGATCAACCATCTGATAGCCGCCCGCAAAAGCAAAGCCTAAGTAATGAATTTCATTGCCAATACTGTTAATTTTACCCTGATCTTGATAAAGTAATAATTTTGACTGCACCGCACCAATTTTCTCATCAGTTTGGGCAATAGCCATAACTTCGTCTAAAAAATTGGGGCTAACCACGGTATCTTGATTTAATAAATATACGTAATCAAAACCATTATCAATGCCATATTGCAAACCAATGTTATTACCAGCCGCAAAGCCACTATTTTCTTTATTTTCAATCAACTTAATATCTGCCCAGTTGTTCTTTAAATATTGAACCGAAGCATCAGTTGAAGCGTTGTCAATAACTAAAATCTCAAAACTATCTTTAGGATAAGTAATTTTGGCTAAACTAGATAAACAATCGCGGAGGAAATCCGCGCCGTTGTAAACTAAAATAACAATTAGAACTTTTTTGACCATGAAGGAATTAGGAATTAGGAATTAGGAATTAGGAATTCTACCCTGATTCATAATTCCTAATTCATGATTCTGGGTCTTCTTTATCTTCCAAGGCTGTTCGGCGCACGACCTTCGTTATATCCCGGTCAATTTTTTCTAGCCTGACAATAATTTTGAAAACCAGAAAGAACAAGACAATGACGGAAAGATAAACCAATAAATCGGCACCGCGTTCCACGCCAAGCCATTGTGAAACAGCATCAGTCTTTTTTGGCACTAACGTGGCAGCAGCAACCAGAAACCAAAAAATCAGCCAAATCACCAATTCCCGACTAGTAATATCGCCTTTACGGAAACGTAAAAACGTCCGCCAAAAAACAAACACAATAAACAAAATTATAATAATTTTTATAATCATCGGCCGACTCGATCAATAATTAAAGCCCAAATTATTCTAAAAGCATTGGATAGTTTTTGGCCTTTGCGAATTGAATAATCAGTATAATACATTGTGATTGGTACTTCAATGAATTTCAGTCTGTATTTTTTAACCTGCTCAAGAATTTCTGAAGCATGGGCCATACCATCTTGCCTAATTCTGATTTTTTCCGCTGCTAAGCGCGACATGGCCCGAAAACCATTATGAGTATCGGTCAATTTTAAACCAGTATATAGATTAGTCACCCAAACGGCTAATTTTAAAACTACCCTTTTGGCAACTGGGATCTGACTGTTTGGCTTGAGAAAACGGGAACCTAAAACAATATCAACCCCACCCAAAATTAACGGCTCAACTACTTTATCAATTTCCTCAGCGTTCAACTGACCATCGGCATCAAAAGTAACAATGATATCTGCGTTGGACTTCAGGGCAAAATTAATGCCAGTTTGCAAAGCTGCACCCTGGCCACGATTTAAAAAATGAGTTAGGACAATAGCTCCGGCTCGCTTGGCCTGCTGGCCAGTATCATCACTTGAACCGTCGTCAACTACTATTACCTGATTAGCTTTATTTTTGACTGCCCTAACCACGCTGGCAACCATGGTTGCCTCGTTAAAAGCCGGAATCACAATACTAGTCATCATAATCTTCTCAAACCACTAGTTGGGCCCAAAATAGACTTATAGGCTTTAAAGTAATCGATTGCTCCTTGGATGCCATCTTCTAATAAAACTATGGGAAACCAAGTCAGTCGCTCCTTGGCTAAAGTGATATCGGGTAAACCAAGCGGGGTCATAAAGAGTAAAGGTTTTTGGAAAACAACTTTTGATTTAGAACTAGTCATGGCAATGATCTTATTGGCTACATCAACAATTTTATATTCTAAATCACTCCCTAAATTAATTGGACCACTCTCGCCGCTTTTCATCATTTTGGTTAAGCCCTGAACAATATCAGAAACGTAACAAAGCGAGGTGGAAAAACCTTCATCACCAAAAATTACCAGGTCTTCACCCACCAAAGCGCTGGAGACAAAATCAGGTATCATCTGCCCAATATTAAGTTTCATCCGCGGTCCGTAGGTCCGAAAAATTCGGACAATCTTAGTATCTAAGTTATAAACTTGGCCGTAAGTGTTAGTTAAAGTCTCAGCAAATCTTTTGCCTTCATCATAACAAGCCCTGGGGCTAATTTGATCAACTACGCCGGAATAACTTTCTTTAAAATAAGGACTTTGCGGATCACGCGAACCATAGACTACCGAAGAAGAGGCAAACAAAAATTTAGCTTTATATTTTACGGCTAAATCTAAAATGTTTCTGGTGCCAACTGAATTAGCTAAGACAGTTTCAATTCTGGTCTTTTCAAAGTCCTTGGGTGAAGTCGGACAAGCCAAATGATAAATTTCTTGAATCCCCTGGAATTTAATTCTGAATTCTTCCAGCTCGGGCAAACTCTCTAGGTCAATTGGTTGGTTGATGTCATGTTTAATAAAACGAAAATTGGGGTTTTGGAGCAAATGATCGATATTGGCTTCATCGCCTGAAATAAAATTATCAATACAGATAATTTTATTTTTTTCAATCAAATCATCACAAAGATAGGAACCGATAAATCCGGCCCCACCGGTGATTAAGACATTTTTCTTCTCAAAAATTGCTTTGGTATTTATAGGCATATATTTATTCCGGAACTTATAGCTACAGCCGGTAACGTTTTTTAAGATTTGCTAGGTTACAGACTAATTCTATTATAGCTCAAAAATATCCTCTAAGCAAACCACCTAAATCACTTAAATTTGGCTAATTTCTTAAAAAAATTAAGGGTATACAGGTAATCACTGCGGTATTGCCTTTTAATTTCGGGAAACTTAATGGCTTGCCATTTTCTTTTAACTTTACCGTCAGTCAAAAACCATTTAACAATCGTGGTTAAATCATAACCCCGAATTGACATCGGGGTGATTATCCGATAAACACCCATTGGCCCCAAAGTATCAACCTTATCAAATGCTTTCATAATATCCCCTTCTAAACCACCAGCTTGCTTTTTACCGCTACGATGAGTAGAGATTATCCCACAAACTACCTTAATTTTTTCCTTAGGAAAATTGATACTTTCCAAAACCGACTTGGCGATTTTGGCCGATTGCAAATTATGGCCATTGATAGGACTTTTATTAAAAGCAGCCAAATCATGCAGTAAACAACTGGCCACTAAAATTTCTAGATCAGCCCCTTTTTTCTTACCAAACTTTTCAGCGTTTTTCCAAACCCGCCAGTGATGTGACGGACCATGACAAGGCAAAAATTTATTGCTTTTCTGCCAAAGTTGATTAATTTTTTGACTAATCTTCTTTTCCCAATACTTATAATCTTTCGTCTTCATAAAACAGAATGATGATGTTTAAAAGTCCAAAAACGATTGAAGCCAAAATTCCAAAAGGTCACGGTGCCAGTGGCAAAAACCCAGGATAACCGATAGTCAATCCCCTGCCAATCGGTTAAAACATAGATAATAAGGGTGTTAATAACTAACCCCAAAAACACGACCACAAAAAATTTTACCATCTGAGTTATAGCTTGTTTACCCCGCTCTTGATTGGCAAATGTCCAAAACTTGTTAGCTAAAAAATTGAAGACAGCTGAGATTATAAAAGAACAAACGGATGAATAGATATACCACATCTTCAAGTATTCAGTAAAAGAATAATAAATGGAAAAACTGATTAATGCCGCCGTCCCCCCAACCAGACAAAATTTACAAAACTGCTTCAAAAATGGATAGCGATTTAAAAAACTAATAAAATCCATAGCTAATACCTTATTAATGCGGGTCGCACTCCCCCTTGATAATTTCCCCCATTGGCTAAAATTTCTAACCGCATTTTACCATGGAGATCAAAAACTTTTATTTTGGCCGCCCCGCCAATACCGGTGCCGGTAATAATTTCATCTACTCCGTCGTTTTCTAGATCACCACTGGCGACATAAACACCCTTCAAATAATTAGGTTCGTAAGCAAAAAAATCACCCAGAATCGTGCCCCGATAATCAAAAACTCGAACCGTTGGCACTGAATCTTTTTCCACGCTGACAATAATCTCCTCTTGACCATCACCATGAAGGTTACCACAAGCAACATTAATACCACCCTTATAATTTTTATTGTAGGCAAAAAATTGGGAAACCACCTGGCCGTCAATATTGAAAACCCGGACATGGGGGCCACCGCCAGCGCCAGCACCAGTAATAATTTCAATTTTACCATCCTTGTTAATGTCGCCAGCGGCCACCTTAACTCCGCCTAAAAAACTTTCTTGATAGGCTAAAAATTTGACTAAAAGATTACCCTGATAATCAAATATTCTAACTTCCGGGGCTAAACCTCTACCTGGACCAGTAATGATTTCGGCTTTATTGTCATTATTAATATCTTTTGCAAGAACGTTAACTCCACCTCGGGAATTTTTATCATAGGCAAAAAATTGGGAAACCACCTGGCCTTCAATATTGAAAACCCGGACATGGGGGCCACCGCCAGCGCCAGCACCAGTAATAATTTCATCTTTACCATCACTATTAACATCAGCAGCAGCAACGTTAATTGGCCCGTTGAAATGAGGACTATAAGCGTAAAATGATTTAAAAATTGAACCATCAGCTTCTAAAATCTTAACCTGGGGAAAAGAACCAAAACCCAGACCGGCAATAATATAACTGGCATTGCCAACTTTAGTGGGGGAAATTTTTGGATTTATTGCCGCCTCTAAAGCCTGGGCCGGATCAAGCAAGCCAGAACCTAATTTATTCTCATACCCGGGGTTATAGCTGGAGATATCATCAGTATTACCCAAAACAAAATCTCGGATTATCCCGGCATTATAAGCGGGTCTTAAAGCCTTAATAGAAGCCAAGGTTCCACTGACTAACGGCGCTGATAAAGAAGTACCAGACCAATAGCCATCATAGTATTTATTGAAATCAGCAAGATCGGACTGGTAAAATTGGGTTGAATAAAAATTTTCTCCCGGCGCCACAATATCAATACAGCCGCCATAACTAGAAAAACTTGATTTAGTCAGACTTGGGCTGACTGAAGCAACACCGATAACCATATTTTCACCGTTCAAACCGTCATAACAAACCGGGTACGATTTAACCAAATCTAAATCAATACCATTAACTGTCGGGTCGGTATTGCCAGCGGCCGCAACGATTAAAACACCACGATTATAAGCATTTTGAATAGCATCAAAGAGACTTTGACTGAAACCCGTACCAACAAAGCTCATATTTATCACATCAGCGCCATTGGCAACTGCATAATCAATCGCTTTAACGACCGAATAAACGTCACCGGATCCAGTGCTATCTAAAACCCTTAGCGGCATAATTTGACTAAACCAACTGATGCCGGCAATTCCTTCCTGATTATTAGTGGTTGCCGCCGCGATCCCAGCCACAATTGTTCCATGTTTAACTGCATCAGCGATATAATCACCACTCAAAGAAGGGCTTGGATCGGCGTCATTATTAACAAAATCCCAACCATGGAGATCACCAATATAACCATTTTTGTCATTATCCATATTGGCTGCCTCATCTTTATTAACCCAAATCTTATCTTTTAGATCAGGATGCATTAAATCAACACCAGTATCTAAAATGGCAATAACTGAACGACGAGTGATATTTTCTTGTTCTCTAATTACTAATTCTTTTGACCAAGCGGTTTGTGCATCGACTGTTTTTAAATATAGCTGCAAAGGATAATTAGGATCATTGGGAAAAGCCGTGGTCTGAAAAGTATAGTTTGGTTCTAAATATTCAATTGCTGATTCATTTTGATATTTTTCAATCGCCGCGATCGGATCAACTTCACTAGTAAATTGAAATTTATAAATTTGGGGGTTATTCTTAAACTTAACCAAAAATTCACCAGCTTTATAGTTAGCTGGCGTATTAGCAAAAACTGGCAAAGAAAAAAATGATCCTGGGTTTAAAAGTGCCAAAACTAAAAAAGAAAAAATATGGATTTTAATTTTTTTGATCTTCATTATTTGGTTTGTTCTAATAATTCCCCGGCTTCCAGCAGCTGCAAAAATTGTTCGGCTTCTTTAGAAAAAGCCGGATCTAATTCTACTGCTTTTTGGGTTGCCTCTTTCGCTTTTTGGTTCTCACCGATTTTAGCGTAAATCGCCGCTAATCTAGCATATTCGGCTGCCGTCGGCTGTAATTCAACAACCTTATTTTGAAATTCGATCATTTTGGGATAAAAATTATTTCGGCCATACAACTCAACCAGTCTTTGGTAATCAGCAACAGTTGGCTGCCATTTCAGTTCATCAAGCATCAGTTTAAATTGATTATCGGCTGATTCATAGTTTTTCGAAACTATATAAATCGATAATAATGACAAATTATCCTCCAATACCAAGGGCGCTAATTTCAAACCTTTTTTGAAATATTCGTCGGCGAGATCAAACTTCCCTAAATAAAGATAGGCTTGGCCGGCTTCATAATAAGCCTGGGGCCGAGTCGGGCTAAGTTTAGTTCCGGTTTCCATTAATTCAAGGACTTTTTGAGGATTAGTTGTATTAAATTTTGTGGTGGCATTATAGAATGTGGCTAAATACAAATAATGGCGGACGTTGAGTGGCTCTTCTTTGACACTTTTATTTAGCTCGTCACTGGCATAATTGATCATAGTCTGCGCTTTGGCTAAGGAAGCGTCTTTACTTTTAGCAAAATTATTAACATAATCAGCCAACTGCTGGCGAGCTTCAAATTTACCTACAACCGCTTCATTAATCGACTTTTTAATAAGCTCAAAAGCAGCATCGCTGAACTGGCCGGTGATCGCTTTAGAGACTAAGCCCTGATAAAGATAACCATTAGCCCGTAAAGTCCTGATGTTAATACCCAAGACACCAAACAATAAAGCAATGATTATAATGACCAGATAAATATAATTAGGATCCTTGACTTGGCCTTCGGCTGGCTTTTCGCTTTCTTGATTTCTTATTGAAGATAAATAAACTACAAAAGCCAAAAGGAGATAGAAAGGAATCTCCGTATTTAAGGTATCAAAAACAAAAAAATTCTGAATAAAATAGGCAATAATTAAAGCAATAAGTAAAAAGCTGGAACTGAATACTTTACTTTTTTGATAATCTTTAAATAACGACCAAGAGGCAAAGAATAAAATGCTTAGATAAACAATCAGACCGATGATACCAGTTGTTACCCCCACATCAAAAATTATATTATGTGCCCGGTCAAACCAAATTTGTGAACCAGCGTCTTTGTAGATAGGAACGGGAAAATTTTTGTTAAAGGCATAATAATAATTCTCCGGACCAAAACCTACAAGAAATGACTTGGGACTTTCCGTCCAACCTTTCCAACTGGCCTGCCAAGTCAATAACCGTGACTGAGTGGTAATATTTGTCATTGAAATATTAGCCAAACGTTTCAATGTACCAATATTCTGAACAAAAGGCGTATCCTTGGCAAAAAATAAGGCCAAAGGGGAAACTAGAATCAAAAGCAGAAGAATTAAACTAAAAAGTCTAATTTTTTTATCAATTTTTTTCAAAAATAAAGTAGCAAAAGCTAAAAAAGCTATCCCGGCAACAAAACCAACAACGGCTCCTCTAGTTTGGGTATTAAAAAAGATAATAAATTCAAAAAGAAAAATAATAGCTAATAAGACAGTAATACATTTTTTAGAACGGAAAAACCAGACTGCCAAAATTAAAATTTGCAGGAATAAAAATGCATAGAAAAAAGACGGATATTTGAACGCTTCAATCAAAACCGGCGCCTTCAAAAAATTAAGACCCTGCCAGTCAAATGTCGGAAAAATTTTATAGAGCAACGAAGATATAATTAGGTAGCCGTCAAAAAAGAAAAAGCTGTAAGAAAACACCTTTAAATTAAACCTACCGGGTTTAGCAATAAAATATAAAATAAAGAAAAGATTAAATATCAAATAAGCGGCAAAAAATGTTGGATTGCCAACTGTCCCGGTTAACCGAACACCACCAGACGACCTTAATAAAAATGGCACGCCTAACCACTGAGCTAGACCTAAAATGCACATAAAAGAACTAACAACAACCGAAAAGGTTAAAAATGAATGCCAATCTTTCTTTTCTTTAAAGACACCAACCAGAACTAAAAAATACATCACTAAATGCCCCAGATGAAAAAGTCCACTCATTCTTTCATAATTGCCCCAAAAACTGCTATAGATCCCGATGCCAGCAAAAGTGGCGAGGGTCGAAACACCAAAAAACAACAAAACCGACCAAACAATTTTGTTAAATGATGGCCGGAATTCTGGTTTGAGATGAGCCAAAATTAAATAAGCGGCAAAGATAACTTCGGTGGCAATTCGGAAAAAAATATTCTTCGGTACAATAAAAGGAAAGAAAAAAGTGTTCTGCATTACTATCGGCAGAAATAAAATAAAAAAGACGCCGATTTTGATAAATTTTAACAAAATATAAGATAGCCTCTCGCGGTCTAACATAAATAATTTTTATTAATAATGGATTAATTTTAACAAAATTCCAAAAATTTGGCAAATCTGAACCAATTGACTAAACTCGCCAGATATCGTATAATCTAGCTATCATTAAAACTAATTATTGTCACTTGTGGCCAAAAATTCAGTGCTTGGTGCTAAAAAGTACTTCTTGATTTTAGGGGATATATTTATCCTTTATTTTTCTCTTTGGTTAACTCTCATAATTAGATATGGGGACAAATATGACAATGAACTTTGGCTCAGGCATCTTTGGCCGTTCACTCTTGTCTTTCTAGTCTGGTTAGTAATTTTTTATATTGATGATTTATATGAACTGAACCTCCGCCAAGGGCTAGCTAATATTTTAAGCCGGATAATCAGAGATATCTTAATTGGTGGCATCCTAGCTATTATCTTCTTCTATTTAGGCGAAAATCGCCTCTTTGCCATCAAACCGCAAACAGTACTCTTAATTAATGGCGGTATTGCTGTTATTTCAATTTATCTTTGGCATATTGCTTTCGACTCTTTCATTAAATTATCAAAGACTAATAGTTTAGTGATTATCGGCTTTAATCCACTAATTCAAGAAGTTATTGAGGAAATTAAAAAACGACCGCAACTTGGCTTCCAGCTCAAACATATAATTATCGAGGATAATAATATAAATATTCCTGACAACTTAAAAAGTGTCACTATCTATGACCACTTCGAAAATTTAAAAAATATCTGCCTCAACAATAAAATTAATACCATCGTTTCTAACATTCATCCGAGAGACAACAATAGTTTGTCAAAAAGCTTATTTGATTGTTTGCCCCTACAAATAAACTTTTTCGATATTGCTAATTTTTACGAAAAAATCACTGGCAAAATTCCTGTAACAACGATCGAACAAATTTGGTTTCTGGAAAATTTAGAGGAAAGCAACAAAAAATTCTACGAAAGAACAAAAAGGGTTTTTGATCTTATTTTGTCGTTTATCCTTTTTACTTTATCACTCCCCTTCATTCCGCTGATTGCTTTGATTATAAAATTAAGTAGTAAGGGAAAAGTATTTTTTACCCAAATCAGAGTTGGAAAAAATGGCCAAACTTTCAAGGTGATTAAATTTCGAACAATGTTTGAAAATGCCGAAACTAACGGCCCCCAATGGGCCACAACAAATGATTCCCGCATAACTAAAGTTGGCAGATTACTCCGCAAAACCAGAATTGATGAAATCCCTCAGCTGCTAAACATAATTAAAAATGAAATGAGTATAATCGGTCCCCGCCCCGAAAGGCCGGAATTTATTGAACAATTACAAAATCAAATCCCCTTTTATAAAGAAAGACTTTTAATCAAACCGGGTTTAACTGGTTGGGCTCAGGTAGCCGGACCGTCCTATGGCGGCTCCAAAGAGGAAAGCCTGGAAAAACTCCAGTATGATCTATTTTATATCAAAAATCGCTCCCTGACTTTAGATTTAAGTATTCTCCTTAAAACCATCAGGATTGTTTTGAGTCGACAAGGACAATAAATCCATGTGTGGCATTGCTGGCTATTTAAAATTTAATAATTCTACCGATTTTGACCAGGAACACCTGGCTAAAATGTTAAAAACTATTGAATACCGGGGACCCAATGACCAAGGTATTTTTATTGACAAAAAAATTGGCCTGGGCCACCGCCGGTTAAGTATTCTTGATTTGAGCTCAGCCGGGCATCAGCCGATGTTTGATTCGGAAAAATCATTAGCAATTATCTATAACGGCGAAGTATTTAATTATCTTGAAATCAGAGAAGAATTAAAAAACAAGGGCTATAAATTCCAAACAGAGACCGATACAGAAGTAATCATCTATTCCTACAAGGAATGGGGTCAAGACTGCGTTAAAAGATTCAACGGCATGTGGTCTTTCGTTATTTGGGATAAACAAAAAGAAGAATTATTTGCTAGCCGGGATCGCTTTGGCATCAAGCCATTCTTTTACCAAAAAACAGACGACTACTTTATTTTTGGATCGGAGATTAAAACTATCCTTGCCGTCTCACCATTACCAAAAAAAATTAACTACAAGCAGCTGTATAACTTTATTGATAGAAATATGTCCTATGGCTGTTCCGAAACGATATTTGAAAATATCAATGAACTCCCACCCGGCCACAGCCTGAAAATAACGGGAAATAAAATGACATTTGATCAATATTGGCAGCTTGATTTGGAAAAAATAAAAACCAAATACGATTATACCAAGCCGGAAAAAACTTTTCGTGAATTGCTGATTGACGCTGTTAAATTAAGATTAAGAAGTGATGTACCGGTTGGTGTCTGCTTGTCTGGTGGAATTGACTCAACAGTAATAACTGGAATCATTACTAAAATTTTAGGCCAAAAAATTGATACATTTTCTTCGGTCTACGACCAACCAGATTATAACGAAAAAAAGTTTATTGAAATTGCCAATAATTATTATGGCACTACCGCTCATTATCTCAAACCTGATCCGAATAAATTATTTGAGATAACGGAAAAAATAGTCAAACATCATGACTTACCGGTCAGGATGCCCAGCACTTTTTCCCATTGGCATGTGATGGAATGTGCCGCCCAAAAAGTCATTGTCACTTTAGATGGCCAGGGAGCCGACGAAATTTTAGGCGGCTATCCTGCCTATTACCCTTTTTATCTGGCTGATTTACTAAGGGGGTTAAAATTAAAAAAATTTGTTCAAACCAGAAAAGAAATAAAACATTACCTCAACCAAAGCTACGATAAAGAGGTAATTAAAATTTTAACGCCAAAATTTATCCTTAAAATCAAACGGCTATTCAAACCGCAGCGCCGCTGGCAGGACCAAATTCTAAGCGGAGAAATGCTAAAATTTAAAAGCGGACCAAATAAAATACCTAAATTTTTTTCCGGCTACCTGAATCAAGCTCTTTTTGAAGCATTCAGCACCACCAATCTGCCGGTTTTGCTTAGTAACGAAGACCGGATTAGCATGGCTTTCTCTCTGGAAGCCAGAGTCCCCTTTCTTGATTACCGCTTAGTAGAATTTTGCTTCGGTCTGCCAATTAAATACAAAATTGATGGCTATAGAAATAAAGTAATCTTAAGGGAAGCATTCAAAGATATTTTGCCGCCAGAAATTTACGATCGAAAGGATAAAAAGGGTTTTCCGACACCAAATGATCACTGGTTTAAAAATGAACTAAAAAATAAGCTGCAAGAGTTATTCTATTCACCAAATTTCAACCAAAACGGCTTACTGGATACCAAAAAAGTCCAAAATATTTTCCAGCAACACTTAAGCGGGAAAAACCATGGCCGATTACTTTGGCGAATACTGACACTGGAAATTTGGCTAAAAAAGTACTTTACTTAAGCTTAATATGAAAAAATTAATAAATAAGCTATTTAATCGTAGTGGTATCTTCCACCCCACAAAAAATCATTCTCATTATCTAGAAAAATTTTCTAAGATTAAAGATAAAAAGATAATTAATATTGGTTCAGGGGGTTATGATCCTATACCTGGTGCTATTAATATTGATCCCTATCGCCAGGGTCCTAATACTATTAAAGCTTTTGGTGAAAACCTACCTCTAGAAGACAATTCAATTGATTTAGCAATTTGCATGGCTGTTTTAGAACATACAAAATCACCGGAATTAATAATTAAAGAAATATATCGAGTTTTAAAAGTAAATGGACAAATTTATATTGAAATCCCTTTTATTCAACCATATCATGCTGCGCCAGAAGATTTTATAAGATTTACCCTGCCGGGAATAGAAAAACTGTGTCAACAATTCAAAAAAATTGATTCGGGC
>Ga0172379_10005449_pt1 | contig 17792 bp, 14 predicted proteins | sample GrowelOW334metaG_FD_119756 | JGI IMG/M metagenome (GOLD analysis project Ga0172379, IMG submission 119756) | Groundwater microbial communities from an aquifer near a municipal landfill in Southern Ontario, Canada - Groundwater well OW334 metaG | ecosystem: Environmental > Aquatic > Deep... | reverse complement strand
TCGACAAAAATGCATTCAGATTGCCGTTGAAAGTATGCTGCGGCAGATAATTATAGAAGATATTCTCGATCGCCGCGTCCACGGTTGTTACCAACATGAACAACATCGGAAGAAAGGTGATCAGGCCGAACCATTTGTTCTTGTTGTTTCGAAAGATTATGGTCGTCCCGACCGCCAGAGCCGTCGTAGCCAACAGCTGGTTTGCAACCCCGAACATCGGCCAAATGGTTGAAATGTCCCCGTTGTAAAGAAGGTATCCCCACGAAAAAACAACTAAGGCGCTAGTTATAATAATTCCCGGGATCCACTTGGTATTGCCGATCGGTTTAATAAACTTGCCTAAAATGTCCTGAGTAATATAACGGGCGACCCGCGTTCCGGCATCGATCGTCGTAAGGATAAAAAGGGCCTCGAACATTATTACAAAGTGATACCAATATCCCATTAGATCTTTCATGCCCGGGATCCCCGAAAATATCTGCGCCATGCCGACCGCCAGGGAAACTCCTCCGCCCGGCCTTCCGACAATATTTTCCTGCACCATCTGCGAAAGAGCGGATACATTTACAGCCTGCATTCCCAATCCTTGAAAGACCGCCGGAGAACAATTGATCGCAAAATAATCGGCGGGGATCAGGACCGTTGCGGCGATCAGCGCCATGATGGCGACAAACCCTTCGACCAGCATTGCCCCAAAGCCGATCATGCGCATCTCTTTTTCATTCGAGAGCATCTTTGGCGTCGTACCGGAAGAGATCAATGCGTGAAAACCGGAAATTGCTCCGCAAGCAATCGTTATACAAACAAAGGGCCAAACCCGACCGGGAATGATCGGCCCGCCGCCAAAAATAAACGGCGTAAAAGCCGGCATTTTTATTTCGGGATGGACAAAAAATATCCCGATCGCAAGCAGGGCTACCGTCCCAATTTTCAAATAAGAGCTAAGATAATCCCGGGGAGCAAGCAGGAGCCAGACCGGCAGGACCGAGGCAAAAAATCCGTAGATCGGCAGCATGATCGATAATTGCTGTTTGGAAAACATGAAGGCCGGAGCAAAAGAAGAGTTCTGAATATAATATCCAAAAAATACACCGGACAATAATAATACGGTCCCAATGATCGAAGCCTCTATGATCGCACCCTTGCGCAGAACCTGCATATATATTCCGATAAATATCGCCGCGGGAATGCTGACCGCAATGGCAAAGGTTCCCCAGGCGCTTTCCGCCAGAGCATTCACGACCACGATCGAAAGTCCCGCCAGCGCAGTGATAATAATGAAAAGAACAGCGATCGCGGTCGCAACGCCGGTAATAATTCCGATATAATCGCGCGCGATCTTGTGGAGCGATAAGCCGTTATGCCTAACGGAAGCAAAAAGAATAACGTAATCATGGACCGCACCGCCAAGGACCGCACCAATAATGATCCAGATCGCACCGGGAAGAAATCCAAATTGAGCCGCAAGGACCGGGCCGATCAAAGGGCCGGCTCCAGCGATCGCAGCAAAATGATGACCAAAAAGGACCCATTTATTGGTTGGATGATAGTCAACGCCATCGTTTAGTTTATTGGCTGGCGTTATTCGTTTTGGATCGAGCACGAGAACTTTGGCAGACAAAAAGGCGGAATAGTAGCGGTACGCTAAAGCAAAAACACAGGCCGCAATGATCAATAGTACAAGTGCATTCATGAATAGTTCCCTCTATATGATTTTATCAACTTTAGATAATTATTTCACTTGTATTTTATCCCCAGCAGGGTATAATTTTCTCTGAAAATGAAAAACAAATTTGCAGCCGCTTTTATATTTATCTTTCTTTTAACATATTCATCCTCAGTAAATGCCGCATCATTTATGGGATTTAGGGACCCGGTGGATAACACCAACTATCTTGGATTTGTTCATCCATTTCTCCTCGACCACGGGATGCCCGATTCTCCCGGCTCGGCCAATCTTCGGGTCAACGGGATCTTCACAACATTAAATGGCCGTGCCGATTATGGATATGGAGCGCATTTAGAGGCCGGATTGATCGACCGCTTAGGACTAAATATAAAAAACAATTATTTCCAGCAGGATGGAACGGAAATTTCCCTCCAATACGCCTTCTTTCGAAGCCACGATAAGATCGAAGGGATAAGCATCAACCTCGGAGAAAGGTTTCCCGGAGCAACCGGGGAAGCAGGGACCATGACGACTTTTGGTCTATCGGCGGTGAAAATGGTTTTAGGGCAACCCCTCCACCTCAATTTACATGTCGACGCTCAAAGCCATAACATCTCTTTTGGCGCTGCGCAGATCTTTAAATATAATGAAAAAATGTCCTTCATCATTGAATATTCCAGTTTTTCCGCCAGCACCTTGTCCGCTTCCCTGCTTGAAGCGGTTAAATTCCAAGTTTCTCCCAAGCTAAACATCGGATTTGCTTTTGAATCGCCAACGGTCGCGAACAGAAGTTTCGACTATAGGACTATGCTGCAAGTTGAGGCAATTTTATAAAACTTAATTATCTGTGTCTTTTTGGGGCGCGGTAATTATATTGCGGTCTAAATGCCGATCTAGAAGCATTGCTCTCAAAACTGATCGGATTAAAGGCTGGATGCTTGGATACCGGTAAAACACTTCGGATCAATTTTTCAATATTTCTAACTTCACCGCGCTGATCAGGGGTTGCAAATGAGATCGCGCGTCCTTCATGTCCGGCCCGCGCCGTTCTTCCGATGCGATGAACATAATTTTCCGCGTCATCCGGAAGATCATAATTAATTACCAGCTCAATTCCTTTTACGTCGATCCCGCGGGCAGCAATATCGGTCGCAACAAGGACCCTATATTTCCCGGTTTTGAACCCTTCGAGCGCTTCCCTTCGCTGCAAAAGCGAGCGATTGGAATGAATTTCAGCGGCTTTATACCCGGCGCCTCTTAATCCGGTAGTGATCCTGGTTGCGCCTCTTTTTGTCCGCGAAAAAAGGAGGACCGTTCCGCGGTATTGTTCGAGTAATTTGATCAAAAGCTGGGATTTTTCTTCTTTCTTAATAATGAATAACTCTTGGGCAATATTTTCGGCCAGCGTCCCGGAGCGTGCAATTTCAACCGAAACAGGGAGTTTCATATGGACCGAAGCAATTCTAACGATCTTTTCGGGAATAGTCGCCGAAAAGAGCATAGTCTGCCGATCTTTTGGAACAAAACGGAGGATCTTCTCGATCTGAGGCGCAAAGCCCATATCAAGCATCCGGTCAGCCTCATCCAGGACCAAGATATTAACATCATCCAACCGAAGAGTCCCCTGGCCGATATGGTCCAGAAGCCTTCCCGGAGTTGAAATGATCACCCTGGGATTCATTCTTAATGATTGAACTTGACGAGACATTGAAGCTCCGCCGATCAAAACACTCGTGCGCATACCGAAAGTATGACCGACCTTATGGATCGTTTCTTCAACTTGCAGGGCAAGTTCACGTGTAGGTACAAGAATAAGCCCACGGCCTCTTTGCTGGACGAGCCGCTGGATCATAGGGATGCCGAACGCGAGGGTCTTCCCGGTCCCGGTTTGCGCTACGCCAATAATATCTTTGCCTTCAATGGCGATCGGAATTGCTTTTAATTGGATCGGCGTCGGGGTTTTAAACCGCATTCGATCAAGGATCTCAATAATGTTCGGAGCAATACCCAAACCATAGAAGCTAATTGAATTAGTCTGACTTTGTGGATTCATAGGGATATTATAGCACATTTTTGGCTTTTTATCGATTAAAAGGCTATAATTAGTCTTGTTATGCCGGCAATTGATGTAAAAGATCTGATAAAAAAATTTAACACGGTCACCGCCGTGGACAATATTACTTTTTCGGTAGAAAAAGGCGAATGTTTTGGATTGCTCGGCCCAAATGGAGCCGGGAAAACGACCACCATCAATATTTTGTCCACTTTATTGAAAGCAACCTTCGGACAGGCCTTTGTTGCAGGCTTTGACGTAAGCAAATACCGGAATGAGGTCAGAAAAAATATCGGGATCGTTTTCCAGGAACCCGCGCTGGATTCAAAATTGACCGGTCGGGAAAACCTTGAATTCCACGCTATGATGTACGGGATTGATCCGGTTACGCGCAATGAAAGGATCGCCTCGCTGCTTGAATTGGTGGAATTATCCGAAAAAGCAAATACCTTTGTAAAGAATTACTCCGGTGGTATGAAGAGAAGGCTCGAAATTGCCAGAGGCCTGATCCATCATCCAAAAGTCCTCTTTCTCGATGAACCGACCCTCGGCCTTGATTCCCAAACCAGGCGGCTGATCTGGGAATACATAAAGAAGCTTAACAAAGAAAACCGTGTGACCATTATATTAACGACCCACTACATGGAAGAAGCCGATTTTCTTTGCGACCGCATCGCGATCATCGACCACGGAAAAATAATTGCAACAGGAACACCCCAAAAGCTAAAGACCGACACGGGTGCATCCAATTTAGAAGAGGTTTATCTTAAATATATTGGAACGACCATTAGAAATGTCGAGGAGCGGGAAAAAGTATGGTAGAAATTAGAGCGATCTACGTATTATGGCTGCGCGAGATCAAAAAACTTTCCCGCGCGAAAGAAAGGATCATCGGATCGGTCGCAATGCCGCTCATTTTCTTGGTGTTCTTGGGCTTTAGTTTTAGCGGGGCCGAGATCCCCGGCCTGGATAAAGATCTCAAATATATAAATTTCCTTGTCCCGGGAATTATCGGAATGAACATGCTTTTTTCTTCAATGTTTTCCGGAATTTCGGTCCTATGGGACAAAGAGTTCGGTTTTTTAAAAGAGATCATGGTCGCCCCGGTCAGCCGCGTATCAATTGCGCTGGGACGCATCGCGGGCGGCGCTTCGACAGGCCTTATGCAGGGCATAATCCTGTTTTCCCTTTCTTTTTTCTTTGGTTTCACGTTTGGGCCGGGCTTCAGTCTTTTTCGCGCATTTGCGGGATCCATTCTAATGCTGGTCTTTATGCTGCTTATTTCGCTGGTATTTATTTCGCTTGGGCTCTCGTTCGCCTCGAATATGCGGGATGCGGAAGGGTTTGAGCTGATCATTAATTTAGTAATGTTCCCGCTCTTCTTTCTTTCCGGCGCTGTTTCGCCGATCTCAACCCTTCCGACCTGGGTCAGATATGTAGCTTATGCAAATCCGCTCACCTATGGGGTAGATGGGATAAGAGGAGCCTTGGTCGGATTTTCAATGTTCCCGTTAATGCTGGATCTTTTAATTTGCGTTTTATCCTCGATCATTATGGTTTCGATCGCGGCATTTTTCTTTGATCGAAGCGAGAGCGTGTGAGAGTCCTTTTAATAAACACCAATATCGAAGTCAACCCCAACCCCGTCCTTCCGATCGGAATGGCCTATGTCGCCGCCAGTTTGGAAAGAAACGGTTTCTCCGTCTCCTGCGCCGATCTTTGTTTCAAAAAAGACTGGCAAAAATATTTAAAAAACGAAATAAACAATTTTGCTCCAGAGTTTATCGGGATCGCCATCCGAAACATTGATAATCATGATCAGTCCGCCCCAAAGTTCTATCTGGAATTTGCCAAAGAAGTTATTGAATTTTGCCGGAAAAACAGCAAGGCTGGGCTCTTTTGCGGGGGTGCGGCGCTGGCGGTAATGCCCAAACCGATCTTAAAATATTTGGGGATCGAGACCGGGATCTTTGGCGACGGCGAAGAAAGCACTCCCCGGCTTTTAATGCATTGGGGGGATATTGCCGCTTACGAAAAAATAGCTGGCCTGGTCTATTTGGCAGGTTCTGAAATAATTGCCAATCCAGCCCAAGGGACAAAGGACCTAAATTCGGTCGCCTTCCACGCTCTGCATAAATGGATCAATGTAAAACCCTATTTCAGCCAGGAGACCTCCTATCCAATTCAGGCTAAAAGGGGCTGCCCTTTTAATTGCATCTACTGCACTTATGCCCGCGGGGAAGGAAAATGCTACCGTTTCAGGGCCACGGAAAATATTGCCGACGAGATTGAACACATCCAGAATAATTATCGGCCTAAAACGATCGAATTTGTCGACAGCATTTTCAACCATCCCGAAGGTTTTGCCGAAAATATCTGCCGGGAACTTATTAATAGGAAATGCCGAGCTAATCTCCACACCATTGAATTAAACCCGGGATTTATCAGCGAAGAGTTGATCCGGCTCATGGAAAAAGCCGGGTTTAGTTCGTGCGGATTAACGTGTGAGAGTGCAAGTGAAAGCGTCTTGAAGAAATTAAAAAAAAGCTATGGCGTAAAAGAAGTAATTGCGGCCGCGCGAAGCTTAAAAGGGTCCAAAATGAAACGCTTATGGGTCTTTTTAATGGGGGGGCCGGGTGAAAATGAAACGACCGTGGAGGAAACCCTAAATTTCGTCCGCACGGAGCTAGGAGAAAAGGATATCGTTTTTTTTAATATCGGGATCCGGATCTATCCGGGAACGGAAATTGAAGCGATCGCAAAAGAAGAAGGGATCATAGATGCCAAGACCGACCTGCTTCATCCGGTGTTCTATCTTTCTCCCGCAATAAGCCGGGAAAGGATCGAAGAGAAAATACGAGGCGAAAAAAAGGCCAATATTGTCACGATAAGGGATATCCGTCTCCCCTATCTTTCCATCCTGCTCCGTCTTGCGAGCCTGCTCCATTTAAAAGGCCCTTATTGGTCCTACGCTCCGATCTTTAATAAAATAAGGAGAACATTATGGCAAAAATAGTGTCGATCGCGCACGCAAATCCGGAAAGATGCCTGACGCAGGAAGAATCCTGGAGCGAATTGAACCGCCTTCGGGAGCTCTCTCCGCTGGAAAAAAAATATTACAAGAAGTTCATGTTGAATGAAGGGATAAAAAAACGGCATTTGGCATTAAAGAACCTGGAAGATATTTTCTGCACGGACCAGGACCAGATAATTAAAAGATATAATGAAGAAGCCCCTATCCTTTCCGCCAATTCCGCCATTAAGGCGCTGGAAAAAGCAAAATTGCCGCGGGATAAGATCGACTGCGTCGTGACCGCTTCCTGCACCGGCTATCTTTGCCCCGGCTTAAGCTCATATATGATTGAGAGAACAGGAATAAAACCGGAGGCTTCTGTTTTTGACCTGCAAGGAATGGGCTGCGGGGCGGCGCTCCCGGCGCTTTCGGCTGGGATCGGATTCCTTTCCACAAGAAAAGGACCGTCAAACGCGCTGGTAACCTGCACCGAACTTTGTTCTTCTTCGATCTACTGGGACAACGACCTTGGCCTTATCCTTTCAAATTCGATCTTTGCCGACGGTTCCGCATCGGTAATATTAAATAACGACCCAAAAGCGGCCGGGATAGAAGTTATCGATGTTTCAACCATTAATTTTCCGGACAAGCGCGAAGCTCTGCGGTTCAAGATAAAGAACGGCAAATTACACAACGTCTTAACGGCGGCCGTTCCCGAAATTGCTTCAAAAGGGGTCGAAATTGTGGTCGCGGACCTCTTGAAAAAGAATTCCCTGCAAAGAAGTGCTATCGCTTTTTGGGCGATCCATTCCGGAGGCAGCAAAGTTCTATCGACTATCGCCGGCAAGCTCGGCCTTTCAAAAAAGGAAATAAGCTTTTCCGAAGAGGTCTTAGTCGATTTTGGCAACATGTCTTCGCCGTCCGTTCTTTTCACCCTAGAGAAGATCTTTGATTCAGGCCTTTATGGATCGGGAGATTACGGGATCATGCTTTCTTTCGGCGCGGGATTCTCCTGTTACGGAATGCTGCTTAAGATCGAAAATTAATTTGGGGCTGGTTCACAATGATCCAAGGATCCGCTGATAAACGCTAATTTCCGTTTCTTTATCATCATAATTCCTATTGGTAGCATATAGAAATTGGAGAGCTTCTTCCGGCGTAACAAAAGTTGAAACTTCCGGAGGCGTGGTACCGGCATCGTATCGCTCAAAAACAAAAAAACCGTCTCGATGCATGAAGTACGAGTAGCCTTCTTTGTCGCTGTGATACTGTTTACTTCCCCCGATCAGTTTATTAATGATCTGTTCTTTAATTTTAATTATTTTTCCGGAATCCGGACGGGCTTCATAATCCTTTATAGCATTCTTCGGATCGATCGCCTTTGCGATCTCAACATATCCTTTTTGCATTGCGATCTCATAAGCCGCCTCGCCCATCTCGCCTTTAATGCTTTTGTCTGCGCCTAGCGCGGCAAGAGTGCGCGCCGCCTCAAGGTTCTCGCGCAAGACCGCAATAATTAATGGCGTATTTCCCACCCCATCTTTTTCATTTATGTCCGCTCCCTGTTCCGCTAAGAACTTTATGCTGCCGGCTGCCGAAGAATTTCGGCTTAATAAGTGCAGCGCCCCATTTCCATCGTTATTCTTCCCCTTTATCTGCGCACCGTGCTTGATCAGAAGTTTTATCCCATTTAATTCGGGATTTCCGTCGCAATAGTTGAGAAAAGCGGTATTCCCCTGCGAATCAACATCCCCTATCCTTGCGCCATGCTCCAGCATTAATTTTAATAGGTCGCAATTACGATATTTTACGGTCCGCAGCCAGATCGTAGAAAAAGAGTTATCGCTATAGTTCAGTTTCTCGTTAATATCCGCGCCGTGCTCCAAAAAATATTTTATCGTTTCATATTCGGGAATATGGGAAGCATACGCAAAGGCGGAAACCCCATTTTCATCGCGAACATTAATATTTGCCCCATGCTCAAATATTTTTTTGATCCGGCCGAGGTCGGGAGCGGTCGAAAAAGAATGGCACGCGTCCAGAAAAAGTTCGTCAATATCGGTTTTTGACAGTTTTGAGAAGTCGATCGGCTTATTATACTCTTCGATGAACTTTTTTAGATTTTCCTGCGCCGTTCTGTATCGCTTGTGCTCTTCGGAAGGCGGCAGGGATAGCCCGCTATCAACAATATAGGGAAATACTTGACGAACATCCGCAATGCTTTTTTTTATCTTATACGCATCCAGGATCTTTTGGCATGCATCGTAGCGTCCCAAATAATCTTCGCTGACTATCCGCCCATAATGCCGCTCGATCTCGTTATTGTCCATGCCAAATATTACTTTTTCTTTTCGATCAACCCGGCTGAACTAACCCCCAGTGAACCGATCGTTGCTTCGTTATTCGGGCTATAAGCTTCATGCGAGCTTGCAGTAACATTATGGCTGATGGTCCCCAAAGTTGAGATCGAAGATACATTTCCACTGCTGTCTACGCCAAGATCAAATACATTCCAAACGTCATTGACTGCGGTTGCTCCAGCTGGAGGAGTGAAATTATAGATCCCGGAACGCGACCCGCCTGATATGATCAAGTTTATCGTTGCCCCGGAATTCGAGATATCGCTTGATCCGGAATAATGATGGACGCAATAGCGGTAGGTCCCATTATACAATTTATAAACTGATACAACTTCTGGACCATAGCTGGATGTATCATCAGTATCCAATTTTACATACGGCCAAGACGTCGAAGGAGTTGAGCTGCGATTGCTATAGTACAAGTGGTAGCGCGACCCGCCTTCCACTGAATTTGGGACTGTTAAGTGGGAATCAAGATCGCTTGGGTCTACTCCCCAGGTCAAAGTAACTTGAACTAGGGACGCAGAACTAATTGTTATATCGCTGAGGCTCCGGTTTTCACCGGCAGTTAAGTCAGGTGAAATAGCCAAGACCGTGCTTCTGTTCCCGCCTTTTTGGGCATAATATGTAAGCGAAATTCCAGAAGGAGCAGTGATCGAGCTAAATTTTCCGTCTGATCCGGTATATCCAGTAGCTCTAAATCCGCTTCCATCGCAAACAACTAGGGCATTAGCCACTGGATTTCCGAACGCATCCACAACTTTTCCGCTGATCGTCCCGGTATTTGAAAATGGCTTGTCAAAATTCCATACGGAAGGCAAAACTACGGGAGCGGTCGCAAAGGCTCCTGCCGCGCCGCGCGATATTATACCGACAAACCTTTTAGACGTTGCATCATATGTAGCGGTCCCTGATTGCGTCCACTTTGCAGTAGCAGCATCAAAATACCACATTGGAACGGTTCCGGCAGTGGCAGCTTCAGACGTTAAGGTTGAAGGGACCTGCATACTGATCTGCAATGAATTTCCCGCCGCAAGATTAAGCGTATTATCGGAACTATCTGTCAGGTTGAGGCTAAAGTAGCCAAAAGAACGAAAAGGAACCGTTGCGCCGGTAGAATCGACGCCTTCAAAATTACCCGGAAAAGATTCCGGACTTACGGTTGGATCCATTGGAGTCAGAATAACTTTCGCTGCGCCTGAATACGCCGCACCGCTGGAATCCACCAAAGATCCTGCAGCCAGCGTTACCGTCGCCGTGAGGCCGCTGGAAGCTGTATCGGAAACCGTCGTTCCTACGGAAGAAGTAAATGAATGAGAACTATTCGCCGCATTCAAGACCAATTCTCCAAAAGTTGCTTGTCCGGAACTAATTGAAAAAGTTTTTTGCGTTGTTACGTATCCCGTTTTGCTAAAAGTAACAACTTCACGGGTATTTGCAGTAATATTGGTAATACTGAACCAACCCTGGCCGTTTGTCGCCCCGCTGGAAGAAGAAGCGGTCACGGTTACACCGGTTAAAACTCCCCCACTTGAGTCTTTCACCGTCCCCATCAACACTCCGTATGTTTGCCCGCTTGGATCGGTATTTTGGACCTGGGCACAGCCGTAACCGATCACGCCAACAAAAGCCAAAGTCAAAAATACCGAAATCATACTTATCCAAACTTTTTTCATAATAATTCTCCTATATTTTTTTGCATGAATGCAAGAATTTGAGCAAGTGAATTATAGAAGATTTTACTTCTGGCTGTCAATGATATAAAAAAAGCTCCCGTGGGCGAAACCCACTGGGAGCTTTTTAAGAGAAAAAACAATTATAGTAACAGATTAAACGACATATAGGCGCCGTCAAGGAAACACGTTGATGTCCCTCCTCCAGCAGCCGTAACTTGATGCACGAGATCTATGTCGGCTCCGACAGAAACATTTGGCAGAACCATAACAGATGCTCCCCAGGTTAATCCCAGAGTCGATCCATTGTTGGGGCTAGTCATAGAGTAATAGACCCCGGCTTTGGTCTGCGCGTCCTTTATCTTAGCCAAGTTCATATCAACTTTTACCAACCCGTAACTAACCTTGGTGCTTCCAACATAACTATAGCCAAGATAACCGGTAAACGTGTCGTTAAAATGGAGACCAAGTACTGGCCAGCCTGCCCAATCACCAACTGACAGCTGCATTGCATTTACCCTGCTCGCTGAAAGAACTAATGCCAATCCTACGATCAATAATGCTAATTTTTTCAAATCATTTCACCTCCCTGTTTTTTTATTTCCACGCAGATTATAACACTACTAGTATGAAAGTAAACTAGATTTATTTTCTACCATAAAATTATCAGGATTCTGGTGTTGGGGCATTAGTTGTCCCCTCGATCCAATCGGCAGGCGCATCCCATTTTGCTTCCGATGTCAGAGCAAAAAATACCCGGACAACCCCTTCTGCTTCAAGCGAAACGAGGTCCGGCAATTCAAAAGTATAAAATATCCGTGGAGCTCTCGCCCCTTGCACAAAGCACCGGGCCTCGACTGACATTCCGGTAGTCGCTTTAAAAAGCCTGGCCATTTCCGCGTAGCGCTGCGAATACGATCCCCAAATTTGGTCGGCTTGAGCGGGAGTAACGGGATGGGGATCGTCATAATAAACGCCTTCGATCGAAACCTTTCCGCTGACCGGAAAAGCTCTTTCATACCAGTGTTCATTATTCATCGTAATGTAGGAAGGATATTGCTGGGACGTTGAAGTGGTCGCCCCCTCATCCCAAATCGCCCTGTTCAGCGGCGCGCCGGCGGGAGAAATATAATTATTTATTGCGTCAAGCACAAAAACCAAATTCGTTCTATTGCTCCTAAGGCTCGTGTTTTTAGGCCCTGACCAATACCCCATATGGACTTGAGTGGTTGGCGCATCAAGATTTGAATCGAGCGCAACCGCTTCATAAAATATTTTTGATACAAAAGTCGGATCGGATAATTCGGCTATCTTAACTAATGGATCGGTAAATATCGGGCCGGATGTCGTATCCTGGACCGTTCCGCAGCCGGAAAAAATAATAGCGGAAGATAAAAAAAGAATGGAGCAGACAATGATTAAAAATCTTTTTACCTTCATGATCGGATTATTCATCATTTATATTCCGGAATATCTCCACCCATTAAAACCATATTGTTGGAAGGATTAAAATTAACCGTCGTCCAGCGGGTGTCTTTCATAGCGTAATTATACATTTTGATATAGGTCGTCGGCAGCATGCCTAAAGTTTCCGGCGCTTGCGGCTCTACCGGGATCCATCCTTTTCCGTGCAGATAAAACTCCGCCCAGGCATGCCCTTTCAAGTGGCCTGCTGGCGCAAAGCGCATCTTGGGATCATTCTCTTCCACCATTCCCCAGACAACCCGCGCAGGTACCCCCACCCCTCTTGCTAAAGCGGTAAAAAGAGCGGAATATCCGCCGCATTCGCCGTAGCCGCGCTGAACAATATCGTCAACATTTTTATAATCGACAACCTTATAAGTTATATTCTTTTTTAACCAAGATAAAATATTCTTTATAGTGTCTACTTTGCTGGGCTGTTTTATCCCCGCAACAATTTCTTGAATAACGGCACTGTTAGGATCGATCCCTTCGCTTTTCCCAAGATAGATTTGCGCATCGACCGGCAGGTCTTCATCAATTGTATCCATTGAATAACTTTCTAATTGATCCCTATAGCTGAACGCCCTCGTTTCAACTGTCGCTGTAAGAATAATGTTTTTGCCTTTTATCGGAGTAACGTAGGCAACAGTATTTCCATCAAGATCGACCTGATTCAGGTTTTTTACGCCTGGAACGCTATACTTTGCCTCTTTGTAAGGAATTCTGATCGTTGGCGGCAGTAAAACATCTGCCGCGCCCGTGATGCTGTATTTCGCAGTTTGATATGGGAGGTCTGTTGAAGGCAATGGGAAGAAAGACTGGCCGTTTTTTTTATAGCCTTTTGCAGGATCAAGCGTCCAGGTAATTACAAATTTTCTTCCTTCTAAATTTTTCAATACCCCGCTGACATTATCATAATTCCCTTCTCCGACCGCCGCACTTCCAAGCTCAACAACTTTTTTCCCAAACTCTTTGGTTAAGTAAATATCGCCTTTCCCGTATGCATTTAAGGCGATCGAGACGTAATACCAGGGAACATTTGGATTTATTTTTACCGCAGCTTGGGCATGTTCCAGCCCGTTTTTATAATCTCCCGCCAGGCGCTCGACATGGCTGGCATAAGCCAGATAAAGATCATTTTGCGGCTCACTTCCAATTAATTGCTGCATTATTTGGACGGCTTGCACAAGATCGCCCGATTTTTCCAATGCTTGGGCATTGCTATAAAACTCCTGATTTGTTTCGGCGGCTGCAACCAATGCCAGTTGCATTAAAAAACAAAAACCAAGTAAGATCAGAAAACAACTTTGGACCATCTTCTTATTCATTTGCGGACAGAATACCATTATTCTTTCCCAGGGTCAAAATGAAATTTTTAACGCCAACAAACGATAATAATATACTATGGCAATAGACAGCATTCGATTATATCCTTCCGGCATCGGAGCACCCCATTCAACCAGATTTAGATTGACCTGGACAGGCCAGCTTGATAGATGGAGATGCGTTGCAAACCAACCCGGATTTCCGATAAGAGTTAGTTGCGCGGCTATCGAAGAAGCGCTAACCAGGGAAAATGGACAAGCTTTTCTGCTCCGCTCCCTTTCCAGGGCATGCGGACAGGAATTAAATATAACGCAAGTCGACCCGGAGATCACTGTTTATAAAGATCAGGAGGGATCGGATTCGGGAATATTTAAAGTTACAGCAAAAGTAACAACAGGTTCTGGAGAAACAAAACCGGTCTCTTTTTGCATTAATGCCGCAAAAGCATCTTCTCAAAATCAGCGCCATCACGACATATTTGATAATTTTATTCAACTGCGGAAGATCGATCCCCGTTTTGTGGTCAGGCCGTATTTTTATACGATCGGCAAAGCCCTTCATCAAGGGAGCGAAGTTGGATTAGCGGTCTTTTCTGTTGAATGGCTGGAAGGCTATTCCGAGGTTAGCGCAGTTAATATCGCCGAGGATTTTAGCGGCCTACCGCCTGATTTGGGGATGGCACCTGCCGGAATGCGGAGGTTTTTTCTAAACGATCGGAAGTTTAAATCCATGCATGAAGCCGAAATACGGGATCGAAAATTAACCGAAGCACTCGGGGAAGAAATGATCAGGATATTGTTCACTTACTTTGACCTCGAAACCGGCATTGGGATCCATAACTTTGGGATCAATAACGGGGATTTTGTTTATAAAGCCCTCCCCGATGGATCTTTTTCCCTAAAACTAATTTCGGTTAGACGGTTTGCGCCCTTTCCCAAAGCCGAAATTGTTGGGAAATCGCATTTCAATATCCTCGGGTTCATTGACAAACTTCTATATAAAAAAGAAACTAGCGTGACACACAACGATCCAGCTGATCGCTATTATGATACTCTGGCTATTTATCCTTTTACAGCGCTCGATATTTGCCGGGGAATTCGAAAAGCTCTCATTGAAAAATATGGACCCGAAGCTTATAAGCCGGTACTGCTTAAAATTCTGGGAACATTACTTTTAATGAGCAAATTATCCCTAAAAACGATCGACCTAACCAGCGAAGAAATCGCCAGAAATATCGAAGTTTCCATCGAGATCACTCGATTCATAAGCGAAGAAGAAAAGTTCGAATCGGGCATTATCGAAGTGTAATAAGCCTTTAATTCGCCTCGGCAGTAGAGTATCCAAGCACATTTTTTGCCGCCCGGCCAAGGTCATGCAAATAATTAAACCATGCGGTCGAACTGTCATAAGTCAGGAAGTTAGAATAAACCACCACCGTCACGTTCTGCGTCGGGTTATGCCTCACGACCGAAGAATATCCCGGATGGGCGCCATCATGGCCGTATCCCAATCCGCTAAGATATGAAAGTCCCAACCCATATACTCCGACCGCAGCTTGCGCCTCCATTTGGGCGATCGTCGCAGAATTTAATCCGGCGTTTCCATTAAGCAAGCCCCTAAGCCAGTTCCCAAGGTTGCTAGCGGTAGTAATAAGGTTTCCTTCGGCAACATGCGGCGACATATTATCTTCGGTCGTATTGTACAAAACGCCCCCGATCAAAGAATGTCCTGCCGCGAAAGGAGATGGGATCGTTTGGTCGGCTCCGGTTGAAGGGAAACTGCTGGCGGTCAAATTGTTCGGAGTGACAAAATTATCCGCAACAAACTGGCCATAGCTCTTCCCGGAAACTCTCTCCACGATCTTTCCAAGGAGCGAATAACCGGTATCGCTATAATGATAATCCGCGTCCGGGGCAAAATAACAAAGCTCATTTGTTGCCACAACGCCTAAAAGCTCATCAAAAGTAAAGGTATGGCTTCTATCCGAAGCCTCGATATAGCTTATATAATTTTGTCCTTTATACTCTGTTTCAGCTGTGGATGGAATAGCTGAATTACTGATATCCCAGATCCCGGCGCGATGCCGCAATATCAATTTGATCGTAATTTGGTCTTTATATGGAATGGCATAACCGACCGTATTTGGAACATACGCTTCGCTCGAGCCCGGTATCAGGTCGGTTATTTTATCATCGATATTTAGTTTCCCCTGCTGGCTAAGCAGCATGATCGATGCCGCTGTAAAAGTTTTAGTCGTACTTGCTCCCCGAAAGTGAGTTGTCGTAGAGCTGGTCCCGCTCTCCATGCTGGCACATGCAAAAAAGTCGCCCTTTGGCGTTAGAACAAACACCGCAACTCCGCCTTCTACCGTCGGATACTGGCTCAGATAGCTCAGCCATTGAGTAGAGACCAAATTATTCAGATCGGATTGGAGCTGCGGGTTATCATCAACATTGCCGCAGCCGGCCACAAAAAAGGCCAGGATCATTCCCGCCGCAAAAAGATAAACAATATTTTTTTTCAATTTTAAGCTCCGATCATTCTTTTTGATCTAATGAAAAAATAACCAATGATAAAGAAAGTAATTATCGGAGAAACCAGCTCCGGCACCGGATAATTAAAAGCCCGCAGCAGCATGATCAATCCCAAAAAGAAGATCGAATACATTGCACCGTTCTTAAGAAAAACGTATTGTTTTATTTTTCCGATCCCCTTGATCGTTAATTGCCGGACGACCAGAGCCCCGATCCCGTTGCCGATCAGGATAAGAGGGATTGAAAGCGTGAAAGCAAAAGCACCCAAAACCCCATCGATCGAAAAAGTAGCATCAATGATCTCCAGGTAAAAGATCTTGCTAATATCGGTTAGCTTCGTTGTAAGCATCTTTTTCTCGTTCTCTTCCGCATTCTGTTTAAAACCATGCGTGATAAAAAACGCGGTCGAACCGATCACCGCCCCCAGGGCCATCATATTGTTTATTTTTAATGCCTGCCAAACAATGCCCGTCAATAAAAGAGAAACAGTCGCGTAAAACCAAACTCCCTGGCTAAGAAAGAACTTTTCGGTCCTGGGCAAACCAAAATTTTTCTCTTCCAAAAACAGCCAATGCAAGAAGAGAAAAACCAAAAATATTCCACCGCCGGCCATTAATATCGGCGCGGATTGTTCAATTGAATGCTTTATGGATGGATCATTTGAGAAGGTAGCCATAAAAGAGCCGATCGGCCCTAATCCCGGGTTGACCACCCAAATAATGATCCAGGGAAGAACGCCTCGAATAATAAAAACTGCGATCAATAATCCCCAGAATAGGAACCATCTTCTGGCCCGCGGGCTCATGGTCGTCAGAACTTCGGCATTAATGATCGCATTATCGATACTGGAGATTATTTCAAAAAGACAAAGTCCGACAACGATCATAATTATTGTAAATAGGTCCAAGTTAATTTCCTCCAGAATATTTACGATATATTATAACCCAAAAAATGCGGGAATTGCATTTATTCCATATAAAGCTTAGGATTACAACATGGCTAAAGAGCAGGACATTTCATTTAACAAAAATTCTCCTATTTTTACCGATCCGGAATTCTTGATCGCCAATAAACAACTTGGAAAACCCTCCCTCCATGACCCGGTAACAATTTCGCGTTTATTTAAGCGCATCACCAATAAAACTCTCAAGAATATTCGCCCTGACCAGCGAAGGGTTATTACCCGGCCATTCCGTCCTTCCAGCGAAAACCATGCAAAAAATATCGTCAACCGGATCCTGGCGCTGGACGAAACAAAAATCAAGATCATTCTCAAACAAACGCTCCATGATTTTGAGCATCGCCATAAAGATATTCAGGCCATCTTGATGAACAATTTTCAACGGATCTGCGAATACATTAAAGATCCGTCAGCCTTGTCCGAAGAAAAAAAGCTCCTGCTCGGCGCTTGTTTCACAATGGAATACTCTATCGAATCGGCCGCCCTTTTCAATCCTTCGATCGTGATCTATCCCAAACAGAACAATTTAAAGAAGGGACAGACCCGCGTTATTTTTAGTTTTCGCGCGACCGGCGAAGGGCACATCTCTTCGATCGTTTTCCGCAGCGCCATCATTGACAAGGATAATTCGATCTTCTTGGAACCGGTCAGCCCTTTTTTAGGGACGCCCGAGATCGTATTAAATGCAACTTACGATCGTGAACTTTTCAAGGCCAAACTAGAAGAGATGGGACAATTC
>Ga0172379_10005448_pt1 | contig 17796 bp, 15 predicted proteins | sample GrowelOW334metaG_FD_119756 | JGI IMG/M metagenome (GOLD analysis project Ga0172379, IMG submission 119756) | Groundwater microbial communities from an aquifer near a municipal landfill in Southern Ontario, Canada - Groundwater well OW334 metaG | ecosystem: Environmental > Aquatic > Deep... | reverse complement strand
TGGAGGCACGCTGTCGGTTACGCAGGCGATGTTCGACAAACTCTCGTTGACCTTGGAGGGGGGCTATATGCAATCCCACTACACCACCACCTCGACCGCCCCGAGCCTCCCTGGAGTGGTTCGCAATGACGAATACTACTTCATGAGAGGTGCTCTGGCATACAAGATTACTCCACGCGCCAGGGCCGAAGCTTCCTACCGCTATCAGCGGAACAATTCCGACCTTGCCCTCAACGTGAATGACTTTTACGGAAGCCAGATCGCGCTTGAGTTGTCGTATCGGTTCTGAGCGGCCTTTGCCGTATTGGCTGATTGTGAAAGAGACCGGCAGGGCCTCAATGGCGCAGTGCTTCAGGTGGTGCATTCAGGTTGTTGCACCACTTTTTTTCTGTCCCTTTTTCTTGATTACTCCGGGCCTGCCCGCTGCCGAGATTCAGCCATCCGGCCCGCTCGCAACACTCCGGTCCACCAACAGCAGCTATGTCCTGCTGCCCAACGACCTCATCCGGGTGGAGGTTTACAAGGAAGAGGATTTACGGACGGAGACCCGGGTGGACCAGGACGGAACTGTCTTTTTGCCGCTTGTAAAGCTGGTAAGCGTGGGAGGGAGGACCATTTCCGAGGCGCGTGAAATTGTCCGCAAATTTTATGAGGCGGACTATCTTGTCACTGCTGATGTGACGATAACTCTGGTGGAGAGTTCCCAGACGAACAGGGTGGAGGTCAAGCGAAAGCTGACGATCACCATCTCCGGGGAAGTTAAAAAGCCGGGGGTTGTCGAATTGCCCGAGGGGGAGAAGGTGGATCTTGTCAAAGCCATCGCCATGGCCGGAGATTTTACTCCGCTGGCGAACAAACGAAGCGTCACGGTCAAGCGCACGGAAAAGGGAGTCCAAAACAAACCGATTCAAAAGGTATACGACATCGACGTTAGATCCATGATGCGTGATGCAAAGGCGAAGCCGTTTGAGGTTTTTCCCGGAGACGTGATAGAGGTTCGTCAGACAATTTTCTAAGGAATGGAACCGACCAACCAGACCGGCACGGATGGACGGCCTCAAGACGGCGAAAGCCCGATAAACCGGGATTTTGTTCAGGCCTTGCTTGAGCACGCCTGGCTGGTTGTGAGCATCCTTGTGGTGGCGGCGGCAGTCGGCTATTGGATCGGGGCTCACACTCCGGTGGCGTATCAGAGCCGCGCTGTGCTGTTCATGGATTTTGCGGAGCAGAAAGTTCTGGCCATTGAGGAGGTTGACAAGCGTGAGAGGGGCGGCAGTGTGGATTTGCTCAACACCATTGCCAACAACGTTAAAAGCTCGACAATCCTGAAGCGGGTGGTGACCTCCCGAAACTTGGCCAAGCACCCCTATTTTACCCGGGGAACGAACACGCCCACAGAACAGCAGGTGATTGGGGCGATTAACGGTGCGGTGGATGCCCGTCTGCGGCGGTTTACCCGGTTGATTGATGTGAGCGCAGAGGCCGGTGATCCTGTTGTGGCTCAACTGCTCGCTCAGTCGGTGGCCGAGGAATACATCAAGCAGAGTGCTGAGGACAGAACAGGAGTCGGGCAAAATGCGGGCCAGTTTCTCATGGCTGAAGAAGGCCGCGTCAGGGAGCGGCTTAACAAGGCGGAGCGCGCTCTGCAGGAATACCGCCAGACAAACAACATATCGCTTCAGGAGAACCGGGACATCCTGACCTCCGAGTTCAAAACCCTGGCGCAGAAATGCACTGAAGCAAAGGATGAGCGCCGGCTGCTTGAGTTGGAGTGGAATCTGGCGCGGCAGGTTGGCGACAAGCTGGAAGACCTTCTCAAACTTCCCCTTGTGATGCGTGCCCCAGAGGTGGTGACTCTCAAGGAAAAGGTTCAGACACAAGAGACGCTGGTCAACAACCTCCTCCTGCGCTACAAGGAGAAACATCCGGCCATGATTCAAGCGCGAAGTGAACTGGCTTCCCTCCAAAAACTCTTCAAAGATGAGGTTCGCAACGCCCCTCCGAGGATTCAAAGGCAGCTCGAAGCCGCGGTTGAAAAGGAGAAGAGCCTTGAGCAGGCCCTGAAGGAACAGGAGAAAACCCTCTTTGTGCTCGACTCGCAGCGCGCCCAATTTGACGCATATCAGCGCGAGGTGACTGCGGACCGCCGTCTTTACGACACCATTGTGCAGCGCCTCAGGGAGATCGACGTGACCGGAGGGATGAAGCAAACCAACGTGAAGATTGTCGAGCCGGCCTATCTGCCCGGAGGTCCAGTCCGTCCGAACAAGCGGATGATCCTGTTCCAGGCGCTGGCAATCGGCCTCGTATTTAGCGTCGGATTGGTGTGGTTGATCCAGCAGATGGACACGACGATCAAGTCCGTGGATCATGCGGAACGTCTTCTTGGGCTTCCAGTGCTGGGAGCGGTGCCCAAAAACAAACTGGTGAAGGATGGGAAAACGCGCCTGTTCATGAGCGATGATCCTGAGTCGCTGTGTGCCGAGGCTTTCCGGAGTTTGCGCGCATCGCTCGGATTGCTGGGGCGGGAGGAGGAGCGCAGGGTGATCCTTTTCACCAGTGCAGTCCCGTCCGAGGGCAAGTCTTTCTGCTGCGTGAACTATGCGGTCGCACACGCGCAGCAGGGCAAGCGCACGCTGGTCATTGATTTCGATCTGCGCAAACCCAGCCTGTCGGAAACCTTTGGCGTGAAGAGCGGACTGCCGGGCGTGACGGACGTGATGCTTGGAAAGGAAACGCTCGACAAGTGCGTGCAAACGACCCGGTTTGACAACCTGTTTTTGCTCGCTGCCGGCGGCGTGGTTCCCAATCCAGCCGAGCTGCTTTCGGGGCCGTGGGCCAGGAAGCTGATTCAGGAGGCTGTTGGCAAATTTGACCAGGTGGTGCTCGACAACGCGCCCGTGAATGCCGTGAGCGACACTCTGCTCATTGTGAAGGAGGCGCAGACTGTCTGCCTCGTCACGCATGCACGCAAGACATCGGCCCGTGTCGTTCTGCGTGCGTTGGAGATGCTCCGCCGCGCAGGTGTCAAACCCTCCGGAGTCATCATCAACTTTCTGCCCCAAAACTCCGGCTCCGGCTACTACTACTACTATTCCGGCAGCAAGTATTACGGCAACAAGGGCGTCTACGGTGCCAAATCGTCGAAGAACTGACGCGCTTCTTCCGCGCGTTTTCCTGCTTCACGAGAGTCGGTTTCAGGATAACGTTCCGCCCCGATGGACAAACTGCTCCTGATCGACGATGAGGCGGACGTGCAATACTCCTTCCGCCGGATATTCGATTCGCCTGCCATCGAACTTCACACAGCCTCGAGCGGCGAAGAGGGTCTGCGTCTCGTGCCGAAGCTAAGGCCGGACCTGGTGCTCATGGACATCCGGATGGGGACCGGGATGAACGGTCTTGAGACGCTCCGCAGACTGCGCCAGAGCGACGCCCGCCTTCCGGTCATCATGATGACCGCCTACGGCACGACCCAGGCGGCCATCGAGGCGATGAAGCTGGGCGCCTACGATTACCTGTTGAAGCCGTTCGACGTGCCCAAGCTCAAGCAGCTCGTGGCCGACGCGCTCAAGACCGCCCGTGCCATGCGGCAGACGGTTTCCTACGAGCCATTGTTGGAATCTGAAGATTACGACCTGGGCATCGTTGGGCGCAGCGCGCTGATGCAGGAGGTTTTCAAGCTCATTGGCCAGACGGCGGGAACGGACGCCACGGTGCTCATCACCGGCGAGAGCGGCACCGGGAAAGAGCTGGTTGCGCGGGCGATCTACTCCCACAGCCGGCGCGCGGAGCAGCCGTTTCTTGCCATCAATTGCGCGGCCATTCCTGAGAATCTTCTTGAGAGCGAGCTGTTCGGCCATGAGAAGGGTGCGTTCACCGGGGCCGCAGCCCAGCGTGTGGGCAAGTTTGAACAGTGCAATGGCGGCACGATCTTCCTCGACGAGATCGGTGACATGAGCCTGCCCACCCAGACCAAGATTTTGCGCGTGCTCCAGAACGGAGCCTTCGAACGGGTGGGTGGCAATCAGACGGTGAAGGTGGATGTGCGTGTGATTGCCGCCACGAACAAGCCGCTTGAGGAGGCCGTTGCCGCCAGGGCATTTCGTGAGGACTTGTTTTACCGGCTCAACGTCGTGCGCATCCATCTGCCTGCCCTCCGGCAGCGGCGCGACGACATCCGGCTGCTGGTGGACTATTTCCTCCGAAAACACGCCCGCGCCCAGGCCCGGCCGATGGGGGCGATTCATCCGGAGGCGCTGGCCATTCTGGAGCGGCATCATTGGCCGGGCAATGTGCGCGAACTGGAAAACGTCATTCAGCGATCACTCGTTGTCGGCAAGTCGGGGGCGATCATGGCGTGTGATCTGCCCGCAGAAGTCACCACGGAGCGCCCCGCACCCGGGGTGGTGCCTGCCCAGCCAGTCCGGTCCGGCGGCGAAGAGGCCGAGGCCACCGCGACGCAGGACGTGGCTGTGATGGCCCGCGCGCTTTTCAACTGGGCGCGGACGCAGCCGAAACTCAAGGTGCTGCCCGCCGTCGAGCGGGAGTTGGTCATCTGTGCGCTGGCCGAGACGCAGGGCAACCAGGTCCAGGCCGCGAAGCTGCTCGGCATCACGCGCGCGACCCTGCGCAAGCGGATTGAGAAATTTGGCATCCAGCGCGAGCTGTCCATCCATTGAAGAAATTCTTGGACGCGCGCGGTTGATGCGGGAGGATGGGGGCGGTTCCGCCGCCACATGACACTGGATCGCGCCATTGCCGACGCCCCGCGCTGGATGTTTCTTTGCATCCTCGTTTACGCGCCTTTGGCTTACGGGTGCACGGGAGTGATCGAAATATCAATCCTGAACCAGTTCAGTGCCGCGTTGCTGCTGATGTGGATGGGCGGCTGTGCGTGGCGGCGGCGGTGGCCGCAGCTGCCGTGGTGCCCCGTCGTGCTGGTGATGCTGTTGTTGCTTCAGGGATGGTGGATGGCATGGAACGCCCACTCGGTTCACCAGTATCGCACGTGGACCACGGTGGACCGGATATGGGATAATCCGCCATTGCCTGGATGGCCCGGGGCGATTGACCGCAATCTCGCCCGGTTTTCCATGTTGAGCGTCACCGCGCACTTCGTGTTGTTTCTGTTCGCGTGTGATTTGATGACCCGGCCGGTCTGGCGGAAGCGGGCCTGGGGCACGATGGCTTTGACGGCGGTGTTGGTGGCGGTGGGTGGGACGGTTCTCAAGGCGGGCGGGCCCGGGATGCGGGAATGGGTGTGGGGGGGCGAGTTGGCAAAACTGACCACGACCTTTGCCCCGTATCGTTACCACGGCAACGCCGCCTCCTTGATGAGCATCGGTTGGGCGCTTGCGCTGGGTTTCGCGGCATCCGCAGTGGGGCAGGAGCGGCGCACGTTGCGTCTCACCGCCTGGGTGATGGCGGTGCTGGCCTTGTTGATTGGCTTGTTTACCAACACGTCGCGCGCGGGCTGGGGGCTTGCAGTCCTGCTGGCCGGAGTGGTCGGGGGCCGTTTTCTCCGGGCGTGGTGGCGCACCGCCCGTGATCACTTCGACTGGAGGCGCGGTTTGATTTATGCCGGCTTGCTGGCGCTGGTGGCAGCGGCGCTGATGGTGGTGACAATGAGCTCGGACTGGCAGGAAAAGGCAAAGCGATTCCGCACCGCTGCTGAAACCATTCAGGAGCGATACCCATCCGGGGTCTATCATCAACTCGCGGCGGAAACGAGTCTGCTTGGTCACGGGGCGGACTGTTTTCAGATGGCGCTGCCTCCGTATATGGAAATGAACGGCCTGACCGGCACGTTCGACAGGTTTTGGCGGCACGCCCACAACGATTACTACGAGTATCTCGTCAACTGGGGCTGGGGAGGGGCGGCTCTCTGGGCGGTGCTGATCGGCGGCGGGATCGCGCGCGGGCTGCGCCATCATTTCGGCCGGCCGGCCATGTGGGGCAGCACTCAGTGGACGTTAAGCTTCTGCGGTGTTGCGGCGGTGCTTGGCATCCTGCTGCACGCGTTCTGGGATTTCCCGCTCGAAGTGGCCTCCATCACCGTGTTCTTCCTGACGCTCCTTGCCGACGCCTGGGCGGATCACGAAGACCGGAAGGAACTGACGCAACCGGAGCCAGACCCCGATTCGCCCGGGTGAGTCGGCGTCAGTCCTGCGCCGCGTTGTCGTGCGCAATTTCGCCGAGATGATGCCTTGTCTTCAGACCGGCATAGACCGCGCCGCCAGCCAGGCTCCAGAACATGCTGCCTGCCGCGCAGAGCAGTGACAATGACAGCGCCGCCGTGTGCTCCACCCCGATCATCGGCACCGCCAGCATCAGCACAAAAAGATTTTCCCGCACGCCCAGCCCGCCCGGCGTCAACGGGAACACAACCATGCAGGTGATCATCGGCACGATGGTGAACAGGTGGCGCAGGGGCAGATCCAGGCCCAGGCCCCACGCCAGCGACTGCACATGAGCCACGCAGACGCCGCACAGCAACAGCGACACCGCGCAGCTCTTCAGCAGAAACACCCGGTCGCGCCCGAACGGCTTGAACGATTCGCGAAGCCGCTCAAGAAAATCCCCCCTGGGCAGACGCCGCAGCCACTCGCGGGCCCGTGGCAGCCCTTTTGACACCCCGCCTCGCAGCACGATGAACAGGACTCCCGAGCAACCTGCGAACATCGCCACGATGAGCCAGGCGATCTTGACGAACAGCGGGTCCGCATGGAGCAGCGGCAGGTTTGCCGCCATCGCGAACATGGTGAATGCCAGCAGTGAAAAGAGGCCGATGATGCGGTCGACAAACACCGTTCCCACCGCCTCCGCCTTCTTGTGGTTCGTTTCCCGCGCGGCGTAGTAGGCCTTCAACAAGTCCCCGCCGACGGTGCCCAGCAGGAATGAGTTGAAGAAGTGCGCCACCAGCGAAATCTCCGCCGCGCGTCCAAATGGCAGGTCGAGCCCGTGAACCCGGAGCACCAGCCGCCAGCGCACGATGCCCAGAAGGATGGTGGCACCCATCAGCGCAAGCGAGGCGACGAGCGCGTCCGAACGCACGCCGGACACAACACGCCAGACCTGATGCGGCCCGTGCGTCCAGGAAATTTCCAGACGCTGCCACCTCGTCAATTCATGCCAGGCGGGAACGCGCTTCTCCCGTTCCCACGCCTCCTGTCCTTCCTTCCAGAAAATCGCCTGAAAAATCCAGGCCAGCAGCGCGCCGCACACGGCGAGCTTGGCGATGGACTTCAGCCATGATGCCGTGGGTTTCACGGTCCCCACGCCTTTTTCACATGGGCGACGCCGCGCTTCAATTCCTCGACCTTCAGGCCGGGGCCGAACTCGAACACCTTGATGTGCTCGGGTCGCACGAAGGGCTTCAACGCGGCGAAGTCCACCGCGCCCGTGCCGGGCTCGCGATGGTCGCGGCCTGGAAATTCCACGTCGTGGATGTGGATGCCGCCGAGGCGGTCTGCCAGCGACTTGAGGTGGGTGACGTGATGCAGGAAGCCGAGGTGCTCCTTGATCTGCGCATGGCCGGTGTCGTGCCAGTAACGCACGGTTGCGGAGGGGAACTCCTTGAGAAATCCGGCCATCTCCGAGTCCAGCGGGACTTCCTCCAGCGCCTCGCGGTTCTCGATGCCGAGTTGCAGGCCGAGTTCCGCCGCGCGGGTGGCGATCTGCCTGAGGGCCGCGGCGGTGAGCTCCATCGGCCTGGCCTTGTGCTGCTCCTGTTGTTCGACGGCGTCGGCGAGCAGTTTTTGAAACTTCGGCGTCTCGTGCTGTTTCGCCGCGATCATGTCCAGCAGCGTGTCGGTGAAATCCTCCGGGCCGAACAGGCCCAGGAACGCCCCCCTGGGCTTCATCGCGGCGAGGCTGCCCATGTGCAGCACCACCAGGCGCGCCTTCACCCGCACGGCGAAATCGAGGGTCTTGAAGGTTTGCTTGAGCGCGCTTTCACGCTCGCGCGGGTCGGTGGCGGTGAACTGATAGACGTTCGGTGCGGCGTGGTTCACGCCCATCGGCAGCGGACAGAAGTTGTGAAGCGTCGAGATGCGGATCTCACCCGCGTCCACGGCGTCGAGGATGCCCGGCACGAGGCTGACGCGGATGCCGTGGCTCAACTCCGCGTGCTCGAAGCCGAGCGCGGCGATTTCTTGCAGCATGGCGCGGCCATCGGTGTGGCGTTGCGAGTTCCAGCAGGTCGAGAGCGAATACATTCAGGTCGTGCGTGCCGCGCGTGGCGTCCAATTAGGCACCGGCACGGCCCGATTGTTCAACCTTGAATCCAGCGTCCTTCGAGGCCGGCGGCGCGGACGGACCTACTTCGGCGCCTGCGGGCGCGGCACGGCGCGGAGACGCTCCCTGAGCATGTCGGCCCGCAGCGAGTCGCGCTCCTCGGCTCCGAGCTTTTCGGTGTGCTGCTTCTGGAGGTGCGCGGGCTGGGTGAGGAGGAACAGCTCGTCCGTGAGCGAACGCTCCAGCTTTTCAAGCACGTGCAGGTCCACGCCCAGCCGCATGAGCGAGAGCAGGTTCATCGTCTCCTTCGAGGTGATCGTGTGCGCGTTGGCCAGGATGCCGTAGGCGCGGCCGATGTGGTTGAAGACGATCTTCGGCTTCTTTTCGAGCAGGACCTGCCGGGCGTTCTCCTCTTCCTCGATGATCTGGTTGAGAGCCTTGCCGATGCGCTCGATTATTTGCAGCTCGGATTCGCCGAGCGTCATCTGGTTGGAGACCTGGAAGACGTTGCCCAGCGCCTCGGTGCCTTCGCCGTAGAGGCCGCGGACGGCGAAGCCGAGCTTGTTCGCGGCGTTGATGATGCGGGTGATCTCCTCCGCGAGGACGAGGCCGGGCAGATGCAGCATGGCGCTGACGCGGATGCCGGTGCCCAGGTTGGTGGGGCAGGCGGTGAGGTAGCCCAGCTCGGGGGTGAAGGCGATGTCGAGCTTCGGTTCGAGGGCGGAGTCGAGCGCGTCAATGGCCTGCCAGCACTCCTTGATTTGCAGGCCGGGCCGGAGGGCCTGCATGCGCAGGTGATCCTCCTCGTTGATCATCACGCAGAGGGTTTCCTCCTGGTTCAAAACCAGGCCGCTGCCGGCGCCCTTGGCGGCGTGCTCGCGGCTGATGAGGTGGCGCTCGACGAGGATCTGTTTGTCGAGCGGCGAAAGATCGTCCAGCGCGGCGGCGAAATGCGGCGCGAGCTGGGGGAGGCTTTGAACGGCGGGCTGGATCATCTCCAGCACGCGGAGGCGGTCCGGCTTCTTGGCCCACGAGGGAAAGGGCTGCTTCCGCAGGTTGCGCGCGAGGCGGACGCGGCTGGACATCACGATGCTGTCATGCGGGCCGGTGCGCTGGCACGAAACGGACGGCGGGGAGAGAAATTCGTGGATGGTCATGTTTAAGTTTCGGGTTTGGAGTTGGCGACGGCGGCCTCGGCGGACAACTCGAAACGCCAAACTCGAAACCCCGGGCTATTTCATCCGCTTGATCTCATCCCGCAGCAGGGCGGCCTCCTCGAAGTTTTCCTCGGAGATGGCCTTGTCCAGGCGCTTTTGGAGCTGCTTGAGCTTCTGCACCTCGGCGCGGGATTGCTGGAGCGCGGCGGGAATCTTGCCGGTGTGGCGCGTGCCCTTGTGCATGGGTTTGAGCATGCCTCCAAGCCCCTCGGCGAAGGTCGTGTAGCAATCCGAGCAACCGAAGCGGCCCGCCTTTTTGAAGTCCGCCTGCGAGTAACCGCAGGTGGGGCATTTCACGCCGGCTTCGCTTGTCTGATCTGGCTCGGCGGAGGCGGTTTCTCCCGGCAGCACCTGACCGAGCAACGTGTCGGCAAGCGAGTAGCTCGTGGGATCGTCCACTCCCTTTTCCTTCGAGCAATCCTCGCAGAGATCCACCTTCTGCATCTTGTCCCCGACGATCTTGGTCAGGTGGACCTTGGCTTCGTTTTGTTTGCAGACGTTGCAGAGCATGGTGGTAACGCTGCCGTCAAATTGGCTCGCCGCTCACCTTCGTCAAGGCGTGATACTTCTCGATGAGCTGCCTGGAAAGCACTCCGGGCTTGCCGGTGCCGATGACGCGCCCGTCTATCTTCACCACCGGGATGATCTCCGCACCGGTGCCGGTGAGGAAGCATTCGTCGGCGTTGTAGAGGTCGTAGCGCGTGAGGTTCGGCTCGCCCGTCTTCAAGCCCAGTTCGCGGCCCAGGTCCAGCGCCGTGGCGCGCGTGATGCCGTAGAGCGCGCCGGCGGAGAGCGGCGGGGTGAGCAGCTCGTTGCCCTTGATGATGAAGATGTTGTCGCCGGTGCATTCGGCCACGTAACCGTCTGCGTTGAGCATGATGGCCTCCTCGACGCCGGCATTGTTGGCCTCGATTTTGGCGAGGATGTTGTTCAGGTAGTTGAGCGACTTGATGGCCGGGTTGACGGCGTTATGCAGGTTGCGGGTCGTGGCCACGGTCACGATGTCCATGCCGCGCTGATACATCTCCGGCGGATAAAGCTGGATTTTGCCGGCGATGATGATGACGGACGGGGCCTTGCAGCGGTTTGGATTCAAGCCCAGCGTGCCCACGCCGCGGGTGACCACGAGGCGGATGTAGCCGTCGGTGACCTTGTTCTTGCGGCAGGTGTCCACGACGGCCCTGGTCATCTCGGCGGGCGTCATCGGAATGGTGAGCAGGATGGCCTTGGCCGAGTAGTAGAGCCGGTCAATGTGCTCCTTCAGCTTGAAGACTTTGCCGTGGTAGGCGCGGATGCCCTCGAAGATGCCGTCACCGTAGAGAAGCCCGTGATCGAAGACGGAAATCTTCGCCTTCGCCTCGTCGTAATACTTGCCGTCGATGTAGACTTTCATGTCAATACGTCCGCGCAGCGTAGGGGAACGGCGCAAAGCCGCGCAACTCAGGAATTGGACGGCTCGCGCAGCGGAACCGGTTTTTTCTGGTTGCCCGTTGCGGGCTTTCGGTCAACATCACGCACCACATGCAACGGTTTGCGTATTACGTGATCATCACGTTGGCCCTCAGCTGGCTGGCCAGCGCGGCGGACTACACGCTCAAGGACGGCACGGTCCTTTCCGGCACGCCAATTTCCTTCACCGACAAAGGGGTGGTCGTCAAGAACGACGACAACAAGGTGCTGCCGCGCACAGCATGGACAAACTTCACGCAGGCAGGATTGAAAGAGTTCGCCAAGAACCCCAAGGCCCGCCCGTTTGTGGAGACGCTCATTGACGAGCCGCCGCCAGGTGGAGACGCCACCGAGGGCGCGGTGATGAATGTTCCGGAAGTGGCCGTGATCAAGCGCCCGCCGCCAAAGTGGGCCGAGGTGCAGTCCAAGCCGGTGTTGCCGGAAAAGCCCGGCATCATCGCCGGCATGTTCACCACCGGTGTTGGCTGGTTGAGCCTTTTGGTGATCTATGCCGCCATCATCTACGCCGGGTATGAGGTGGCCCTTTATCGCCGTCGTCCCGTCAATCAGGTCATGGGGCTGGCTGCCATTCCCTTCGTGGGCATTTGCTCGCCCATCGCCTTTCTGGCCATGCCGCCGGTGAAGTCCACTCAGGAAAAGAAACCCGGTGCCGTGGAGCAGGTGGCCCAGCAGTCCGAGCAGGCAGGCAAGGAAGAGGAAAAGAAAGGCATGGCCCCCGGCAAGGCCAAGCTAATGGCCACCGCAAAACCCGTCGCCACCTCCAAGCCCGGGGCTCCCGCCGCCGCGCCCGGGCCTGCGCCCGTGGTGGTCAAGGCACCCGGCGCACCTCCCGCCTCCGCTCCGCCGGCGGCCCTGGCACCGGCGGTTTATCGCCGTGGTGAAACCAACATCAACAAGCGCTTCATCGAGACCAAGTTCGCCGGCTTCTTCAAGGCCGTTCTCGGCCCTGCGGAAAAGGAAATGTGGCTCGTCTGGGTCACCGCGACCGGCGGCGAATACTGGAGCAAGCGTGTCGTGAGCATCAACCAGACGGAAGTCGTCGTGAACTGTCCCCAGGAGGGCGGCGGATCGCTCGACCAGACCCTTCAGATCGTCGAAATCCAAGAAATCCACCTCCGCCCGCGGGAGGGCTGACTGCATGAAACTCCGCACGATTCTCCTCTTCGGCGCCCCGGGTTCCGGCAAGGGCACACAGGGCAAAATACTCGGCACCATTCCCGGTTACTACCACTGCGCGTGCGGTGACGTGTTTCGCAACCTCAATGCCGACAGCCGTCTTGGGCGCACGTTTCTCGAATACTCCAGCCGCGGTGAACTTGTTCCGGACGAAGCCACGGTGGATCTCTGGCGAAACAACATCCAGGCCAACACCATGCTGGGCCGCTTCAATCCTGAGCGCGACACCGTCGTGCTCGACGGGATCCCGCGCAACGCGGCCCAGGCCAAGATGCTCCAGGGCACGCTCGACGTCCGCGCGCTCCTGCACCTTACATGTCCTGACCGGAACAAGATGGTCGAGCGTCTTCAGCGCCGCGCCCTTCGCGACAACCGCCTTGACGACGCGAACCTTGATGTCATCCGCAACCGTCTCCATGTCTATGATCAGGAGACCAGGCCCGTGCTCGAATTTTACGGCCCGGTCGTTCACGACATCAATGCCACGCAGACGCCTGCGGAGGTGCTTCGCGACATCCTGCGGGTGATCGCCCAGCTCTAACCCGAGCCGGCAGTTCGGCGAGGTTCAGGGCCGTCAGGACGCCTTGTTCCCGGTGTCGGGTTTCACGTCAGGTTTTCCATCTCTTCAGCCGGAAGGACTCCGGACAGAATCCGTGACTGGTTTGCCACGGTCACGGACCGGAGTTGTGGGGGGCTGGTTTTGACGGTTGACGGGAGGCGGGAGGCTACTAGACTGCCGCCTCCTGACCCGGACAGGGCTGGCGGTCCGCCAGTTCAAACCCCGGGCAGCAGACTGGGAAGGAAGTGAAACAGTTTTGACGGAAATTAAGCTCAAAAAAGGCGAGCCGGTGGAAAAGGCGCTGCGACGGTTGAAAAAGAAAATCGACCGCGAAGGCACCCTGAAGGAAGTCCGCAGCCACCGCCGCTTTGAAAAGCCGAGTGAGAAGAAGCGCCGCAAGCTCAAAGTGGCGAAGTTCACTGCCATGCTCCGCGCGCGTTACGCCGACTTGTAACATCCGCCTTCCCCATCACGCCGGACGCCGGTTCACCCTGCGTCCGGCTTTTTCGTGCCCCTGTGCCGTGGGCCCTGCGCCCGATTACTCCGGCAGTTCCCTGCCTTTCGTCTCCGGCCCGAGCCAGACGAGGAACATGCCAACCACGTAAATGGCGGCCATCACCGACGCGGCCTTGGGAAAGCTGTTATCGAAGAGCTTCATCAGATTGGCCGTCTGCATTCCGCCCACGGCGGCGATGATGCGGCCGAAGTTGAAGGCGAAGCCCTGTCCGGTCGCGCGCACGGCGGTAGGGAACAGCTCCGGCAGGTAGAGCGGAAAGAAGCCATAGAACGACGCCGTGGCCGCACCGGCGAGGAACGCGGAGAAGAGAAAGAAGGTGTCATAGCCGGTGTTGCCCTGATAGAGCAGCAACGCGCTGCCAATGGAGGCCACGCAAAGCACCGCATAGGTGATGCGCCGGCCAAAGCGGCCCGCTGCCAGCGCCGCGATCATCGTGCCCGTGATCGCCCCGACCGAGAGCCAGAAGAGGGTCCATTCCTTCGCGTGCTTCGCAGAATCAGGCTCAAGCTGGAGCACCCAGCGCGGAGCCCATTGTGTCGAGCCCCAGGTGCCGAGCAGCGCCACCGCCGAAAGGCCCGCGCCGAGGAGCATCATTCTCACGATGAACGCGCCCTGGCCGGGTTTGATCAAGGCGACGGCTTCCGCTCGCTCGATATACATACGCATCGGATACAGGAAGCCGAAGAGCGCGATGCCCAGCCCGACGATGGTGATGCCGGTGGCGGCCAGCGCGCCGACGCCCGCCGGCGACCACGCCCAGATGATGCCCAGCGCGGCAAGGCTGCCCAGCAGCACGCCGAACAAGTCCACGTTGGCCCAATGTGACGTGGCCCCGCGCTTGCGCTCGGCCTCCCACTTTGTTGATTCGGGCACGAAGATCAGGATGAAAAAGATGAGCAACGAGGGCAGCGCGCCGCTGATCATGAGAAACCGCCATGCGGAGTTGGACAGCAGCTTCGTGGTGAATGCCTCGGACAACCCGATGCCCAGGAACAGGCCCTTCGCCGTCGCGATGAAGCTCAGGAGGATCATGCTCAGGACGGCCACGAGCAGGTAGCCGACGTTTGCCGCCGCGCCGATCAGCCCGGCGATGAGCGCGCGGTTCTTGCCCGGCCAGATCTCGTTCACCAGCGCCACGCCGAGCGACCACTCGCCGCCCATGCCCAGCGACGCCACGAACCGCAGCACCGCGACATGCCAGGCCTCCGTCGCCAGCCCGCACAGGCCGGTGAAGATCGCGTAGGTGAAGATGCTCAGGGACATCGCGCGCACGCGGCCGATCTTGTCGCCCAACCAGCCAAACAGGACGCCGCCGCTGGCCGCGCCCACGAGGAAGACCGCGATGATCGCCCCGAACCACTTGGCCGCGTCCGTCTCGGGAGAAGCGGGGCCGAGCAAGTCCTTCAGCGCAGGCTGGCCGATGAGCGGGAAGAGGCCCATCTCGAATCCGTCGAAGAGCCAGCCGAGAAACGCGGCCAGCAGGGTCATGTATTTGGCGGTGGCGGTCGGCGTGGCAGGCGCGGGCGATTCGTTCATGCGAGTCCTGCCATTGCTAGGGGCAGGGCGCAAGTGAGTCAAACCATTTGGCTGGCAAAGGGGCTCGTCTCACGACGCTTGCACCCCGAGTGTGCGTTCTTGGTAAACATTCCTTGTGCCAGCCCTCGGTGTGTCGGGCTGACGGAGAAAACGTGGAGCCTCCCAGACAACCATCGCCATCACTCCGTCCTTTGATCTTCATCCCAAATCCTGGCCCTCGGCCTTGCCTTGCCGCTGGACACTCTGCATCGCCATGCCTATCACTGCCGCGCAATGAAAGCCGTTTTGACCTCCTTGCTCTGCCTTGCCGTGGCCAGCCCGTTTTGCGCGTCCATCCACGCCGCCGCCCCGGCCAGGCCGCCGACCATCGTGCTCATCAGCGGTGAGTTTGAATACAAGTCCACCGAAACGCTGCCGACGCTAAAAACGCAACTGGAGACGAAGCTCGGTGCGAAGTGCATCTACCTCCAGCGCAAGCCGGGCACGAATGTTCATGACATCCCGGGCCTCGAAGCGCTCGACACTGCTGATCTCGCCATCCTCTTCATCCGGCGAATGGTGTTGCCAGAGGAGCAGCTGGCGCGGTTCAAGAAATACGCGGTGTCCGGCCGGCCCGTCATCGGTCTTCGCACGACCAGCCATGCGTTCGAGAACTGGAAGGAGTGGGATCGCGACGTGCTCGGCGGCAACTACCAGAAGCATCATGATAACAAGCTCGAAACGATCGTGCGCGTGGCCCAGAACGCGGCGGCGCACCCGATCCTCGCGGGTGTGCCGGGGGAGTTCATCAGCCCCGGCTCGCTCTATCGCAACAGCCCGTTGCCGGACGGTTCGAAGGTTCTGCTCAACGGTTCCGTCCAGGGCCAGCCTCCGGAACCGCTGGCATGGACGCACAGCCATCACCGCACTCCGGTTTTCTACACATCGCTCGGACACCCGAAGGACTTCGAGACCGGGGCGTTCAACCGGTTGATGCTCAATGCCGTCACATGGGCGCTCGCGCAACCGGTCGCGCAGCCCGGGGCTTCTCCGTCAGACGGGCCTGCCGGCTTCCGCCGCGTGGGGGTGGCAGAATTTGAAAAACTCTGGCGGGAAAGGAAATTTACCGTGCTCGACGTGCGCACGGCGGATGAGTTCAAGGCCGGCCATATCCCGGACGCACTGAACCTCGATGTGCTGGAGGCGAACTTTGAACGGCAGGTGGCCGCCCTCGACAAGGCGAAGACCTACCTCGTCCACTGTGCCGCCGGCAGCCGCAGCGCAAACGCCGCGCGGCAAATGAAGGAGATGGGCTTCAAGTCAGTGGTGGACCTTGCCCCCGGTTTCAACGGATGGAAGGCCGCTGGCAAGCCAGTCGAGAAGTGAACTGCAAGGTGCTCCAAAGCGGCTTTTCCGAAAGGAAGCTCAACTGGAAGGGTTGACTTGGGCTGGCGTCGGCCAAGAGAGATCAATTTCCTTCCGTGCCTCTCCGCGCCAGCTTCTGCAGCCTACTCCGAGCTCGCGTATTTCTGGATGAGCAGATGGCTGCGGGCTGCGGTCAGCTCCATGATGAACTGGTCGTAGCTCTGGTAGCGGTCATCCGGGTTTTTCTCCATCGCGGTGCAGATGGCCTCGTTGGTCTTGGGCTGGATTTCCGGAATATCCTCAATGGGCGGTTTGAGAGGTTGCTCGACGTGCGCCAGGGCTACGTCGTTGACCGTCGGAGCCTCGAAGGGCACATGGCCGGTGATCGCGTGATAGAGCGTTCCCGCGAGCGAATACATGTCCGACCGGAAATCCTCCGTGCCCAGGGTGATCCGCTCGGGTGCGATGTAATACGGCGTGCCGAAGACTCCGGCGTTCGGATCGCGTCCGACGGATGCCTTCTGAGCGAGGCCGAAGTCCACGAGCTTGGGCTCGGGTGGCTCGTCGTTGTTGAAAAGGATGTTGCCGGGCTTGATGTCGAGGTGCAGCAGGCCGTGCCGGTTCGCGCAATCAAGCGCGGAGGCGATCTTGATGCCCACGTCGAGCACGAGCAGCTCATCAATCCGGCCTTGCGACTCGATGCGCCCGTCGAAGGTGCCGTTGTTGGCCAGCTCCATGACGAGATACTTGTGCCCGTCTGACTCGTCGAAGGCGTAGATGTGGATGATGTTGCTGTGGTTGAGTCCGGCGCAGGCGCGCGCCTCGCGCTTGAACGCCTCGACCTGGACCGGATCGGCGGCGATCTCCGGCTTCATCAGTTTCACGGCCACTTCACGGACGAGGTTGGAGTCGAAGGAGCGGAAGACGGTGCCCATGCCGCCCGAGGCGATCACGCCGCGCAGCTCGAACTGACGCAGGCGGACGGTGATCATCACCGGGCCGCCGCACTTGTTGCAGGGCTGCGTTTCGAACGGCGGGAGGTCGCTCGGGATGAAGTTCTTCGCGGCGCAACGCCCGCAGGTCACCATCTTCAGTGATTTTTTTCCTTCGCTCATTCCCGTGGACAGTGGAGCGAGGTTAGCATCGAAGCGGTTTTGCTCAAGACAAGATTCCGCCGGCGCAGGACGTTTCGTGCCGGCCAGCTTTTAAGCTTGGTAACGGAGCGCCGTTTTGTTTCAACCAGCGCACATGCGGCTGCTCTACAACCTGCTCTTCCCGCTCTTCTTCGTCCTGAGCGCGCCGTATTACTTCTGGAAAATGTGGCGGCGCGGCGGCTGGCAGCGCGGCTTCAGCGAACGGTTTGGCAGGATTGATGAAAGCAAACTCCGGGCCGGCTCAGATCGGAAAGTGCTCTGGCTCCATGCCGTCAGCGTCGGCGAGGTGAACGTCTGCCTGCAACTCATCACCGCGCTTCGTCTGCGGCTGGACGGCTGGCGGTTCATCGTGTCCACCACCACCTCCACCGGCATGGGTGAGCTGGAAAAGAAACTTCCGGCCGACATTTCCCGCATCTACTACCCGGTGGACTTCCCGTGGACCGTCCGCCGCGCGCTGAACTCCATCCGTCCCGACGCCCTCGTGCTGGTCGAAGCCGAGTTCTGGCCGAATCTGCTCTGGCAGGCACAGGCGCGCGGCCTGCCCGTCCTCCTCGCCAACGCCCGCGTCTCGGACAAATCCTT
>Ga0172379_10005447_pt1 | contig 17801 bp, 19 predicted proteins | sample GrowelOW334metaG_FD_119756 | JGI IMG/M metagenome (GOLD analysis project Ga0172379, IMG submission 119756) | Groundwater microbial communities from an aquifer near a municipal landfill in Southern Ontario, Canada - Groundwater well OW334 metaG | ecosystem: Environmental > Aquatic > Deep... | reverse complement strand
GTATCCACCATCCTCGGGGTGGTTTTATTCCTTATTGCCCTGTACTATATAATAATACGAAATAATCCGGATTTCTTCCGAAACATAAGAAGTAAGATTCACTTGCCAATCAAAGAGCAATAATATGGAACCAAAGATAACCCTTGCCATTCCGGCATATAACGAAGAAAACTATATCGGCACGTGCCTTGACTATGCGATAAAAAATTCGGATGGCGGTTTTTTTGAAATACTCGTCATCGATAATGCGAGCACCGACAAAACGGCAGAAGTGGCGGGCAAATTTCCGGGCGTTCGCGTTGTCCGTGAAGAAAAAAAAGGGCTAACGAGAGCTCGGCAGAGAGCGTTTGAAGAAATGAGGGGAGATGTCCTCGCCTTCGTAGATTCGGATACTCGAATGCCGAAGGGTTGGTGTGCAACTGTGCGAAGCGAATTTTCAAAAGATCCAAAACTTGCCGCCCTCTCGGGACCCTATATTTATTACGACATTACCAAGTTCCAGCAATTTTTAGTAAGGCTCTATTGGATTTTTCTCGGAGTTCCCGTCTATTTTGTCCTCCATTATATGGTGGTCGGCGGTAATTTTGCGATCCGCAAAACCGTGCTCGAAAAAATGCATGGATTTGATACGACGATAGAATTTTATGGAGAAGATACCAACATCGCACGGCGCGCGCATGAATTCGGAAAAGTGAAGTTCAATTTAAAATTCTCGATGTATACCTCTGGCCGCCGGCTCGTTGGACAAGGTCTTATGAAAACCTCCCTTCTTTATATTGCCAATTATATTTCCGAGGCCTTTTTCCACAAACCAACAACAAAAGAATATACGGATATACGTTAAAAGATTATTAACATATGGGACAAATCATAAAAAATCACAAAGACTTTTGGACGGATGCGCAGTCGCTTGCCGCCGCACTCATTTCATTTATTTTTCTTGGAATTTCGCTCGTCGCAAATTATTACGCCGGCATATATGCCACGATCAGTGCAAGCAATCCCGTAACCGATATTATTCTTGATCATATCCGCGTCTATAATGTGGACGATATTTTCATCTACGGTCCGCTCGTACTTTGGGCGTTCGTCATAATACTCTGTTTTAATCAGCCAAAAAGAATTCCATTCGTCCTCAAAAGCATCGCACTCTTCGTCATCATTCGTTCCGTTTTTATCACCCTTACCCACATCGGCCCCTCGGTAGAAGGACTCAATCTCGATTATTCTTCAAAGGTCATCCGTGACTTTACATTCGGAGGAGATCTTTTCTTTTCTGCACACACCGGACTCCCCTTCCTCATGGCCCTTGTTTTCGGAAAAAATATCCGACTCCTGATTCTTTTCACTCTCACGGCAATCTTTTTCGGGGTGATCGTCCTTATGGGGCATGTCCATTATTCCATTGATGTCGTTTCAGCCTTCTTTATTACCTACACCATATTCCACCTCGCAAAATATTTCTTCAAGAAAGACTGGCTAATGTTTGACGGCGAAACTCCTTCGACATAAAAAAAGCGCTCCGACAAATCGGAGCGCTTTTTGTTTAAAAACCGGAATATTCAAGAAACGTTAATTATTTTCCGTGGCCTGCTTCAAGAAGTCAACGATCTCATGATCAAGCGGCGCGAAATCGTAGTTTTCACAATCGGAAAATTGAACCCACGCATGCGCCGCGTGGCTCCCGTCTGAAATAATTTTTTGAGAATCATCAAAAGGTGAACAGCGAACAAGTGCCAATTCAACTTCTTGCTCGGCATACGTGTGTGAAAAAACACCGACAATTTTCTTCGGGGCAACCGAGATACCGAGTTCCTCTTGTATTTCACGAGCAACCGCCTGTTCTTCCGTCTCTCCTGCCTCGATTTTCCCGCCTGGAAATTCCCACTTTCCGGCAAGTTTGCCGTGCGCCCTCTCCGCGATGAGAAAGTTTCCCTGCTTATCAAAAATTAAGGCTGCGGCTACGCGTATCATGAGCGCCATTGTATCATAAATAAAGGAAAAGAAAAAAGGCGAGGATGTGAAAACCCCTCGCCTTGTTGCTGTGTGTTAAGTCGCGTCTTTTATGTAAGCAATTCTGTCGCCATCGTGGAGATATCGCTCCCCGCCATCGCGCTGTCCGTTAATATAAACATAGTGTTCGGGCTTATAAGTAAAGCCTTCGCTTTCAAGTGCTGTCCACGCGTTTATTCCGACGAGAAATTTGCGATAAAAGTGGTTCGTCAATCCCTGAATGGCTATAACGATTTGTTCAGTCTGTGTGTTCATTTTCTTTACCTCAAAGAATTATAGAATCCGTTTCTATTATAACATATATATTAATCGTGTCAATGGAATTTGGACAAACAAAAATCCCGCGAAAAGCAGGATTTACTTGTGAAAACAAAAACACAAGGGGCCCGGGCCCCATAAACTACACGAAAACTAAATACTAAAAAGGGACTAAAACTACTTTTAGTATAACAAGACAGAAGAAATAGGCATAGTGGATAACCTTTTTTGTATCGCTTTCCTGTGGTAAAATGGGCTTTATGGAAACATCAAATCAAGAAATTAAAAGTTCTGCCGCTTTCCTACCTGAATACATGAAAATGTACGAAATTTCCGGGCAGGATGCCATAACCCTGCACTCCTTTGCACGATATCAAAAAGACAAAGAAGATCAAGAAAAAACCATTGAATATTTATCTTTAAACTCCGCTTCCTATCGCCGAGAGCTGATCCGAAATGCACCGTTAAACGAAAAAGCATCACTCATACGCATCGGACTGGAAAATGGCAACATGGAAGTCCAAAGCCAATGCGCGATAATGATCGGCTATCTTCTTCCAGAAGAACAGGCGGAACTCCGCGAAAAAGTATTTCTTCTTATTGAAAAAGGATTACGCGAAAAAAATCCGGAAACGCAAAAAGCATTTGCGGAAATGATCCAATATGCACCAAGCGAAAACATGAGTATTCTTATAGAAAAAGGATTGGGAAGTGGTAATTCTGAAGTTCAAAAAATATGCGCGCAAATGATTTGGCATATTTCTGATACTAAAAAGAAAGATGCTCTACGGGAAAAATTATCAACCATTATAAACGCCGGATTGCAAAATCATAATGAAGAAGATTCGGGAAAAGCATATGCCTCGATGATTAAATATGCTCTGGACAAAGATAGGGCTTCGCTCGTAAAGACTGGGTTATTAAGCGCCGATCCCGAAGTTCAAAAAGAATACGCATCTGTGATATCTGATATGTCTGACGAAGAAACGACTCCTCTTGTGGAAATGGTTTTTTCCGGAAACAACACAGAGGCGCAAAGAGCGTGTGCACATCTGATCCAGCAAGCACCAAAAGAAAAAAGAGCTCCTCTTTTACATAAAGGTCTGTCAAGTAACGACAGAGAGCTGGAAAAAATATGCGCATCGTTTATTTCCTATGCAGAGGAAGGCACTCGGTACGACCTCCGCGACATGGTTGCATCACGTATAGAAAAAAGTTTTATTGATAATAATGCGGAATCACAGACCGAATATGCACAAATGATACAATACGCACCAGAAGACAAACAACCTTTACTCCGCGATGCCGTCGCGCGACTCGCAGAGAAAGGAATGTCGGGAAATAGTGAGGAAGCAAAAAAAGTATACGCAACGATGATATGGAATGCGCCGAAAGAAAAAAGGACGAAGCTCATACAAAAGGGTCTAGAGAGTAATAACTCGGAGGTGGAACAAGTAAGTGTATATGCAATTGCCTATGCTCCGGATGACGATAAAGCTTCACTCACAGAAACAGGTTTGAAAAGCGGCGATGTCGGAGTCCAACGAATGTGTACATCCCTCATCTATTCCGCTCCAGAAGAAACAAGATCCGCTCTCATACAGACAGGTTTGGAGAGTGATAATATTGAAATTCAGAAAAAATGTGCTGCGGTGATCCCCTATGCCCAAAAAAATAAACAAAATGAACTTCGGGAACACGTAGCTTTGCTCGCAGAACAAAGACTCGCGAATGGCGACGCGGAAATTCAGAAAAAAAGCCTATGGATGATACCGTATGTTGCCGAAGGACGGCGCGCTTCCATTATCAATACGGGACTGCGCAGCGAAAGCGAGGAAGTTCGAAAAGAAAGTGCAAGGATGATAGAGTTTGCTCCGCAAAATGAAAAAGGGGAATTATTTGAAAGGGCGAAAAATACCGTAGGAAAATATCTTGTAGAACCTCCTCTATATCGATATGGAAAAGTTTCCGACAAACATTTTTTAAGACAAGAGTTTATAAAAACAGGTTCCGGAACCACGCTTCTCGGCGGCGAATTAAAGGACAATACCATAATTCGACATATAGAATTCCAACCATTCTTAACGTGGCAAAAACTCTACGAAGATCACAATCTCTGGAAAAATGTCGGCTTTGACTACGTCCCCATTGAGTCGATCCAATCATTTAAAATAAATAAAGATGGGCTGGTTGATGTTTATAGCGGGGTGCTTGATCTCTCTCTTGCTTCTTGGGAAAAAATGACTGATGATTTTGCTGCGGAACTGGATAAGGACAGAGATAAAATAAAAAAAGTACTGCGCGATAACGCAATAATTCACGGACATCCTCACGATGACAATTTCTGCCTGCGTTTCTTCCGTGACGAAAACGGTAACGTAGATTTCAACAAAAAACCGCGCATTTACCTGATTGACTTTGATATGGCAGAATCGCCCGAATAAAAATTTCCGCAACGAAATGAAGTTGACAAATCATTTAATATATGCAATAATATACTTAGAAATTTTGCCCTGTCCCATTTTTTAGGAGTTATCCCATGTGCGAAGAAACCATTCCCCACTATCCTGTTTTAACTATTGAAGACCTGACCAAAGAATCGCAAGCACTCGCGGAAGATGCCGGTATTGCCATCACCGAAATAATTTGCCTTGCAGACGAACTCGCCAAAGCAAGAGAAGAGATCAAAAACGGAGCCGTACTTTCCGGCCCTGAAGCTATGATGCACCATGCGCGGCGATATGCGGCCAACGCCATAGTTGGTTTTGAGTTAATGAGGCATGAGCGGGTTTCTTTCATGGAAACAAGTACGCCTGTGCCAACGCTCCTCAACGAGAAGATCGGAACTGTTATGATGCTCGTCAAAGAAAATATCATAGGACGAATGGCAGATGTCAAAGATATTTACAGCGATGCGGCATATTGCGTCAAACAGTATCTTGCGTTTCGCGACTGTTCAAATAAGTTGAAATAATTTTCAAAAACAGCAGAACATGCATAGATACAATGCCCCGGTCATTCGGGGCATTTTTTAAAGAAAAATTTCTTTAAAATCTTTAATGGCGGCATCGTACGATGCCGGCTTTTCGTCATTCTCATCATCCGTAAATTGCCAATTCCAGCATAATTCATCCTTTACCTGAAAACCAAAAAAAGAGAGAACTTGCTTTTGCGTGTTCAGTACGTTTTTACCATTCCAATTCTGCCCGACAACGATGAGCCCCGCATCAATCTTTTCAAGAAGATCGCTTTCTCCGAGCGTTGAGTGGCGATTCTCGATCCATGTCAAACGTTCGATCAATTTTTGATATAAAGAATTCATTTGTCCCCACCTGACGGAACCAAAAAAGACAACGCAATCTGCCTCAAGAAGCGGTTTGCTTACTTTCCAAAGTTCATCGTCGGAATTGTTGAGACTTGCCCAGCAGCGATGGCATCCGCTCGGATTTTTTTCCGAATCGATAAGTTTTGCCGCGAGAAGCCCGCATCGATTTCCTCTTTGCGTGGAGACATTACCTTCGCAAGGATAAATGTTGAGTGCCGGGATATCAATAACGCTCACTTTGTCGGCCCCGACCATCTCTGCGATCTTTTTCGCAAGCATCGTGCTCTTCGGTATTTCACCGCCATGTTCTCCGATCCAACGGCTTGAGGTGGTGAGAAAAAGCACTTTTTTCTTCTTACCCAAATACGCCGCTGTTCGCATCATTTGTCCGCGATAAAATTCTTTCGTTTCATTTTCCATAGAGATATTATCGTATGAATAAGCGACATATGCAATACGCCCTTCATCATCGTATCCTTGCGCCTAAAAGTGGATTAGTGAGCTTTATTTTTTAGTCGCTTTGACCTATTATTAAATAAGTCATTATCATTTAAGGTTAACCATTTTAAGAAAATGAAAACTTTTATAAAAAATACCGCGGTTCGCGAGATCTTCAAAATTTTCAATTCGGCTCTTGTCTTTTTCATAGCATTTTTTTGCATCAGCGTTTCTCTTTTTTCCTTTTGCGCTCTTTCTGTTTCGGCTGATATCATGACCGGCGGAAACCCTGGAAAATTTATCGCAGGAGATCGCGTTACGATTTCATCCGGACCGTTGAATGTTCGCGCTGATGCCGATATTTCATCGGCGCTTATCGGTAAACAATCATCCGGCAGCCAAGGAACGATCTTAAGCGGCCCGACGGCATCCGGCGGTTTCAATTGGTGGAAAATTGATTACGACAACGGTCCCGACGGATGGAGCGCGGAAAATTTCATCACGAAGGCCATTTCAGGCGGCAACACCGGATTGCAAATCACGATGACCCCGGGAAATTCTGCGAAATTTTCCACAGGAGACCATATATTGGTTTCAGCAAAAAGTTTGAATGTTCGCGATGTTCCGAGCGTTTCGGGCGCTACTCTTGGCAAACAAATGATCGGAAATTCCGGAACAATCACGGGCGGACCTGCGATAGCCAACAGCTTTAATTGGTGGAAAGTATCCTATGATAACGGAATGATCGGTTGGAGCGCGGAAAATTATCTGGTAAAGATCACCGTTGCGGTTCCCGTGAACAATGTTCCGGTACAAAATACGACACCGAGCCCTGCCGTCACAAGCCCGACAACACCCATTACTACTTTAGGCAACACCGACAAAGAAGCGCCGACGATTCCATCAAGACCCATGACGAGCAATATTACTTCGAACAGTATCACTTTTTCTTGGGCATCCTCTACGGATAATATTGGCGTTGTCGGCTACAAAATATTCCGCAATGACATACAAATTTCCTCCGCGACCAGTACGTCTTACGAAGACAATAATCTTACTCCTTCTACTTTATATACGTACACTCTTTCAGCATTTGATGCAGCCGGCAATATTTCCGCCAAGAGCGGCGACATCGCAATCTTCACGCCGGCTAAGATCATTCCCTCAAAATTTGCAATGGGAGATCGCGTTTCGGTAACATCAAATTCTTTGGATGTCCGATTAACGCCCGCCGGCATGTTTATCGGAGCACATGGAAACGGTGCCCATGGAACGATCCTGAGCGGACCCATTACCGTTGAGGGACGCAATTGGTGGGCTATCGATTACGATCAAGGAATCAGCGGCTATAGCGATGAAGCATATCTTTCAAATTAAAGAGTCCGAGTGAATATAAGACACCGGTGAAAAACCGTCCGCAGAAAATACGGACGGTTTTTTTATGCGCTAAAAAATAAAAAAAATGAAACTTTTTTATTCCTTCCGCGTATATATATCTTATGAGTGACAAAACCAAACTAATTCTTTCTATAATCGCCGCAAGTCCGGTGCTTATTTTCGGACTGATTATACTGTGGAACCCCGTCCGTTAGACAAAGCGCGGAAAAATTATTTGTTGCACTTGCACATGCTGCTGTTTTTGGCGGCTCCACACTCTGGACATGCCGGCTTCCGCGTTCTTCCGCAACAAGTTCCGGGCGTACCGATCGCTTTTGAACCGCAACACCCACAAGCGTATTTTTTGAGTTTTTTTGCAACTGTCATAATCTTAATGATAATACGACACCAAATAACGTCAATCGCGTTGCGCTGTGAATAACCTTTTACAAAAAAACCCGCCATAAAGACGGGTTCGGACAGTTATTATGATTGGAAGTAAGTCCAATAAGCTTTTAAAAGAACAAATGCGTTGGGAAACACTTATACTTTTATAATAAAAGAAAAAGGCGCACGGCTCAAGCGGAAAAGTGGATAAGTTTCCGATGAAAAAATAGCCCGCAATGAGGGGCTATTTTTTCGTATTCTCTTCCCTTTCTTTTTTAATAATGAAGACAGGAACAGAACCATTCTTTAATAACAAAGTTACTCCACCTTTACGTAATTCCATTTCATGATGCCGAAAGCGTTGCTTGAAAATTCAAATTTATCTTGTCCGGAAAAACTTTTCGCGTTTTTATCAATCACGATTTTTTTTCCCGGCGGTTCATAAGAAAATTCGTTCCCTCCTGTTTTGTATTGTTCGACTTTTGTTCCGTTCGCTTGAGGAATCATGCCATAGGAACAATCTTTATTAAAAGTCGATGAAATATCAATACCGGAGAATTTGTTTCCATATTCTTTAGGCGCTCCAAACATCTCAAAATTCAACAAGTAGGTTCCGTCAATTTCATTCATATCTTCATTTCCTTCTCCATTCGCTCGCTCAGGCATACTCTCTGCGAGTTTTTTGAAATCAATAAAACCGGAACCTCCCCGACGTTTCGTATCGCGCTTCCACATCTGACCGCACTCTTTACTCGGACTTTCTACTTTTTGACTGCTTTCAAATTTTGCGAAATACTGCTGTTCCGCAACAAGAAAGTTGTCGTATTCCGGCTCGTATTCAAGCGTTTCGGAAACGTGATATTCTCCTTTTTCCATATAAGAACCTTCCGCCCATCCGAGCGTCATTTTGTTTTGTTTCTGCCAACTAACCGAGACGGTTCCCTTCCATCCGGACCCGCACGACTTCTCAGTGGTAATGGGGACAATGCCACTCCAAACTGAATTCAATTCCGCATTGTTCGCAATCAAAACAACCATCTCAATATTTTCTTCCGGAAGCTCACGACAAAAAGTTCGTTTTTTAACTCCCGTCCAATCTTCATACAACCATTCGCCATTCACTTTGTAGAGTGCTTGAAGTCCACGCAGACTCTTTTCCTCTGAACCGGTAAATTTGCTCGGTTCGAATTCTATTTTTTTCACATTCCCATTCGGAAAGAAAATCATGTTATATGTCATGGCTCCTTTTTCGAGCGCAATCGGATAGGAGGTTTCTTTATTTTCCGAAATCGTTTCGCGCTTTACCGATTTATAGAAAGGCGTAACGGCAGGAAAAAATGGTTCGTCGACATATCGGACGAAGGGTTTGCGATTCCAGTTCCAAAGCGCAAAATCACGGTGAATGTAAGTAAAATCTTCAAGATTCATCATCTCTTCTCGGATTTTATTATTTGTACCAAGTTTTAACGCTCGATATACGTGGGTTGAATCCCCTTGCGATTGCTGAACAAGAAAATAGAACCAAAGATATAGCGCATACTCGTGGTCGCCTTTTATGGAAAGCAGATCATGATCAGTCTTGGCAAAAAACCAGGGATCATATTTGTGTTCACTCGCAAAAGAATGGTACACATAATCTTCCGACCATGTTGCCGTCGCCTCCATCAACCACATGGTATCGGGCTTTTCATACACCAAGTTCATCCACAACTGATAACAATGGAACCATTCGTGCACGGTCGTCGTTTTAATACCCTTTTCATCTTGCGGATCTTTGACCCTAACATGGCACTGCCCTTCAGCGTCCATACCCGCCTGACCATCGGCGCCGAGTTCGGGTCCGACAATCGTGATCTCGGTTTTTTTGTACTCCATCCCAAAGAAAGGCTTGTAGAGGACATACGCATCGCGAATCGCGGACGCAATCCATTGTGCTGTTTGTTTCTCCCCCTCACCGGCATACAAAACCTCTACGTTTGGCATAACTTCCAGTGTTGCAAAATCCAACACCGTTTCGGCACGCGCGACGGGGACCACACTTATCTTTTCGAGAAAACTCTTTCGCTTGGCTTCATCATTATTCGGATTCCAATAACTCGCCGGGTCTCTCGATGAAACCACGAACGGAGTCAATTTTGCTTGAGTTTCAGGAGAAAAAGTTTCCCATTTAGAATGAATTAATCCGAAGAGAAAAGCGTTGTCGCGAGAAGTGTCTTTTACTCCGCGATATTGCGCCGGAAGTTCCGATGGCTCGCCATAAAGCGCACGAACGGAAAGCAGCGCATATTCCTCGGCTTTTATTTTTCCGCCGAAAAACGCATCGTTTATTTTGTCGTTTGAACTCGGCTCTGCGTCTTTGAAATTTTCGCCCGCCTTCACCATATCCTCAACCATTTTTTGAATTTCAGAATCGGAAATTTTTCCCGCCAAATTTTTCAGCCCCGCCGCATCATCCGCCGGAACACCATTTTCTTTTCCCGAAAAAATGAAGAAAAGCGCGAGCACGGCGAGAAAAACAACTCCGCCTATAACAAGATATTTTTTATTCATATCTTCATTATATACCACCGCCGGAAAACACAAAATTTTTTTAACACCCGAACCCCTACAAAATTGCTTGCTGCGTGATATAATGAAATTCTATGGAAAAACTGGAAAAATTTTTTGAAGACCTTTTTACAAAAAAAGGTCTTTATCAACTCCCCGTCGGAGTAAAAGAATGGCTGGTAAAATGGTCGCCGCGGCTGGTTATTATCTCGGTCGTTCTATCCGTTTATTCGATTATCGGCGCATTAAGCATGGGCGCGTATCTGGGAAAAGTCGGCGCAGTCTTCGGCGTTTCGCTCGGTCTGCGCTATTATCTCGGACTTGCCGTGTTCGGCGCACAAACCATCGTCATCGCGGCGGCATTCCCCGGATTGAAAAGCAGACACAAAAGCGGTTGGAAAATGCTGTATTACTCCACGCTCATCTCTCTTGTGTATGCAGTCATCTCGTCCATAAGTTTGGGTGGAATGATTTGGTCGTTCCTCGGCTCCGCCCTTGGATTTTACATTTTATTCCAAGTGAAAAGCTATTATACCGAAGCCGGCACCGCCGGAAAACTCGCGGAAAAAGTGGAAGCCAAAGTGCAGGAAGTCGCGAAAAAAATGGAGTAAAAAAAATATCAACCAAAACGCAAAACCACCCCGCCGATTAGCGAGGTGGTTTTTCAGTAAAGGCGCACTCTTATTTTAAATCAATGGTGGCTGTCCCGAATACTTCCGAATACTTATGAAGATTATAGCACGAATTTTAGATATTTAACGGGTCTGGCTAATTCCTAATTCCAAGGACGCATCTCTGGCAAGATAAGAGAAACATTTTTTCGTCTACTCCTCAAAAAACAATTCTTCCAATTGATCGATTTCCGCATGACCTACTCGATATTTTTCCATAGGGCCATCGAAAAATACTCCGCGAAGGATCCCCAGAGGACCGGGTCGGCGTTTGATTTTTTTTCCTGCTCTTACCTCTTCCCCCATGGCAAAAAGTTCCGCTGACGCGCTTTGCCGTTCAGGTTCAGTTGCACGATCTTCAAGCAAATCTGCAAAATTATTTTTTACTTCATTCACAAAGGAAGGATCTTGTAATCGATCCCAAAATTCATACCAAACTTTGTTCTCAGGCGTTTCTAAAGACATAAATAATGCAAATTATATTTTAATGTTTTTCGTCACTTCGCCCTTGGGCTAGAACCGTGCGAAACCAAGCCCTGCAAGGCGAATTTGTTTAATTTAAGAATACCACATCGACGGCTCTCGGGCGAGGAAATTACGCCGCAGATTTTAAAAAGAATGAGTGGCTGGTCTGTAATTAGTTATTACTTAATATTTATAAATGGAATATTAGAGCCTGTGACTGTCGGTAATACTCCATTCCATTTTTCTATTGCTCTCCCCTGCAAGACTTGCGGATTTTCGGTGATGGCACGACCTTCAATTTCCAAGGCTTTCGCTTTTCCTTCCGCTTGAGAAACTGCCTGCTCGGCTTCGTATTTTACCTGCTCAAGTTTGTTTTTTGCGGTCAAAGCGTCTTGATATGCAACCTGCTTTGCTTCCGTAGATTTTTCATAAGCATCTGAGAAATCAAAATTAAGAATTGAAAAATCATCTACGGTAATATATTTTGCCTGCAAACGTAAGGTAAGTTCTTTTTGTATTTCGGTTTTTACTTCAGGTCTTTTTTCAACAAGCTCCTGTGCTGTAAATTTTGCCGTAGCAACTTTTACAGATTCTTGAATTGCGGGTGCAATGATGGTTGTTTCGTAACTCTCACCAATTTTACTCCAAAAAGTTCCGAGAACATCCTGAGAAAGGTGATAATTTAAAGCAATTTTAGTGTCGGCTGATTGAATATCTTTTGAAAAAGAAGAGGCAGTAGCTTCGTAAACTTGCACGCGAGTGCTCAATTTAACGATGCTCTCAACCAAAGGTAACTTAAAATGAAAACCGGACGAAATGGTGCGATTATAACTTTGCATACGAAGAACAACCCCGGCTTCTCCGTTCGGTACGATAGTAAATGAACCCAAGAAGATAATGAGTGCAATAAACCAAAAAACAAAATATTTCATTTGTTGAATAGTTGGTTCTATACGTATTGTATTTATAGCCATATATTTATTTTTTTATTAATTTTTAATTTATTTGTGATAAAATCGGAGCAATCATCCACCGATGAAAAATAACGACAACAAGAATTCCAACACCCCCTCCAATAAGTCCGCCACCAAGAACGGTATATGTTAAGTACCAGAGAGTTAGACCGATGATAACGCTTAATGCAATTTGTTTGAATTGTTTTTTCATTATTTTGTGGGGGGGGTAAGATTAACGTGGGTGAGGTAAATATTAGAAATCGCGGTCAGACCCCGATTCCTATTATATTCGTTCGCCGGCTTTTACTATTTCTCCCCATAAATCACCGAAACTTTCTTTTAAAAGTTTGGGATACGCTTGAACCCATGTAACGTTCATGTTTGTTTCCTTTTTTTGAAAGTTTCCTAAAACTAAAGACCAATATTTTGTATTATAAGCGAAATACCCGTTACACTGAATAGCATCATCCCACGGTCCCGTTGGTTTTGGACATTCGTTAACAATAGGAACAAATAAAATAAAAATAATAATTGATATGAATATTCCGCTTGTAATTTTTGAAACCAACCCTTTTTGAAACGACCACAAAAAAACTCCTGCTAAAAATATCAGTGGTCCAAAAAAACAAAGGAAGAGTATGCGGAGTGATAATAGATAAAGAACAGGATGAACCGCACCCATATTGGAATATTGCCGAGCGAGAAATAAAAATAAAATAACCCCAAAAACAGTTAAAAATCCTCCGACAATCAGAGAAAATTTTGTTATTTTCTTCATAAGGTAATTTTAACAAGTCTCGAGGAAAAAGCTAGTTAAAACATTGTCAAAATTCGCTGTCACCCTCGGGCTGGAACCGACCTCGGTCAAGCCCTGCAAGGCAGATTTGCTTAATATTAGGATGCCACATCGACGGCTCTCGGTCGAGGTAAAATTATATCATTAATATGAGATGATTCTTAGCGAGAGTTAAAACTATTTCTCTTCCAATTTCTTTACTGAAGATTTGATACCAAATTCCACACCGTCAATAAATGCACAAATTACTATAAATTCTTCGTTTAAAGAAGGAATAATTTCACCAGCTTCCATTTGAACTTTAGATATCGTATCTTTAATTTCCTTAATCTCATCTAATGAAATTTCTCCGGAGATTGCTTTTGTGCAGATGGCAGTCCCCACTCCTTCGATTCGAGTGCCGACACCTATATTTTTTTCCAAAACAGCCTCAACCGCATGAATAGCCTGTTCTGTCGTATTTAATATTTTTTCCATATTCATATATTATATTAAACTTGATAAATAGAGAAGTACAACAAGGACACTAAACCCAATTGCGCGACCAATAAAAAATTTCTGAAGTGTCATGGAGATAATTGTATCACGGATTTAAAAAAGAATGAGTGCCTGACCCCGATTCCTCGTGCTAGCACGTGTTGGCTGACTGAGTCAGTTGCGAACCCCGAGAAGTGAGACCCCGCAAGGGTTCTTTGGGTGATTTTAGTATACCAAATTGAGGTGTCTCAGTCACGTCAAAAAATACACGATTTGTAAAAACCTTTACTTTTTCATTTATTTATGATATAATACAACGAGTCAAAAACAACAGAGGAGATTTATATGTTTTTTCTTGAAATAGTACTAGGGTTTTATTTGGTAATCTCTCTAATCGCTACTGGAAATTTTTATTTCCAAGCGACTAGATTGCGTCGCGATTCAGGCCTGAAAGGAAATGGATCGATACTCTTCGCTTTGTATTGGGGTTTTGTAATGAATTGGATCTCGCTCTTTCTAAGGAGATAGACCAGCAACAGCCTTCGCTTTACGCGAAGGCTGTTTTCTTGATTTATATGACGCGTCTCGGTCACCTGACTTAGTATATGACTGCTGACTGAATCAGTCTGGAACCCCGCGAAGTGAGACCCCGCAAGGGTTCTTTGGGTAATTTTAGTATACCAAATTGAGGCGTCTCAGTCACCCTTCAATAGACACGATAGACGGTATAAAAAGGGTCTGAGAAAGTGTCTACTCTGAACAAACCATTTTAATAACTAATCACTTTTTGTTCTTTTGAGAGAACAAACTCTCGGCAGTTATTTGGCTGTAAATCAAGTTTGTATGTAGGATTCTCAAAATAATTCAAAAATTCTTTCTCTTGAAAGGAGTAAACAGTGGACGGAAACTTGAAACCATCAATTTCCTTTTCGTTTTTCTTATCGTTCAACATCAAGCCAAATTCGGGAGCAATATCCACATCTATCACCTGATCGAGGGAATTTAAAACATATAATTTGATATAACTATGCTTCGTTTGTCCTGACGACTTCACAAAATTTACATCGATTTTTAAGAGTATTTTAAAATCAATTTTTTCATTTTTTAACCCGCTCAAATTTATAGAAAACGGATATTCGTCACCTTTGTTCAAGGAAAATTTTTTATTAAATAGGTTATCGGTATGAATATTATCAATAATAAAATTCGGATTATTTTTGTGATCTACGTACCCCAGAGGACATACGTTTAAGTGACGGCTTTCTTCGTCTATGAAATATTTCCATAACGTCATTCTCATGTCCACGTCTTCAACGGAAGAGATGGAAAAGTTTGTTAAGATTAACTTAAGAATCGAGTCTTTCGCTGACAACCACCCAGATGCAATGGTTACTTCGTTTGTTTCATTTGAATTTTTTGGAATATCACGTTTATCAAGCGAAATATCTAGAACCGGTGATGCCGATAGCTCAACATCCTCTCGAGTTAAAGCGTTTGACTGTATCTGAAAGCAGATTGCCACTACACCAATAAAAACTGAAATAATCAGCGAAGCTACCGATACATAAAAGGCGTGCGTGGATTGTTTATTCGATTTAATACTATTTTCTCTCGCCTCTTCAAGCCCAAGGTAGTCAATTGCGGCAACTAATCCTTTTGCGGTTAAGCTAAGATAATGAGTATTGTTTTTAAGATCAGGAAATATTCCGATTATGCAATCGTCGTTATGCCGACCACCGCGAAAAGTATTTAAATACCAGTTTTTTAGTAATTCATCTTGCCCGAGTCCAAATTCCTCGAACAGTTCTTTTTCGGAAAATCCATTAATCTTTTTGGAATATGTCCAACGCAAGATTTCTACATAAAGATTTCCTGTATTAACTGATTTATTTTGTTTATCGTGTTGCATTAGATGTCGGCTCATTTAACTGAGCAGTTACTTAACAGCTAGCCACGCATCAATTTTTTTAAGGAGTTCCGAACCTGTGTAATAGAGTTCTTGCCACTGTTTCCTATAATCTTCAAGTTTGCTGTCCTTTTTCACCTCATCGTCAATTTGCGATAACATTTCATTAAATTGCTCGACAGTAAACGAAATTTCAATATTGGCGCTGGTATTATGCATACTAAATTTCAGTTCATCTACTTCGGTATTGGGTAATTCCGAATCTCGTTTTCTTTCTTCAAGGTATTCAGACACGGATTTGCCCCACATCACCAAATTATAAAGAGTAACGCCGGAACTGTGTTTCCCGCCCACGACAGCCGACCAGTGTGAATGAATTATATTTTCATCCTCAAGTTTTCCATTACCTGTTATCTGACAGGAAATCCCGCGGTCAGAAAGGAATTTTTTAAAAGAGGAAGCCACCAGCTCCGATAATACAAGTTTTCGCTGCTGAGCAAGATGATCTACTCGTAAAAACTTTTGGTCAAAATTTTCTATTTCTTTTCTTATTTTTTCGTCAATCCAAAAGAACTGAAGCGGGAACTCAAGTTGTTTGTCTTTTAAATTATGCCACCTGCTACTAAAATACCAACTATCCCATTTGGATAGCGAAAAACTATCAAGTTCTTTCCGTATCGGTACAATAATTTTTTCTATTGCTTCTTTTTCGTGTGATCTGTTATCTCTTTTATTTGATCGAACATACGAAAATACGGCTATACCTAAAGCAACAAAAGAAGATAAGATGGTTCCTATTGCGGCAATAGCCTCCCAGTTTATTTTTTCCGGTGTAATTAAAAATAAATTAACATTCATGTTTATGCGCATAATCGGAGTTCCCGATTCTCGATTCTCTTACTTGGTGTTTGTGATACGACCCAAACTCAATAATCGAGGTGACTCTGGTTCAAATGAGGGGGGGTGACCCCGATCCCTCGTTAACACTCAGGCAAAGAAAGAAGGTTGTCGTTCCAAACCCCGTTTGCATAAGTACGAACATACTTAGTACCTCGATTCGTAATAGCAGTACCAACAAGCGAAACCGTTCCGTCTTCCCCTCGAACATATGCTTCTCCTCCTTTTTCCCTTATCCAATCATACATCTCTATGCGCGAAACCTTCCCCGACTGTTTAGTATTTTCATTTATCCAGCCAAGAAAAGAAATTGCTTCATGAGGATTGTCGTGGTTTCCTGCGTCTTTATTTATACACGTGATTCTTACGCTCATATGCATTTATTTTTATCCTCGGGTTCATCTCTGCCTTCAAACTGGGTAAATATACGTTTTAGTATACGCCCATCGTAATCATTCTTAGATATTAGATAAGAAAAAAGAGTAAGAAATGTTGCAATTAATGCGGCAAGAACCGGTAATAAAATATTTCCTAAACTATTTGCGAACAGAGATTCCCCTTTAAAATTACCAATACTAAAGAAAAAAGTAGTTAGTGCCACCATTATACCTGTTGACATACTGATCGCATTAAACATATTTTCTTTTCTAGCAATATCTGAAGCGCTAAGATCGGTTGATATGGCTTTCGGCTGTGTTGTAGAAAGAGCTTCTTTTTTTAATTCATATAAATGATTGCAATATTCTACCTTTTTCCTTGAATCTATAAAGTTTGAATCCATTACTTCTTTTATTAATTCATCAAAGAATTGCATTGGACTATTCATACTCTCTTTTTTTACTCCAAACTTCTTAGAAGTCGCCGAAATAACTGATTCAACAATAGCGATAGAAGGAAAGGTTAATTCTGCAATCAAGGGGCGTAAAGCATATAGAACTTCGCTATTCGCAGACAAAACTTTTTGAAGATATTCCTTATTTTCTCGAGCAGAAAACAATTTTTGCGTAATCCACCAAACGATTACGCCGCTTACAGTACTCGCTCCAATACCAACAATCCATGGATTTGAAAGAATCGGTCCTAATTTTTGCCAAATATTATTCATAGATTACAGTATTTTAATTTATAGCGCTTTTCCTTGGCCACCGTCTCATACTAGCACTTATCTTTGATTGAGCACTTATTCTCGAACGCGTCTCGGTCGTCCTTCTGCCGTAGGCGTCTCCGGTCACCTGACTTAGTATATGACTGCTGGGGCGCTTGGGCTCGAACCAAGAGTCTCCTGCTT
>Ga0172379_10005446_pt1 | contig 17804 bp, 14 predicted proteins | sample GrowelOW334metaG_FD_119756 | JGI IMG/M metagenome (GOLD analysis project Ga0172379, IMG submission 119756) | Groundwater microbial communities from an aquifer near a municipal landfill in Southern Ontario, Canada - Groundwater well OW334 metaG | ecosystem: Environmental > Aquatic > Deep... | reverse complement strand
GATCTGTTGCAAACAAAAATAACGAAACCCCAAGTGTTATTTTTATAATCATTACTATCATTTTATAATTATATTCTCCATAATTACTGATAAATTTATCAGCAAAAGCTTTATTTTTCTTAAATTTAATGTAACTAGTCAACAACAGCACAATAGCAATAGTAACTTTTGTCATGTTAACGCTCCGTTTCTAATGGTTCAAGTAATTAATTATATATCTCTTGCCAATTTAGCAATATTTTTATTGAATTTTATAATGGACGCAACCATGTTCATAAGACTTTAGAAATATATGCATTAAAAAAGGCATTATTGAACTGTATCATTTCCCTCCGCTACTCGCTGTCGTGTTCTGTCCGGCCGGTTAGCTCAAGCGGGTGGGATGACAAACTCAACCATAATTATCAATACATGTCGCTTACGGAGTTAGGCGCCCCATATATTGCCGACACAGGCATGCTTCCGGCTTCATCTGTCGCGCTTTCGGCACACGTGTCATTGGATCGTTACACCAGCGCCCCCGTTTTGCCGCTCCGGCAAACCGTGGCCAAACCGGGGCATCCTTCTCTCAATCGAAAAATCAAGAGAAAAAAAGTTGTCAATAGCTATTTGAAGAGCATTCACAATTTATATTCAAAAGAGCGTCGAAAGGCAGCCCTGTCGCTCAAAAATTGTAGTTTATCGCCACACGGGAAAAGAGCGAATAATAAGGCTGATTCCCCTATGAAAAAGCGATTAGCGCAACAGCAACAAAAAGGGCGGTTGTGAAATATTTCACAAAGCTGCTTTTGAAAAATGGTTTTTTTGTGATTTTGTATACAAGGCCTTTTTGCGGGGGGTATAATTTGCGTATAAATAAAAAGGGGCGGCTCTACGAGGAACCGCCCAAGTGTCGTAAAAGACACTAAGAGGAAATTGAGGAAATAAGTGGTTTCGTCAAGGCGCACTTCATAGTGCGCTTTTTGCGTTATGCGCTCCGTTTAAATTCCCTGTTGCGCTAATATCGGCGCTTTTTTAGGCTTCGGTTATCTTCAAAACCGCCTTTGGTTAAAACAAAAACCCAAGCAACAGGGGGTTACTGCTATATCATATAATCTTTCAAAACAATTTCAAGCGTTTTTTTAAATTATTAGATTGTTGTGGCTGTTTTATATCAAGCTGCCGGAATAACGCCCCCCGCCAGGCCGGAGGACAGGGGGCGTTCCGGACAGCGCCTGGTGGTCCCAACCATGATGCCCCAAATGCTGCCGAAACTCTGTTCCCCCGCATTCAGTTCCCTCGAATACAGAACAGAGTTCCACTTTAGATGCCCAACCCATACTGCCGCAACGGGACTACCAGACAATAATCAACTTTTTTAAGAACTTCCTCCCGATTCGACGCCCTTCAGGCCGACGCCACTTCTTTCAGCGCGTCTTCCAGCAGGTCGAGGTCCATCGGCTTCAGAAAACACCTTTTCGCGCCTTCCGCCATCGCCTTCGCCACTACCGCCTGCTCACTGTAGGCCGTCATCGCTATCACATTCGACAGCGGCTTGCTTCTCAATATCCGGGTCAGCGTTTCAACTCCGCTTATCCCCGGCAGTATCAGGTCCAGCAGAATGAGATCGAACTCACCCTCCTCAACCTGTTTCAGCGCTTCGTATCCATCCTCGGCCGTGTCGACATCGTATCCTCTTATCGTCAGGACTTCCATCAAACCGCCCCTGACGAACTTGTCATCGTCCACAACCAGTATTCTCTTCTTGCCGTTTTCCATGTTGCCGCTCTCCAGAACCAACCGGTTGTTTAATATGCAATTCCCGTGCCAACTTTCCCTACCTTTCAAATTTAACCGTTTAACAAGCGTTTTTATTTCACGCGTTCTCTAAATATCAGCAATGTTAAATAATTTTATCGCTTTGCGCATACGGCTACGTATAATAGTTTTAACATCGCAATTATACCAGTATACAAAGCGTTTTTTATGTCAATAATATTTAACGCGACTGAAGGCTTGTCATTTTGTGTAATTTTGTGTGCGCTATTGTGCTTAATAGTCGCTTATTGCGCTGCGTCAAACTTCGGCGAGCCGGCCGGCGACAGGCCATGAGAAAAAAGATACTAATGAGACCGCTCAGACGCGGATGAACGGAGGTTTTACGACTTCGCCCGAAATGACGGTTGGCCAAGCGCCGCTTTTGTCAGGGTCCGAACCGCGACTTCACACGCTAAAAAGTTAATGCAAATGAATGAAAACCTTTTTCGAGAAAAAGGTTTTCATTCTTTCCCAAAAGCTTTAGTGACGGGTTTTGTTATCGCTTTGGCCATATCTCTATGTAAACAAATGTGGCCTGAAACCAAAAAGTTTTGAAAGGATTATAAGGAAAACTTTTTCAAAAGTTTTCCTTATATAGCATTAAGCGCGCGTGGCCGGTTATTTTTTCGAGTTCTCGAAAGCGGCCTTGACGAAACTCTCGAAGAGCGGGTGCGGGCGTGTCGGGCGCGATTTGAATTCCGGGTGGAACTGCACGGCGACGAAATACTTGTTCTTCGGGCTTTCGACGATCTCGACGAGGTTGCCGTCGGGAGACAGGCCGGTGAACTCCATGCCCTTTGCGGCGAACTGCGCGCGGTACTTGTTGTTGAATTCGTATCTGTGCCGGTGCCGCTCGTCGATCGACTTCTTTTTGTAGCTCGTTGCGGCGATGCTTTTGGCGACCATGTTGCAGGGATAACTTCCAAGCCGCATTGTGCCGCCCATGTCGGAGACGCCGCGCTGGTCAAGCATGAGGTCGATCACGGGATGCGGCGAGTTCTCGTCGAACTCCGAACTGTTCGCGTTCTTGAGTCCGCAGACGTTGCGCGCGAACTCGATCACCGCGCTCTGCATGCCGAGGCAGATGCCGAGATAGGGGACATCGTTCTCGCGCGCGTACTGGATCGCCCTGATCTTGCCTTCGATGCCGCGATAGCCAAATCCGCCGGGCACGAGAATTCCATCAACCTTTTCGAGCGCTTTCCAGCCGCCGCTCTTCTCGAGCTTGCCTGCGTCGATCAGGACCGAGTCCATTATGACCCGGTTGCCGATTCCGCCGTGTTTGAGCGCTTCGAGAATGCTGAGGTAGGAGTCGCGGATTTGAATGTATTTTCCTATGACGCCGATTCGGACCTTGCCGACCGGGTTGTTGAGCCGTTCGAGCATGCTTGTCCATTCGGAGAGATCGTGCTCATCGGTGACGAGGCCGAGCCGGCTGATTATGATTTCCGCCATTCCCGAGTTTTCGAAGTTCATCGGGATTTCGTAAATTTCGGAGACGTCGGGACAGGCGATAACGCATTCCTTCGGCACGTCGCAGAAGAGCGAAATTTTCGCCTTGATCTCGTCTTTCAGCGGGTATTTTGTTCGGCATACGATGATATCGGGCTGAATTCCGATGCCGCGCAGCTCCTTGACGCTGTGCTGAGTGAGTTTCGTTTTCAGTTCGCTCGCGGCGCCGAGGAACGGGACGAGAGTGAGGTGAATGTTGAGTGCGTTTTCGCGGCCGATGTCGTTGCGGTACTGGCGGATGGCTTCGAGATAGGGCTGGCCCTCGATGTCGCCGACGGTGCCGCCGATCTCGACGAGCAGGACATCCGCCTTGCTCTCGCGGGCGGCCTGACGGATGCGGGACTTTATCTCGTTGGTTATGTGCGGGATGACCTGCACGCAGCCGCCGAGGTATTTGCCCTCCCGCTCGTTGCGGATCACCGAGTCGTAAATCTGGCCGGTGGTGACGTTGTTGCGCTTCGAGAGGTCGATGTCGATGAACCTTTCGTAGTGGCCGAGGTCGAGATCGGTTTCCGCGCCGTCGTTTGTGACGTAGACCTCGCCGTGCTGATAGGGATTCATCGTGCCGGCGTCCACATTGAGGTAGGGATCGATTTTGATTACTGAGACGTTGACGCCGCGGCTCTTGAGCAGGCGCCCGATGGACGCCGAGGTAATGCCCTTGCCGAGCGAGGAAACGTTGCCGCCTGTAACAAAGATGTAGCGAGTCATGATGGTTCTCCTGATATATTTGAGATTTTATTTTTTCGGTGGAGATGGAGAGGCCGGCGGAGAGGGAGACTCCCCCGCTGCCGGGGATTCTGCTTGAATTTATACTGCCCTTTGCGCTTCATTCTCTTTCGCCGTATTCGCAGGCGCCGCGCCGGCAATGCAGCCGAGCGCGAGCAGTCCGCTGAGATTTTCGATAACGTAGTCAGGTTTAAGTTCGCCGGCGAGTCCGGGAACCTCGTTCGCCGCGGTGACGCCGGTGAGGACGAGGCAGCTTTCGACGCCCGCGCGGCGGCCGGTGACCATATCCGTGGCCGGTCTATCGCCGATAAGCAACACTTCCCCGCGCGCCGCGCCGGCGGCTTTCATCATATAGTGGATGCCGAGCGGGTCCGGCTTGCCGGCGATATGCGGGTCGCGGCCCCAGAACTCGGCGAGCGCCGCGACGATTGTGCCTCCGCCGGGCAACAGGTAGCCGTTCGGCATCGGATAGGTGGCGTCCCTGTTCGTGGCGATCAGTTCCGCGCCCGCCATCAGCGCATCCGTAGCGTGCGTCATTTTTTCATAGTTGAATTCGCGGTCCATGCCGACAACCACATAGTCGGCCGTCGCGCGCTCTTCCGGGCCGACGATCGTGAAGCGATCTGCGAGCTCGTCGGCTATCCCGCGCTCGCCGACAATAAAAATCCTGGCGCCGTCCGGACTCCGTTCTTCGAGGTAAATCCGGGTCGCATACGCGGAGGACATTATGTCTTCCGATTCGCAGGGGATGTCCATGAGGCGCATCTTGTCGCGGTAGAACCCGCGGCTGCGCGTCGAGTTGTTGGTCAGAAACCGGACGTCTATTCCGAGCCCGCGCAGGGCGGCGATCGATTCCGAGGCGCGCGCGATCGGCTCCTCGCCGCGGTAGATCACTCCGTCCAGATCGAATATCAACAGTTTCTTCAAAGCAAATCCTTAAATGGTTTCAGCAAAGCTTTTCCTGTGTTCTCGCGGCTCAATGCCCTATACTGTTCTTACAATATTGAGCCGAGGCCCGCGTTATTCCAGTCTTTCATGAATGAATCGATGCCCTTGTCGGTGAGCGGGTGTTTGAACAGCGCCATAAGTGTCGAATAAGGAACAGTGGCGATGTGCGCGCCGCAGCGGATCGATTCGATAACATGCGGCAACCCGCGGATGCTGGCGGCTATGACCTCTGAATCGAAGCCGTACTCGTGAATCATTTCGACGGTGTCCTCGACAAGCGTCATGCCGTTCTGGCCGATGTCGTCGAGGCGTCCGATGAACGGGCTGATGTATTTCGCGCCCGCTTTCGCGGCGATCAGCGCCTGCGGCAGCGAGAACACCAGCGTGACGTTCACCGCGATGCCCTCGGACGCGAGAATTTTCGTCGCCTTCATCCCGGCCGGCGTCATCGGAATCTTCACAGCGATATTTTTCGCCCACGAGACCACCTCGTGCGCTTCCTTCAGCATCCCTTCCGTGTCGAGCGCGATAACCTCCGCGCTAACCGGCCCTTTGACGACCGAGCAAATCTCTTCGACAGTCGGCCGGAACGCCTTCTTTTCCTTCGCAATCAGCGTCGGATTTGTTGTGACGCCGTCGAGAAGTCCGAGATCATTGATCTCCTTAATTTGAGCGATATTAGCTGTGTCGATGAAAAATTTCATAATAACCTCCTGAATTTTGGGGTAACTCGGCCCTGTCTGCTGTTGTTTTGGATAAACGAAACGCTTGTAAAGAAAGAATCCCCTCGCGGGGATCATCACATGCCGAGACTTTGATAACCATTCACTCCCGGTTTTTCCACATTATATCACCGGTCCGGGCGAAGTCAATTTAGGCGGCGAAAAATAAATAAATTTTCGCGCTGTTTCTCTATGCAAGCGGCAACATTCACCGGATAATCGCAAAAAAGTTTCCGTTTGAGCGGGACATGATCGTTTTTTGACGTTGAAAATGCTAAAAAAGGCGCTTTTGTAAACTCATTCATCAAGAAAATAATCTGTATCTAACTTCTTTATCTCATATAAAGTTTGAATTGAAACTCCAATATTGAAATCAATCATGAGTTGAGCCAATCTTTCTCCGTCTATCAGAACAATTTTGCTGGAAATATCATTAACATAATCATAGGCATCTTTTGAATATCTACCAGTCGTTATGAAGACACCTTTCTTGGCTTTTTTTCTTTGAATTGCCCCGGCAAACTTCATAATTTCAGGACTCCCAACTGTACCCTCCCATCTCTTTGCTTGAATATAAATGCTGTCTAATCCAAGCCTGTCCTGATCAATAATGCCATCAATACCCTCATCGCCACTCTTTCCCACAGCTTTTCCAGCTTCTATCCTTGACCCTCCATAACCCATCTTTAATAACAGATCAACTACTGTTCTCTCGAAAAAACTTGGGGAACATTTTTTTATAGTTGAAATCAATTCTTGAGCCAAAGATTGTCTGATTGATTGATAACTTTCTTCAAGTTGTTCTTCAGGAGTTGTCTCGGAATTAATTTTCTCGCTTTTTCCCAAAACGGTTTCCGTTTCGTTTTTCTTTGCCTTGAATTCTTTGTATTCTGGAAACTTAGACAAGTACTTGATGTTAATTTTGGATGGTTTTTCATTGAGCGCGTTTAACCCTCGTTCAGTAATCCTGAAAACCCCTCGTTCCGGAGATTCCAGAAGTCCTGCTCCTGCAAGATGGAATTTTGCCCAAGCCGCCCTATTTGAAAAAAGAAATGCCCTGCGGCTCGGCAGCAAAGCCTTTTTTTCGTCTTCTGTTAAATCAAACAGAATAGAAAGTTCTTCCACTGCTTCTTTCATAGTGTGTTCTTTCTTGTCGGCGGCATATTCCATTAACGGAAACATGATGCTTTGAAAATCAGGTATCGCCATTAAAAAAGCTCCTAAAATTTATTTCATAAGCTTATCATACCACGAATCAACACGTGTCAACAACTTTTGCTTTTACCGCCAAAGCGTTAAATCGCGCGTTGCCAACGGACTTCAGCCCGTTGAAAAAGGCGCGCATGCTTGACTGAAATCAAGCATGGTTTTCTCGAATTCCTAACTTTTGTTTTATACTCCCCTTGACCGGCGTTTCATTATCGTGATACACTTAAAGTAATCCGGTTATCCGGAGGTGGATGGCGAGAGCCATCGAGCCCGAAAGGGCTTTTTCTTTTTAGGCTACAACATCTTCTTTCCGTATATTTTTCCATCTCGCTGGTAGTATTTGAACTCAAGTATTTTAATCACTTTACTCGCAAACGGCGCAATGTCTTTTTCCAATAAGCCGTGTTCTCTCAATATCTCATTTCTACTCGGGTGCGCGATCAAATCGGCGATTTGAAGACCGGTGATGTTGTTTGCCTTAACTTTGACCTTCAACTGCCTACTTGTGAGTAAACGTTGAAACCTTTTTGATTCAACATATTCCGTTCCCTGCTCCCAGAGTTTCGTATATGCTTTTTTAAGCCGCATATCTTCTTTGCCTCCACGCGATTCGGCCATGACATCGCCTGTTGAATCCCGGTCATCAAGAAAGAACACGAACCTCTCAAGCAAAACGGCAAGACAATAGTGGTAGGGATCATATCTCCAAGTTGTATATGTGTCTTTATGGCTTTGCTTGTCTATACAAACCGATATGGCTGTGTAATCCCAAGCCGCCAGAAGGCCGAGCAATTCATTGTCGAAACTTTCCCGAACGCTTTCGTCCTTAAGCTTTTCAAACGGAGGCTTCGCGTTGAGCATCTCTTTGCGATGGAAGATCACCGGTTCATCAGGATGGGACCGGAAGAACTTTGCTTTCAACGACTCCATTTGTGGATGAATGACCGCATCAACATTTCCGAGTTCCATGATAATACCGGTCAAGCTTAAAAACCGGTGGTTCGGGTTGTCCGAGCTTTCGAGATCGGGATTGCCGACTTCATCAATATAAATGCGATACTTCATTCCTTGAACATCCTCCAATTAGCTTCACTTAATCCGAATGACTAAAACATTATTTGTATCGTCTCTCTGAAATTATTTTGATTCCGACTCTTATAATACCACGAATCAATGACTGTCAACAACTTCCGCCCGTCTGCCCCAACCGGAAACGCCGTCCGCGACATATTGTCCGCGTTGGCTTCCCGATCTCCGACAGTAATGTCAGGGGGTTCTTCCCGTCTTTAACAGCGCATTCGCCGCGAAACGAGCGCTCCGCTTGTCAGGGGATGGGACGACTTTCATTCTATTAATTTCAAAAAACCAACACAACCGCACTCTTTATATGGATAATATTGAAAAGTATGGGATACCGCGAAATGGCGGCGGGAGGAGAAAACAACGATGCCTGACATGCTGATTGTGAATGGAACGGTTTACGACGGGACTGGAGCGCCGGGATTCAAGGCGGACATCGCCATAACAGACGACAAGATCGAGGCGATCGAGCCGGGCATTAATGCGGGCGACTGCGTGAAGATTGACGCGGCTGGGAAGATCGTCTGCCCCGGGATTGTCGATCCGCACTCGCACGCGGACATGACGTTCATCCGGGACGACCATAAGAAAATTCTCGAACCGCTCGTCAGGCAAGGGATCACGACGTTCGTCGGCGGCAACTGCGGGATGTCTCTCGCGCCGCTCGGAGACAATCATAAAAAGAATCTCAAGGAATATGTCGAGATGTTCACCGGCGCGGATTTCGACGCCGCAGTGAGTTGGAAAGACACAGCCGGTTTCATGAGCCACGCGGAAAAAAGCGGGATGCTTCTCAACGCGGCGCTGCTGGCCCCGCACGGGTTGATCCGCATCGACGCAATGGGACTGGACGCGAGACACGCCACCGGCGACGAAGTGAAGACGATGGCGAAACAACTTGAAGAGTGCATGGAGGCGGGCGCTGTCGGCTTGTCCACCGGCCTTCAGTACGTGCCTGGCTCGCAGAGCGAAACCAGCGAGCTCGTCGCGCTCGGCAAAGTGTTGTCGAAATACGACGGCATTTTTACGAGCCATCTGCGAAGCTATATGAACACGCTTCCGCAAGCGGTCGACGAGATCATAGAGATCGCCCGAACGAACGAGATTCGCACGCAGATCTCGCACATGTTCTGGGTTCCTGACATGGGCCGGATCGGGCGGCCGGTGCGCAAGCTGATGCGCGGGCTTATCAAGATGTCGAAATATTGGAATCCGCCGATCCCGCTCGACGGAGAGGTCGGCAAGCAGTTGAAGAAACTCGACAAGTTGCGCGAGCAGGGACTCAATGTGGGAATGGACGCCATGCCGACGACCACCGGGTTCACGCACATGCTCGCGTTCTTCCCGCCATGGGCGCTTGAAGGCGGCAAGGAAGATATTCTTGCGCGCATCTCCGATCCGAACATCAGAAAAGAAATTCTGCATGACATCCTGAACGGCAAACTGATCTGGCCGCACACCGGCAAGAATACATGGTCGCTGAATCTGTTCAAGATCATGGGTTGGGAGTGCGTGCGGATAATGTCTGTAATTTCCGAGAAGAACAAACCGCTCGAAGGCATGAATCTGCCGGTGATCGCGAGGCAGCAGGGCAAACATCCGTTCGACACTGTCTGCGACTTGCTGATAGAGGAAAACGGGCGCGTGCTGGTGTTCGAATCGATGGGCGAGCCGGAGGACAACTTCACCGAGCGGTCCATGTACGCCGCGATGAAGCACCCGCATGTCGCGATCAGCACCGATACGATACTGCTCGGATTCGGGAGGCCGTCGTATTTGTTCTACGGCTGCTATCCGAAGTTCCTCAGCCGATATGTGCGCGACAAAAAGATGCTCCCGATGGAGTTGGCGATCCGCAAGATCTCCGGGCTGCCCGCGGAGCATTTCAAGCTGAAAAACCGCGGGACTCTCAAAACCGGCAATTTCGCCGACGTTCTCGTGTTCGATCCTGAAACGATCGATCCGAACTGCTCGTTCGCCAACCCGTCCGGCAAACCGGCCGGCATCGAACATGTGTTCATCAACGGCGTCCACACGGTAAAAGCCGGCGAAATGGTTGCCGGCGCGCAACCGGGCCGCATATTGAAAAGATAGTAGATGGCAGAAGGTAGATAGCAGACAGGAAAAGCAAAAGAAAAAACGATAGTTGGGGACTTGGAAAACTCAATTTAAAACAGTAAAAATCTTTTAATCCTGCGCGCTGTCACCGGCGCCATGTTCGTCGAAAAAGAGGGTTTTAATGCCTGAATCGATTGAAGTTCATGACGGTTTGAATCACTGGCGGTGCCCGCAACTCGGCGGGCCCGTTCCGTTTAAGCACTGCCGCCGCTCCGGTATCGACTCGCTTCCATGCCGTAAGCTGGCCGAATGCTGGAACTCATCGGTCGATGTCGCAACGTTCCTATCAGCCGCTTATTCGCCCGAAGATATCCAGAAAGCGTTCGGCTCGCAGGCTAAATCACGTCTCGATATCATGCTCGAATCTATCGACCGCGCCGGCGGCGCCGCCGAAAAAGATGACGGATAAAGAAAAGAAGAAAGAAAAAGAAAGAGGGAATCAAATGAATGAAAACCTTTTTTGAGAAAAAGGTTTTCATCCTTTCCAAAAAACTTTAGTGACTGGCCTCAGGAATTTACTTTCGAAACTCCGATCTCTTTCATGGCTGATTGATACTCCAAAAATTCTTTGGGCAAAAGCAAAGATTATCGAATGATAATTTTGTTATAACCCAACGTTACGATAAATAGCTTTGCTATGAATCGCTTTAATATTTCTCGAAATCAATCACTGAGACCCGAAACTGAAAAGTTTTAGAAAAGGAGTTTGAGGAAAAACCTTTTTCAAAAGGTTTTTCCTCAATTTCCTATATCTTTTTATTTCATCATGTGAGGAAAGCCGAGTTGGCGGAGCGCTTCGAAGACGACGATGCCGGTGGAAGTGGCGAGGTTGAGGCTGCGAACCTGCGGGAGTATCGGGATTCTGTAGCAGCGTTCTTTATAGGTTTCCATGATATCCGGCGGGAGGCCTTTCGTTTCGGCGCCGAAGACAAGGTAGTCGCCGGGCATATATTCAGCGTCAGAGTAGAGCGTCGAGGCGGTTTTGGAGAAGAGCAGAAAGCGTGCGCCGGGCGCATATTCTTTAAGCGCATTGAAGTCTTTGTGCCTGTGAACGGTGACGTGTTCCCAGTAATCGAGCCCGGCGCGTTTGACCGCGCGGTCGTCGATGCGAAAACCGAGGCGTCCGACGAGATGGAGCGGCAAGCCGGCGGCTGCGCAGAGCCGGGCCGTGCTGCCGGTGTTCTGTGGAATCTCCGGGTTGACGTAAACAATGTTGAGCGGAGCCTGCGTTTCCATGACAGATTATTCTATATGCCAGCCGCTACGTTGGCAATTTATGAGGTTAATCGGGTTTGAAAAATTTTAGGCATAGCGAAAAAGGCGATATTATGTAAACCTTGTGAAGGGGTGTGACTAAGCGCCGGTTTTGGTTATAATCGGGGGAATGATCGGCATCCAGCGGCGATGCATAACAAGGGGCGGAGGCGAAAAGATGTTGACAGAAAGCGATGCGAAGAGGCTGTCCGAGGAACTGCAGAGGCACCTGATAAAGCTGATACAGATAGACACGACGAACCCTCCGGGGAACGAAATCGTGGCGTGCAACTACATAAAAGAGCAGTTGGAGGCCGAGGGGCTTGAGTGTGAAATATTCGAGTCGGCGCCGACGCGCGGGAACCTTGTTTGCCGCATAAAAGGCGACGGCAGCAAGCGGCCTGTGACGATCGCGGGGCATCTTGATGTTGTGCCGGCGGCCAAGGAATTCTGGTCGGTGGACCCGTTCGGCGGCGAAGTGAAAGACGGATTCATATACGGGCGCGGCTCGCTCGACATGAAGTTCACCGTCGCAATGCAAATGACGGTTTTCATGGAACTCAAGCGGCGCAAGATTCCTCTTAAGCGCGATGTGATTCTGCTTTGCGTCGCCGACGAGGAGATGTCCGGCACTTACGGAATGGCCTACATGGTGAAAAACCATTTCGACAAGATAGACTGCGAGTTCGAGATAAACGAAGGCGGCGGCTACGCTATTCCGCTCGAAGGCAAGAATATGTACTTTTGCCAGCCTGCCGAGAAGGGCGTGTGCTGGTTCAAGGTGACGACTAAAGGCGAGTCCGGCCACGGCGCTGTTCCGCGCGCGGACAACTCGGTCGTTCAGATGGCGAAAGCGCTTCAGAAGCTCGCAGAGCCGATGCCGGCGCGGCAAACTGAAATCGTTAAGACCATCCTCAACGAACTTGCTACGAAAGTCCTGCCTTTCCCGAAGGGATTTGCTCTGAAACAGATTTTCAACCCGCTGCTTACCAAAACAATACTCGGAGCGATCGGCTCCGCCAACAAGGATGTCGCGGAAACAATTTCCGCAATGATGCGGGACACGGTGTCGCCGACGATCGTGAAAGGCGGCAGCAAGGAAAACGTGATTCCGGAAAAATGCGAGGCGATCATCGACTGCCGGATATTGCCCGGCCAGACCGCGGTGGAATTCAGAAATTTGCTAAAGAGCAAAGTAAATGTCGAGGATATTTCGCTGCTGCTCGAAGAGGTTCCGGACCCGACGGAAAGCCCGATGGACACCGAGCTTTACCGAGCTATCGAGCGCGTCGTCGCGAAGCACGACCCGACAGGCGTCGTTATCCCGTTCCTCATGACCGGCGCGACAGACTCCCGGTTTTTCCGCAAAAAGGGCGTCACCGCATACGGATTCATTCCGTTCAAATCGAGCGTTCCGCCGGACAAGTATCTGCCCACGATTCACAGCGTCGACGAGCGCGTTCCGATCGACGGCCTCGATTTCGGCGTGAAGATGTTCTATGACCTGATGACGGATCTTTGCGGATGAGCGAAAGCGGCGGCAAGAACAGAAATCTGATACCCCGTTTCACGTTTTTCGGGCTGCTCAGATGGCTGTGGCTCCGCGCCAGCCGTAAAGAAGTGATAGTCGAAGGCTTCTGCCTCCAGTGCGGCGTCTGCTGCAGAGGACTGAATCTCTCCCGCAAGAGCCACTGGATCAGGTCGAAAGCGGAGTTCGCGCGGCTCGCCGCGGAATTGCCCGAATACAAGCGATTCATTCACAACGGAAACACTCTCACCGGCCTGATGAAGTTCGATTGCAATTGCCTTTCAAAGGAAGGCTACTGCGCGGACTACGAGGGACGGCCCGACTTTTGCCGCGCTTATCCCGAAGCCGATCTCTATTTCATGGGCGGCGAGATTCCGCCCTACTGCGGCTTCAAGTTCGCTGTCGTGCCATCATTCGGCAACATGCTCCGCCGCGAGATGAAGCGCGCCACGGATGATCCGCCGAACACGCCGGTCGCCGAATAAATCCGGGTTTGCCAACAAAACAACAAATCAGGGTTCTATTTTTTTGCAACGGAAATGTATTTTCACACAAATAAAAAGCCGCTCCCGCAAAAACGGGAGGGCTTGGTTTTCAGCAGTATTCTACCTCTAAACTAAATTATTTGCCCTTCGGGCGGGGTTTCGGGGCGGGACGCCATTCGGTTCTCATACCTTCACCTCCACGGATTTTCTATATTAATATTATACGTAATTTTTAAGAAAGTCAAACAAAGACATCCTTATTTCTTAATTGTTTTGCATTCCCGTTGCCCGAATCCGCCGGGTCAATCAGCTAATCCGGGATTATATTGCCGCCTGAGAGGCGCTCACCTCGCCGGATCCTGCATCGCTTTCAGTCTGTCGCGATAATAGATTTCAATCTGATTGATATTGTTCCAGCCGAAACCTTTGAGCAGGTTCATGACGTTGACGGCGAAGAGTTCCTGATTCGGAGTGTATCGCGCGTAAGCATCCCAGGCGTTGCCGGCCTTATAGTCCGGCGTGTCGTCCATCCCGATAAGAGTGTAAATATTGTAAAGTAATTCCAGATTGATATCGGCGTAAGCGGCGTCGCCCGGCGACACCATCACGGATTGCGGGCCGTCGACCGGCGAAATCCAGGATTTGGTGATCGCCGCCGTCGTTCGGTTGATGACGTAGTTAAAAATCGGGCTGTTACGGTGGTTGACCTGCGCCCGAATAACGCTCGGCGCGGTGGAGTCCTCGCGGATGATCTCGATATAGAGATATGGAGCGGTCTGATTTTCGTAATAGAAGAAGCGCTGGATGCGGTTGTCCGCCGGGTCTAATTGCGCGGCATATCCGGCGATCGGACTGCCGCCGGCGTAAAGGGCCATGTATTCAGAGGCGAGCAGGTATGGAATGCCGGCCAGAATCGCCCCCTGTTCATTTTTGAAGGGCATCCATTTCAGGTTTTCCATGTCCTGCCACATCGGGTAGGCGCCCTCGTCCCGGATGTACAACTCGCCGGCATGCGTTCCGCTCTGGGCAACTTTGAACGTCCTCTCGCCGCTTTCGAGGCATTGCTGCGGCGTGCATCTGACGAGAATCTTAGTGACTGAAACCGGGCCGACCTCGTCGTCGATCTCGGAGGCGGAAGTGACCTTTATAGGGTAGAGCGTTTTCGTGTTCGAGCCGCCGAAAAATGTGTAATCCGGCGTGCGAAGGCTCATAACGCGAGCCATGCCGTACGGGCTTGAGTGCTGAAGCGTGGCGCAGATGCTGCCGCGCGAGCCGTCCAGCGTTGAAGCAAGTTCCTGATCGAGCCGCTCACCGGTGACAAGCGTCAATTCGCCCGTCAGGTAGCCCTCGGCTTCGGCTTCTGCGTATGAAATGCAGAGCCGGGTTCCCGGCTTGAACGCGAGGCCGTCCGGCTTGATGTCGTAGATTTTGCCGGCGACGCCTCCCGGCCGGCCGGAGGTGTAGAACCGCTCGGTGATAGTTACTGTAGTCGTCGCCGGGAGCGAAGCTTCGAGCGTCGCGCCGCCGCAGACGAGCGTCACGGGCGCAACGCCGATCTCGCGCGACACCGGCGCAACCAGCATATAGGAGCCGACTCCCGCTTCAGTAGGCGTCGCCGTTGTCCCGCCGCCGCCGCCGCCGCAACCCGCGCAGATCAAAACCGCTGACGCAGCCATCAGCGCCGTTTTGAGCCTTTTCCTTATCGCGCCTGCAATCATTTCAGCCTTCCGGTTCCTTCAGATCACCAATTATAGCACAATCCTCGTATCGTGAAATAGATGCGTCTTCGCGGCGCGGGAAGAAGCTGGAATGCTACAACCCCCAACCCCCTTTTATAAGGGGGAGTTTTAAAGCATTTCAATTCGCAATTAATATCGAGCATTAGCAACTGATTAAATCGGCAAAGAAAGTGTATTTCAGCTATGTATTATTTGACGGCAGGCATATTGTGAGACAGAGGATGTGTTGAGAAGCAAACGTTATCATTAAGTGACAAGCCCATCGGATTAATTAGTCGCCTTGAATGCATTAATATTGACTCCCCCTTATAAAAGGGGGTCGGGGGGGGGTTGTGATTAAAGGTTTTTAATCTTTTGTTTTCATCTTTCCAACTGCCAGCTACCGTTTTCCTTTGTCTTTCCCTGTCTACTATCTGCTGTCTACCGTCTACTGTTATTCTTTCCCCAGCATCTTTTTAACCGTCGCCAGCAACTCCGCGCGTGGAACCGTCATCTGCTGCGGGCGGTCAACCCGCCATGCGTCGCGGTCCTTGATCCCTGCCGCAAGCTCGCGGCCAAGCAGCAGATCCTTTACAGAGACCTCGCCCTTCGAGAACTCGTCGCCGCCGCAGATCACCGCCACCGGAATATTGCGCTGGTCGGCATACTTCACCTGCCTGCGGATTCCGCCGCCGCCCATGTACATCTCCGCCGGGATGCCAACGCGCCGCAGCTCGACCGTCATCTCCTGATATTCCTTCAAATAATTCTTGTCCATTGTCGTAATGAGAACCGGCGGCTGCAACTGCGCGCTTTCGAGCAGCTTCAGGTGCGACAGAGCCGCCAAAAGCCGGTCCACGCCGATCGAGGCGCCAGTCGCCGGAACCTTCCGCTGAAGGAACCGCTCCACGAGCGTGTCGTAGCGTCCGCCGCCCGCGACCGAGCCGAACTGGCGCGGCTTGTTATCCTCGTCCACCACTTCGAACGTCAGGCGAGCCTCGACCACCGGGCCGGTGTAGTAAGCCAGCCCGCGCACGATCGTCGGATCGAAAATCACGCGCCCGTCGCCGTAGCCGCCCGCTTCGAGCAGGTTGCCGATCAGCCTCAGTTCCCCGACGCCCTCAATGCCCTCGGCCGAGTCTTTCACAAGCTCAGCCATCGCATCGCACACTGCTTTATAGCCGCCCGCCGGGATGCTGAGAAATGCTTGAATTTGCGCGATCTGGCTTTCGTTCAGATCGGCGCCCTTCGTGAACTCGCCGGATTCGTCCTTGCGGCCTTTGCCGAGAAGTTCGGTGACGCCGTCGATCCCGAGCCGGTCCAGCTTATCAATCGCGCGAAGGACGGTCATCGCGGTATAACCTGTTTCCAACGCAACTTCATTTAAAGTGGGTTGCGAACTAACCGCAATAGCCTTACCCAGTTTTTCTTCCTTGTTTTCTGGAGTCATCCCTGTCGATCTAATCCCCGCCACTTCGAGAACGCCGTTGAGAACTTTGCGGTTGTTCGCGCAGACGACATACTTGTCGCGCGCGATGCCGAGCGCCTCGAACGTGTCGGCGAGAATCATGCAGGCTTCGGCGTCGGCGGCGACTGATTCGGCGCCAACGGTGTCGAAGTCAAACTGATAGAATTCGCGGAACCGGCCGGGGCCGGGGCTTTCGACGCGGAACACGGGGCCGACCTGATAGCGGCGGTATGGGAATGGAATAGTTTTTTCGTTTTCGGCGACATAGCGGGCGAGCGGCGCCGTGAGATCGTAGCGAAGCGCGACCCAGTTTTCGGAGTCGTCGCGGAAAGCGAACACGCCTTGGTCCGGCTGGTCGCTTTCGGGCAGATATTTGCCGAGAATGTCGAGATACTCGACGTGAGGCGTTTCGAGAGGCGTGAAACCGTAGCTCTGGTAAACGCGCTTGATAGTCGCGATCATGGCGTCCCGCATGAGAACTTCTCCCGCCGGGATATCGCGGAAGCCGCGTGGTATTCTCGCGATTGGTGTATCTTCGCCCATTATCTCGCTCCGTTCAGGGGAATATCATTATTCGAAAGTTGTTCTTCGTTTTATGCTTTTCTTTTCCCGTCTCCCGACCGCCTTCACCCGTTACCCGAAAAGAATTGCTGCGAAATGGATTTGAACCATTGATCTCTTGATCCACAGTCAAGCGCATTAACCAGCTATGCTACCGCAGCGTCTTATTAAAATATTGCATGTTATGTGGCATTTTTCAAGTGTTATCCTTTGATCTCAATGGGATCACTTTAGCGACAGTGCTACTTTTGGTGCTACTTGTGAGCATTTCGTCCAGTTTTGAAACGCTTTTTTGCATGTAAGCCGGACTAAGATGCGCGTACCGTTGTGTTGTCGTAATATTCCGGTGTCGAAGCAAGGCTTGAACCGCTTCAAGTGGTTCGCCGCTCATCAACATTAGACTCGCCGCCGTATGCCTGAGGTCGTGGAACCGCAGGGGCGGCCTCCCCGCACGGCGTCGTTCCTCAGCAATTCCCGATCGTTTCAAAGCTTTGTGAAATACCTGCCGCACGTCAGTAAGATGCCCACGCTTATACTTGTACGGGAAAACCCATTTGTCGCGGTTCGGGTTGCTTCGGAGTCCCTTCAAAACGTCATGTAGCGTGTCATCAATCGGGATGTATTGCGGTTTTTCTGTGACCGTTTTCCCCACGTCAAGCGTGATTATCCGGTTAT
>Ga0172379_10005445_pt1 | contig 17805 bp, 18 predicted proteins | sample GrowelOW334metaG_FD_119756 | JGI IMG/M metagenome (GOLD analysis project Ga0172379, IMG submission 119756) | Groundwater microbial communities from an aquifer near a municipal landfill in Southern Ontario, Canada - Groundwater well OW334 metaG | ecosystem: Environmental > Aquatic > Deep... | reverse complement strand
TGTTCATGCGAATGGATTTCTGGGCCGCCTTCATCGCCATCGATGAGGCGTATCAGGATTCCTTGGAGCGTGAACCGAAGGCTGACGGGACATTTCGTAAGGCAATTGCGCAGGTTGTGGAGGACATGAAGGTGCTTGATGTAGAGATGCAAAAGCACATGGACATTCTCTGCAACGCCGCCGGAACGGAAATGCTTAACAACTCGCGCACGATGCTTACTGGCGAGTACAGTGAGGCGCTTCCATGGTGGCTCGATGGTTGTCTCGAAAGGTTGTTCGCGGAGCAGCAGGTCAACTAACAAAAGGAGATTTGTCTACTCGACCAGTATGGTTTTACCCAGCTGGTCTTTTTTTGTCTAATAATTCAATACGTTTAGCCACCTTAAATACCCTGACAGGGTAGTTTTGTTTTGAGTGTTACTATTGACAAGGCTATGCATTTGTGATAAACTAAGTTTTAGGAGAACCAAGTTTGTTTGGTTTTCCAATATGGGTACTTTGTCACTACTCCTTAGGGCACAGTCCCGCCTTGCCGTAGCAAGGTCTAGGTATTATCGAGACATCCAAGATGTTCTCGATGATCCCTATGACTTTGGAGGCGAGGAGGAGTCGCGGCGCCATCTTCGTGGTCTTCGAAAGAAGACTGCGAAATTGCGCAAGGAACGCGATTCCCTTCGGGCGAAGGTCCTAGAGGAGCTGAACAAGCAGTGATGCTTGTTCCGGGCTAGCTGAAAGCCTGGGGTCAGAAGATTGTCTTTGACAATCATCAGCAAAAGAGTTTGAAATCTCTTTTCAAAATTCGCAACGACGAGAAAGGCCAATGCGTGCCTATCTATATGACAATCGCGGTTCTCGCGAAAAATCAATAGAAAACGCATTAACATAAGGAGCGTGGAAACACCTCCTTTTTTATTTGTGTTATTTTATAATATATTGACAATGTTGAATTGGTATGATATTATGTAGGCAGTTCATTGCTTACGGTTATCACGGTTCTTTTGTGCTTATCAGAAGCGGGAGAAAGTTTATGAGTAGCTTATCCTGGTCTAAAGCATGTCGCTTTCGACAGGATTAAGCAAAAGAACCGAGGTGATGCCGTGCGTAAAATTACGCAAAAAACAGTGTTGTGGTTTTCGGCTCAAGGGAAAGTTTCTCTTGAGCAGCCGCCGGCTGGTGTTGGCGCAATTGCTTTCCGCCTGGAAGAACTTCAGGAAGGAAAAGAGATTTGTGTTATCACTAGTTGTCGCGCCTTCGAGCAGTACGAAGCGGGGGTGCAATTGTTCCTCGACGGAGCAGGGCGGATTGTCGTTGGATGTTTTGACGAGTTACACGAGCCACTGCCTCTGCGCGAAAGGAAATTTCGCGTTGTGGCAAGCAGCCCCGAACATCTCGCAAAGCAGTTCGACGGCGTCTACGACGCTCTTTACTACAATCGAAGAGGAGTTTAATCGTGCGAACAGCAACAGAGGCAATTGTTTTGTCTGAGAGTGAAAGGATTGCCTACGGGGCAATTTGTGAAAAGCTCGCCGAAAAGTCCTTCGCTCTTCAGATGCGAGGGATTACATTGGCAGACACTCGCATTTGCGATCCGCAAGTGCTGCCATATCGAGCTAAGTACAACAAGTACACCAAGTGCTTTGTCACCGGCGAAAAGATATTTAACCGTGACAAGGCTGTGATAATCTTTTGCCATCCTTCTGGCAGCAAGAGAATTATCCTTGGCGTGATTAAGGACAAGGAAACGTTCCTGCGTCTTCTCTTTCACGGGAGTCTCGCCGATTTGCGAGCAAGCGAGAGGCAAGAAAGGGATCGTGCGGCAGGAAAACTGCCACCTCGTCCTGGCCCGATTATCGAACCTCGCCAACAAGTTTGTTTCTGCGTTCAATGCGGGAAACGAATTGTCCGGCCCGATGAAATGGGTCTGGACACCTTCGGTAAGATCTACCGCTGTGACGAATGCAGCAGCAACAAGAAAAGCATGAAGCTGGGCGAACAGCGGTATTGTCGGACATGCGGAACTCCTTTCATCCCAGTAAAGATGGAGGACCGCTCCGTCAGGCTTTGCCCGTGGTGCCGGCCTAATTGGCGCAGAAGTTAACACAGGCGTGCAGCCTTAAGCACAATACGACCAGCATGGTTTTGCCCAGCTGGTCTTTTTTTTGCTCTTGCTATTTTCTTATAAAGAAATTAAAATGTTAGTATGCTTAAAGAACTTATTGATAAGTTTTATTTAGAGAATCAAAAGAACAGGGAACAGACAAGGTTTTACATTACAGACGCAGGCAAATGTCCGCGCGCTGTTTTTTTTAAATTTAAAAATGCGCCCAAGGAGCCCATTGACGCAAGAATTATGCGCATCTTTGAGCATGGCGAAAGCATTCACAGAAATATATTTAATATTTTATACAGGTTGAAAATAGGGTGCACAACTGAAATTCCAATTCCGGCGCAGGAAATTGTTTCAGGCCGGGCAGACGCAATTTTGTGCATGAACAATGAAAATTATGTGCTGGATATTAAAAGCATAAACAGCATGCTTTTCAGAAAGCTGGCTGAACCAAAAGAAGAAAATGTTTATCAGGTCCAGCTGTATATGCATTTTTTTGGAATTAAAAAAGCAATACTTCTTTACGTTGATAAAGATATGCAGGAATTGAAAGAATTTTTTATTGATTATGATGAAACTCTTTGCAAATCTCTAATGGGTAAATTTTATGCTTTAAAGACGCAAGTAGAATCAAATATTTTGCCGGCCAGATTGGCAGAATATCCGCGCAATTGGCAATGCACTTATTGCGCCTTTAAGGATGTATGCAAAATGGCTAACGGAGACACTATAAGCTGGGAAGACTTCAAAAAAAAGATTGAATCTCAAACTGCGTAAATAAAAAAGCCCCCGTTCCGTCAGTCGGCGAAGCGGGGGCTTTTTTAATGCTACGGAGTAATTTTTTTAGAAGAGTATAATGTGTTGCCGGTTAAAATATATATTTTGCCGTCCTGGGAATTAAAGACAGCCTGCGGAGTTTTGCTTTCAAGGGATGGGGGATACGTTTGCGGAATTTCAACTGCATTAATGTTGCCCCTGTAGTCTATTTCAGAAGCTATAATTTTATTTCCTGATTGGAAAATTATGTAATTATTATTCAGCCAGAAACATTCTGAAATGGTTTCTGGATAATTTGAAGAGAATAATTTTACTCCGTTAGCCGGCATAATTTCGCCATTTACTTTCAAGTCTTCGGCGAAAGAATAAAGATAAATTTCAGACCCGTTATGGTAAACCATATTTTTGCCGTCTGGAGATTGCAAGAGTTTATAATTTCCTATTTGAGCCCCAAAAGTTTCAAGCAGTTTTGTTTTTGGATTATACAAGTATAAAGCGCTGGTTGACGCTAAAAATGTTTTTCCGGATATTGTTTCTATTGAATATTTTTCGTCTGCTGATACGGCTATTTTTTCAGACGCCAAATTTTCAATCAATTTTCCTGATGTGTCAGACTTTGACAGTATTCCGTCTGATGAAAGCCATAAAATGTTTCCATCAGAAACCTTATAGGTCATTAAATTTTTTATAATAGTGGTTGCTTTGCTGTTTTTTACAGAGTAGAGAATATTATTTTTAATGTAAAAAATTTCATTTGAATTTTGCGGATTGAAAGAAATATCTTTAAGGCTGGAATTCAAGTATGAAACAGGGGCGGTTTGCTGGAGTTCTTTTGAAAAATCCAAAAGGTAAAAAGCCGTGCCGTTTAAATTTTGTGTTTTAATTAATGCTTTGTTTGAATCATTTGACCACATTATATCTGATAAAGAGGTGTAGGGGAGCGCCAAAGAATATTTTTTAGGATTAGCCGGCGAGGATACTCCAAAATAATAAAAATCAAGAGATTTTGTATTTGCGCCTTCCGCCAGTATATTTTTTTTGTCTGGAGAAAGAGAAAAGTATTCAGCGTTTTCCAATATACTTTCAAACACAATATTATTTTCAAACAGAGTGACATTTTCTATTTTTGTAACTTCTTTTTCCTTTACTTCAAGCAATTTTTGGTAATCAAAATAGCCGTCCTTTTTTATAAGGACAGAGTGCTGCTTTGGCAAAAGATTTTGCACAAAAACGGAATTGGAAAACATTCCCGGTTTTTCCACAATCTTTGAATCCACAATTACTTCTGTTGCCTGCGGATATGCCCTTACATAAATTCCGCCGGTTGGCACTATTTCCCTCTGTTCAAAATCAACCCTGTATCCTAAAGAATAGGCGATTATAAAAGGCGTTACGCAGAAGAATAATATTACGCAAAAAGCAAGTATTAATAAACGAGTTTTCTTTGTCATATAAAACTATATTAGCACAACACGGCCTTAATTTCACTGTTGACATAGGTTTTGATTGTGGTATTATTTAAATGAAAGTAAATCTGTTTTAGTGCGGTCTTTGACAAAGGGAGGTGCGGCCATGATGCTTTTGGGTGCGCTTAAAAATATGATTAAAAGCCTACCTTTTTGGCTTGGATACTTTTCCGGCATCTTGGTAATTTCCATTATCGCCTTCATGAAAGGAGATAATGCGACGCTCCGCATAGAAGCTGTAATGGCAATCATTGGCTTGATTATGCTGGCATGTATGGGGTCGGTTTCTCTGTATAGAAGAATTAGAAACTATATGTGGGAGAGGTATGTTTTTTCCAGCGATCATCCCCACAGCAGGTTTTATAAAGGCAATCAGCGCTAATTTTTATTTTTGTCCCAGTCAGAACAACCGCTGGGACTTTTTTGTTGCTGATTTTTACACTTGCAAAGATTATTTTTTTAGATTAGGATAAAGAATATTATGCAAGACAAATTTGTAATAAATGGCGGAAAAAAGCTGAATGGAACGATTGAGGTAATGGGCTCAAAGAATGCGGCTCTGCCAATTTTGGCTGCAACAATTTTGACCAAAGAAGATTGCATTATTGATAACATACCTTTGATAGAAGATGTTTTGAAAATGATAAAATTGCTGGAAGAAATGGGAGCAAAAACAGAATGGCTTTCTGTGAAAAAAATAAAAATCAATTGTGAAAAAATTAACCCGGATAAATTGTCATCTGACATAGTAGGAAGGTTTAGAGGGTCTGTTCTGCTTTGGGGTCCTTTGGCAGCCAGGTTTGATAACTTTAAATCAATGTCGCCCGGAGGATGCGTTATTGGGGCCAGGCCATTAGACACGCACTTTGATGCTTTTTTGCAGATGGGAGTTGATGTTGCAGAAAAGGCAAAAATTTATTATTTCAAAAAAAATAACAACTCAGAAAAAGAAACAGATGTGGTTCTTGATGAGTTCTCGGTTACAGCAACAGAAAATGTGCTTTTATTTTCAGCTTCGCAAAACAAAAAAACAGTTTTAAAAATTGCCGACCAGGATTATCAGGTTCAGGAATTGGCAAAGGTTTTAAAAAAGATGGGCGCTGAAATAAAATATGCCGGTCCGCATATTTTTGAAATTTCAGGAAAAGAAAAACTTAAAGGATTTACTTGCAAGCTTATTGGAGATCCAATTGAAGCAGGCACATTTGTTGTTGCCGCCCTTGCAACAAGAGGAGATGTTTTAGTTAAGAATGTTGAGATTCAATATTTAACGCTTTTCTTTAAAAAAATTAAATCTTTTGGAGCAATCTTGGAGTTCCCTGACGAAAAATCTGTGAGAGTTTTGCCATCGCCAAAACTTATTATAAACAAAATTCAAAGCATGCCGTATCCTGGAATACAGCCCGATCTTCAGCCGGAGTTTGGAGTTTTGGCAACGCAGACAAAAGGCGCCACATTAATACATGATCCGCTTTATGAAGGCAGGTTGAAATATTTGGAAGAATTGAATAAGATGGGAGCAGATATAATTTTTTGCGATCCGCACAGAGCCATTGTAAACGGACCCACAACTTTGCACGGAATTGAAGTTCCAAGTTTGGATATAAGGGGCGGAGCTGCGTTGATTGTGGCCGGACTGGTTGCTCAAGGAGTGACCATAATAAACAACGCTTATCAGATTGACAGGGGGTACGAAAAAATTGAAGAAAGGCTGCAAAAATTAGGGGCAGACATAAAACGCGTAAAATAATCAAAATCAAACGAACATGCTTAATAATCAATTGGCAATTGACCTTGGGACCTGCAATTCTCTAGTTTATGTGCGAGGGAAGGGAGTTGTTTTATACGAACCGTCAGTTGTGGCCATTTCACTGGGCGACAATAAAATTTTGGCAGTTGGAGAAAATGCCAAGGAAATGATTGGCAGAACTCCGGCAGAAATAAAAGTTTACAGGCCGTTAAAAGACGGCGTGATAGCAGATTACAGAGTTACCCGGGCGATGATGAGGCATTTTATTACAAAGACCGCCAGTAATTTCAGGCTTTTTAAGCCGGACTTGGTAATTTCTGTTCCGGCCGGAATTACAAGCACCGAGAGAAGAGCGGTTATTGAAGCCGCCATATCAGCGGGAGCAAGGCAGGCGTTTGTTGCCAAAGAGCCAATCTTGGCTGCTATTGGAGCGGGCATTCCAATCAATTCGTGCTCCGGGCATATGATTATAAACATAGGAGGAGGAACTTCCGAAGTTGCGGTAATTTCTTTGGGGGGAATTGTTACTGCTCATTCTGTAAGGGTTGCCGGAGACAAAGTTGATGTTGCCATAGCAGAATACATTAAGAAAAAATATAATTTAGCTATCGGCACGCAATCGGCTGAAGAGATAAAAATAAAAGTTGGCACAGCCCTTCCTCAAAGAGAAGTAAAATATTTGGAAATACAAGGAAGAGATTTGATATTGGGCCTGCCAAGGAACATTAAAATATCAAACAATGAAGTTTGCGAGGCAATATCCGACGTGCTGGCCGAAATCATACAGGCCGCAAAAGTGGTATTAAGCGAAACGCCTCCGGAGCTTTCAGCGGATATTATGAACAAAGGCATCATAATGTCCGGCGGAGGATCTCTGCTTCCTAAGATTAACGAATTGGTTGCTCAAAGCACAGGCGTCCCTTGCTTTGTTGCCGAAGAACCTCTGTTCTGCGTTATTAAGGGGACAGGAACAGTTTTAGAGCATTTAGAAGAATATAAAAAAGTAGTAATGAATAAACGATAAGCCTATGATAGCCGGACATCAAAAACAATGGGACTTTCTGAAAAATAAATTTGATGCAAACCAGCTTTCTCACGCATATCTGTTTGCGGGACAGGAACAACTAGGCAAAAAGTTTTTAGCCAAAGAACTTACAAAGCTTATAAACTGCAAAAACAGGAAACCCGATTTAAGAATGCCGTGCCAAAAATGTTTTAGCTGCCAGGCGATAGAAAAAGAGAGTTTTCCCGATGCAATGTTTTTACGCGCCGGCGAGAGAGACCAGCTGTTTGGCGACGGAGACGAAATAAAAATTTCTAAAATAAGGGAAGCCCAGAATTTTTTAAGCTATAAGTCTTATTACGGAGGTTTCAAGTCTGTTGTTATAGATAATGCCGAAAAAATGAACCAGGAGGCGCAGAGCTGTTTTTTAAAAACACTTGAAGAGCCAAAAGGCCAGACCCTTTTGATACTGGTGACTTCAAAGCCAGAAATGCTTTTGCCGACAATTTTTTCCAGATGCCAAACCATTAAATTTTTTCCGGCAAGCCAGAAGGAAATTAAAGAGTTTATAAAAGACAAGGGCATGTCGGGGGAAGCGGCGCAAGCTTTGCTTATGCTGTCTGAAGGAAAACCTGGCAGAGCGGCAGAATTTATTTCAGATCCCAAAAAACTGGAAAAAGAAAAAGATGATTTAAAAAAATTGCTCTCTATTGCAGATTCCAATTTGGCCGAAAAATTCCAGTACGTAAAAAACTTTGATTTTGAAAAAAACAAGCTAAGCGATATTTTTCAATCCCTTGAAAGATATTTCAGATATTTATTGTTTTTAAAAGCCGGAGCGGAAATACAGAACAGCCAAAGCTATTTTCCCAAACCGTCAAAAAATTTGGAAAATTATCCGGTATCAAAAATTAAAAAAATAATAAGGCTGATTGAAAGCATCAGCCAGCAAACATCTTCAACTAATTCCAGCCCCAAACTGGCATTAGAAATATTATTAATGGAGATATAATATTTAACAAAATATATGAGTACTTACAAAGAATTTATAGATAAAGTGAAACCGGAATTTGAAAAAGCTTTTAAATTTTTAGAAGGAGAAATTGCCAAGATAAGAACATCAAGAGCTTCGCCGGCCTTGATTGAAGACATAGAAGTTAATGCTTTTGGCAGCAAGTTCAGCATAAAGCAATTGGGAGCAATTTCAGCGCCCCAAACAAACCAGCTTGTAATTCAGCCATGGGATTCCTCATATATAGAGCCCATAGAGAAAGCAATTTCGCAATCGGGTTTGGGAATGTCGGCGGTGGTAGACAAAAATTTAATCAGGCTAAATCTTCCGCTTTTAACAGAAGAATACAGGCAGGGATTGATAAAAACATTAAACGAAAAAGCAGAGCAGACAAAACAAACTATGAGGAGGCAAAGAGAAGACTGCTGGAATAAAATTCAGGACGCCCAAAAAGCAAAACTTCTGTCAGAAGACGACAAGTTCAGAGGAAAAGACGAACTGCAAAAAGTAGTTGATGACTATAACGAAAAAATAAAGAATTTGATTGAAAAAAAGAAAAACGAAGTAGCATAGCAATTTATAATTTTAAATTTATTTTAATGATTTTAACTCTCATAATCGCGTTTCTTAGCTTAATTGTTTTAATGGTAATCCATGAATTCGGCCATTTTATTATCGCTAAAAAATTCGGCGTGAGAGTTGATGAATTTGGAATCGGATATCCGCCAAGATTGTTTGGAAAAAAATTCGGCGAAACGATTTATTCTGTAAACCTTATACCCCTTGGAGCCTTTGTAAGAATTTATGGGGAAGAAGGAGGATTGGACGACTACAGAAGTTTTTCTAATCTTGCCATATGGAAAAGAGCTCTTATTATTGTTGGCGGAGTTGTGGCATTTTGGATTGCCTCAATAATTATTTTCTCTGTTGTTTTTGCCATTGGAGCCGATTTGCCGGTGGGAGATCAGGAAGTTTCGGGGCTAACCAATCCCAAGGTAAAAGTTGTTTATGTTTCACAAGATTCGCCGGCCTTTACAGCCGGGTTGCAATCAGGAGACACACTGGTAAAAATAACAAGCCCAAAATATGAGAGCGCCCAATCAGGCCCGGAAATTTTAACAATAGATAAAGTTGCAGATTTCCAGGCATTCGCCCAAAGCCACGCAGGAGAACAGCTTACATTAACGGTTGAGCGAGCCGGAAAAATTCTTGATGTTGTTTTGTCTCCAAGAGTCAATCCGCCCGAGGGACAGGGCTCCATTGGAATTGGTCTTGAAAGAATGGCAACCCTTATACAAAAATACCGGTGGTATGAAGCTCCAATACAAGGAGTAATTTTCACATGGAAAACCACGGTTAACGGAGTAGCCGGGCTTTACCAGGTTTTTGCCAACCTTTTTTCTGGCAAAGGAGTTCCAGAGGGCGCAGAATTGGCCGGGCCTTTGGGCATTACAGTATTCTTGGCGAAAGCCGCAGATTACGGCATAGGGTTTTTCTTGTACTTTATAGGAACAATTTCAGTTTTTATCGCCATATTTAATTTGTTTCCCATTCCGGCTTTGGATGGAGGAAAGCTTGTGTTTCTGGCCATAGAAAAAATATGGAAGAAGCCGGTTCCTGTTAACATAGAACAAAACATTACAGCAGTATTTTTTATAATATTAATTTTGCTGTCGCTTTTTATAACAGTAAAATTCGATTTCCCCAGATTTGCAGAGTTTTTTAAATCGTCATTACAAAAATAAATTTTTAAAAACATGCTTCAATCTAAATTATTTTATAAAACAACAAAAGAGAAAGCCAGTGATGTGGAATCGGTGTCTCATGATTTGCTTACGAGAGCCGGATATATTGACCAGCTGATGGCCGGAGTTTATACATTTATGCCGTTAGGATTGAAGGTAATGGAAAAGATAGAAAGCATAATTAGAAAAAATATGGAATCGGCTCCGATGAACGGCCAAGAAATATTGATGCCGTCTTTAACCCCTAAAGAAAATTGGGAAAAGACAAACAGATGGGATAATTTTGATGTGCTTTTTAAATTAAAGGGAGCGGGGGACAAAGACGTTGCTTTGGCTCCTACGCACGAAGAGATTGTTGTTCCGCTGGCAAAGAAAAATGTTTTTTCATATAAAGACTTGCCTTTCGGGCTTTTTCAGTTTCAAAATAAATTTAGAAACGAGCTTAGGGCAAAATCGGGAATTTTAAGAACAAGAGAATTTTTAATGAAAGATTTTTATTCTTTCCATGCAGACCAGAAAGATTTGGATGCATTTTATGACAAGTCCAAAAAAGTTTATATGAATATTTTTAAAGAATGCGGGATAGGTAAATTAACACACAGAACTTTGGCATCCGGCGGAAGTTTTTCAAAATATTCAGACGAATTCCAAACCATAACCGATGCCGGCGAGGATATAATTCATATCTGCCAAAAATGCAAAGTGGCGATTAACAAAGAAATAAAAGAAGAAAATAAAGTTTGCCCGGAATGCAACGGAGAAATTTTTGAGGAAAAGAAAGCGGTTGAGGTTGGAAATATTTTTAAGCTTGGTACAAAATTTTCCGCGCCGTTTGATTTAAAATTTAAAGACAAAGACGGAACAGAAAAGCCGGTTGTGATGGGGTGTTATGGAATAGGATTGGGCAGGCTGATGGGAACAATAGTTGAAGCCAGCCACGACGACCGGGGAATTATCTGGCCGGAGTCTGTTGCTCCGTTTGCAGTTCACTTAATTGAGATAAAATCAGACAGCAAAAAAGTTAACGCCACAGCTAAAAAAATATATCAAGATTTACAAAAGCAGAACGTTCAAGTATTATATGATGATAGGCAGGATAAATCAGCCGGAGAAAAATTTGCGGAAGCAGACTTGGTAGGAATTCCTTTAAGAATAGTTGTATCAGAGCGAACACTTAAAAATAATTCTGTGGAATTAAAAGAAAGGGCAAAAAATAAAACTGAACTGGTGAAAATTAGCAGTTTGGCAAAGAGGTTGAAAAAGAAATAATAAAATTAAAAAAATGTTCAAAAAACTTTTTTCAGTGTTGTCTATAGACATGGCGATTGACTTGGGCACTGCTAATTCTTTGGTTTACGTCAAAGACAGGGGAATAATAATCAACGAGCCGTCTGTGGTGGCAATCAACAATAAAACCGGCCAGGTTTTAGCTATTGGAGAAGAAGCAAAAAAGATGGTTGGCAGAACGCCTTCATATATTACAGCAACAAGACCGCTTGTAAACGGGGTAATTTCAAACTTTGAAGTTACCGAGCAAATGTTGAAATACTTTATTGAGAAAGCGGCTGCTTCAAGCAAAAAAGCTTTTGGATTGGGATATTTGCCCAGGGTTATAATAGGAATTCCTTGCGGAGTTACAGAGGTTGAAAGAAAAGCGGTAAGAGACGCCGCAAAAAATGCCGGAGCAAAAACAGTTTTTTTAATTGAAGAACCTTTGGCTTCTGCTATTGGAGCAAAACTTCCAATACAAGATCCAAGCGGAAATTTTATTGTTGATATCGGCGGAGGAACAACAGAGGTTGCGGTAATTTCTTTGGGCGGAATAGTTGCTTTCAGAAGCTTGAGAATTGCCGGAGACAAGCTTAATGACGATATTATACAATTCGCCCAAAAAGAATATAAGCTTTTAATTGGCGAAAGAACAGCTGAATGGATTAAAATAAATATTGGTTCAGCTATGCCTTTGAAAGAGAAAAAAGACATGCCTATGCGCGGAAGAAATTTGGTGACAGGCTTGCCCGAAGAAGTGGTTGTGTTTAACGATGATATCCAGCGTGCCTTGGACAGATCTGTAAAACAAATTGTTGCGGCAATAAAAACAACCATAGAAGAAACACCTCCGGAATTACTGTCAGATGTTATGACAAACGGAATTTATTTGGCCGGAGGCGGAAGCTTGTTGAAAGGGCTTGATGCCTTGATTACAAAGGAAACCAAGATGCCGTGCAAAATTATTGATGACCCTTTAACATCAGTTGTGAGAGGAGCAGGTCTGGCTTTGGAAAATATAGAAACTCTGGCTGAACTGATGACCAAAGACGAAGAAGAAAGCTTTCCTGACTAATTAAAATATTTTATCATGATCTCAAAAGAAGAAGTGCAACATATTGCAAAACTGGCGAGATTGGAACTTACTGAAAAGGAAATACAAAAAATGCAGAAAGATTTGTCTGCTATTTTGGATTACTTTGATTTGTTGAAAAAAGCTCCAAAAATAAAAATTCAGCCAATGGAAGCCAAGGCTTCAGCTTGGCGGAAGGACGAAGTTTTATTGAGAGATGAAGGAAGAGCCGACGAAATTATCGCCCAGGCTCCGAATAAAAAAGATGATTATATCAAGGTAAAAACTATTTTATAATGGAACTTACAGAGTTAACAATTAAACAGGTTCATGAGGGTTTGAAAAATAAGAAGTTTACTTCAGTTGATTTGACTAAAGCTTATTTAGAAAAGATTAAAAAGACAGATAAAGACATTAATGCTTATTTATCAGTTTTTGAAGAGTCGGCATTAGCAGATGCAGAAGAAGCTGACAAAAAAATAACATCCGGAAATTTTGGTATGCTTTGCGGAATTCCCTGCGCAATAAAAGATTCAATAATGGTTGAAGGCCAGAAATGCACAGCTGCATCAAAAATTTTAGAAAATTATGTTGCTCCTTATGACGCAACAGTTATCAAAAAATTAAAAGCAGAGGGTGCGGTAATTTTAGGAAAAACAAACACAGATGAATTTACTATGGGTTCATCCACTGAAAATTCTGCATTTGGCGTTACCAAAAATCCGCATGATAAAACAAAAGTTTCCGGAGGAAGTTCGGGCGGATCGGCAGCTGCGGTTGCTGCCAATATGGCTTGCTATACTTTAGGTTCTGACACCGGGGGATCAATAAGGCAGCCAGCTTCCCTTTGCGGAGTGGTTGGATTGTGCCCAACCTACGGAGCAGTTTCACGCTATGGACTTATTGCGCATGCTTCTTCGCTTGACCAAATAGGGCCTCTTGCCAAAACCGTTGAAGATGCAAAAATAGTTTTTGAGGCAATCCACGGCAAAGATAAAATGGATGCAACTTCAAAAGATTATAATTTTGAGGGGTCTGATGTAGAATTGAAAGGATTAAAAATAGGAGTGCCAAAAGAATATTTTGCAAAAGGAATTGACAAAGAAGTTGAGAAAATAATAAGAGACGCAATTAAGAAGGCCGAGGACGCAGGCGCAGAAATTGTTGAAGTTAGTTTGCCAAGCACAGAATTTGCCTTGGCTTGTTACTATGTAATTGATCCATCAGAGATATCCGCTAATTTGGCCAGATTTGATGGAATTAAATACGGATTGTCGGTTGAAGGAAAAGATTTACTGGACGTTTATGTAAAATCAAAAGGCCATGGGTTTGGCGAAGAGGTAAAACGCAGAATAATGATTGGAACATATTGCTTGTCTTCGGGGTATTATGATGCGTACTATAAAAAAGCTCAGGAAGTGAGAGAGCTTATCCGCCAAGATTTTGCAAAAGCATTTGATCCGTCAGCTGACGGAATTGATTTGCTGTTTTGTCCGGTTTCGCCGTTTCCGGCATTTAAAATAGGAGAGAAGGCGGATAACCCAATGGCTATGTATTTAGCTGACATCTACACAATTCCTATGAAGTTGGCTGGGTTGCCGGGTATATCTGTTCCGGCAGGAAAAATTGGGAATCTTCCGGTTGGGTTGCAAATAATCGGAAACCATTTTCAAGAAAATAAAATTTTAAGTGTAGCATCGCAGGTTGAAAATATGCTACAATAAAATTGATGACATGGGTTGAATTCTACAATTTGCTAGGAATAAAAGATTTTATTTATTTTATATCTTCTCCTGATTTGCAAGAGATGCTTTTTCCTGCAAAAATAATTTTTATAGCATTCACGATTTTTTTTCTGGGGGCAGTGATTTATTTCATGAGGAATTCCAGCTATCTGCAATATAAGTTTTTTGAAGATGTTACAGAATTTTTTTCTTATCAGGCATACGGGTTGAAAGAAATAAACAAACGCTGGAAAAAAATAATGAAAAGAACAGAGGGCGGCATTGAATCAGAATACAAGCTTGCGCTGATTGAGGCAGATGATTTTTTAAGCTATATGCTGGACGACAGGGGAATTGAAGGAAAAGATTTTAATGAAATGATAGAAAAAGGCGGTAGGGCCCTTTTGCCAAACACAGATGAAATTTTAGCGGCGCACGAAGTTAGAAACTCCATTGTGTATGATTCTGATTATAAATTAGATATTGATAAAGCAAACAAATTATTGGCAATTTACGAGACAACCATTAAAAATATAGGCGTTTCCTAAAAACAACAAAAACCCCGGGCTTATTGGGCTCGGGGTTTTTGTTTGAATGATAGACTGAAAATTGTTAGAATATAATCAGCGTATTAGTAAAACAAAGGGGCGAAGGAAAAAAGTATTGTGCTGATGGCGACAAGGCTGATTAATATGGTCCAAACTATTTTGAATATTTTTTTTGATTTCATTTCAATTATTTAAATTTATCTTGTTAAATAAATGGTAGCAGATTTTAAAACAAAAAGAAAGAAGGCAGGGGTTTTGGGGCTGATTGCGCTTTCAGCTGCTATTTTGATAGCGTTTGTTTTTATGATAGTTGCCGATATAAGAGTTTATAAAAAGAAGCAAAATCTTATTTCACAGGTTTCAGCTTTGCAAAATAAAATTCAGGAAATTAAAATGAGGAATGAAAATTTGCAGAAAGGGATTGCCAACATTGATGATAGCGAGTATATTGAGAAAATTGCGAGAGAAGAATTGGGCTTGCAGAAAAAAGGGGAAAGCGTAGTTGCGTTTGTTATGCCCGAGGCTCAAGCGATTAAAGAACAGGAAAATTTGGATAATTCTTTTTCTGCCAAACTTTTGCTGAATTGGTTAAATGATAAATGGAAGTGGCTCACAAGGCAGAAGTAATTAAAACGCGAGTGTGGTTCAATGGTAGAATGATTCCTTCCCAAGGAATAGACGGGGGTTCGATTCCCCTCACTCGCTCCGTTTGATTCGCCCAGTGATAAACAAGTGTTAAATTTACGACCACTTTTATTTTTGACGTTGGTCTGTTTACGATGTATAATTAATACATGCCGAAACTTAAAAAAATAAGAAAAGAATGTCTTCTTTGTAAAAAAGAAACACAACGCCCGGGATACAAATATTGTAGTAATGCTTGCCAAATTGAGTATCAATATCAGTCTTATATTAAAAATTGGAAAGAGGGTAAAGAAAGCGGATTATCAGGCTTAGGTATAGTTTCTAGCTATATTAAACGCTATCTGCGGAGAAAATTTAAAAATAGATGTTGTTTATGTGGATGGGCGAAAGTTAATAAAAAAACAGGACAGATTCCGCTAGTTGCTGATCATATTGATGGCAATTGGCGTAATAATATTGAAAGTAATCTTCGTTTGATTTGTCCTAATTGTGATTCTTTAAGTCCCACGTACGCCGGATTAAATAGAGGAAATGGTAGAAGTAATAGATCTCTAAGCAAGAGAGCCGAAGAGGGTCGTTTGTTAAGACGCCGGAGTAACTCAGTGGTAGAGTAGCTGTTCCGTAAACAGCAAGTCGCGAGTTCAAATCTCGCCTCCGGCTCATTTTTTCATTCTGGTGCTCATGGTATAATGAATGCAGTTCCAAATGGCTTGTTGTTAGCTATCTTGGTGGGTTAGAGGATTGAAGTAATGAAGTTGCGGCCGCAACAGAATTGCATCTTCAATCCAGGTTTTCCTGTGGCTAACGTAGTTCCTGCTGAAGAAATTCAGCTGATCAGCCGATGCCATAAAAAACCGTGCGCCGACGTAACTCAACAAGCTGTTAAGGGTTTCTGGCTCCTTGCTCAGAAACCCTTTTTTATTTATATTTTATTGTGCGACAGTTTTGCCTAGTTGCAAGAGAGCTCTTTAATATGGGCTGTTAGGGTATTGACATGGATAAATAAATAGAATAATATGTACTTACATGGTAAATATTCTAAAAATCACTAATAAAAAAAGAAGCGGATAAAACTCTGAATTTTTGTTTTTTCAGTATGACCGCTCAAAGGCGGTTTTTGATTTATTTATCAAGTTCGTTGAAAATTCAACCCTGTTAAATTTCTTTAATGAAAGATTGTCTACCAACAATTTTTAACAGGTCGTCCAATTAAATTTTGACAGCCCCGTCATACGACAGGGCATGGGGTCTTTGTTTAATTGGGCACAGGTAAAATAAATGCATACACAAAAAAATAAGTTAAAGATACTTAAAGTCTGTATCTGTCACCAAAGCGTTAATCTAACGCGAGGTAAACTTACGCAATAGAAAAAAATATAACCCTTTGAAAAACTTAAGAATTATCTTGAGTTAATCGAAGGATAGGTTAAAGGCGAATGGTGGATGCCTTGGGATATTGAGGCGATGAAGGGCGTGGCGTGCCTGCGATAAGCTTCGGGGAGCTGGCTAGCAAGCTTTGATCCGGAGATTTCCGAATGGGAAAACCCAGTACTGTTAATACAGTATTACCCCAACCGTTAGGGAGGGGAGCTTACCCGGTGAAGTGAAACATCTCAGTAGCCGGAGGAACAGAAAACAATGAAAATTTATATTCTTTGCGCCGATTTCCAATGTTGTCAAACAGAGGATGTCTATATGCGCGTAAAGATTATGAATTTTCGCATTCCCTTAATAGTGGCGAGCGAAAAGGGAACAGCCTAAACCGATTTTTAATTTATTAAAAATCGGGGTTGCAAGGGTTTAACGTCGGGAGCACTTCTTTGCAGCACTTTATTGTGCGACAAGGAAATGTTTGCCGAGGGAGAGCATTTAGGTAGAGTTATTAATAGAAGCACTCTGGAAAGAGGCACCATAGAGGGTAATAGTCCCGTATGTAAAAATAACTTTATGCTCCTTGTTAGATTTCTTAAGTACTGTCGGGCATGACAACCTGGCAGGAATCAGGCCGAACTATCGGCCAAGGCTAAATACTCAATATCACCGATAGTGAACCAGTACCGTGAGGGAAAGGTGAAAAGTAGCCCGGTGAGGGCGATGAAATAGAACCTGAAACCATTTGCTTACAAAGAGTCGGAGCCTCAATTTATTGGGGTGACGGCGTGCTTTTTGTAGAACGAGCCAACGAGTTTGAATATTCAGCTTGTCTAAGCCCTTATGGGGCGAAGGCGTAGCGAAAGCAAGTATTAATAGTGCGTTTGCTGAATATACAAGACCCGAAGCCAGACGAGCTTGCCATGAGCAGGATGAACCTTTGCGAAAGCGAAGGGGAGGTCCGAACTAGTGAGGCGTGCAATCCTCTTGGATGACTTGTGGTAAGGAGTGAAAAGCTAATCGAGTTTGGTAATAGCTGGTTCTTCCCGAAACAGCTTTAGGGCTGGCGTCTATCGTCACAATACGGGGGTAGAGCACTAAATAGAATTCCTTGGTCTTTGACCAGGTTTTCTAATTAAACTCCGAATACCGTATTTTATGGATAGGCAGTTAGACTGCGGGGGCTAAGCTCCGTAGTCAAAAGAGTAACAGCTCAGATCATCGTCTAAGGTCCCTAAATTAAACTAAGTGTTATGAAGGAAGTATTTTGCCCTCGACAGGCAGGAAGTTAGCTTAGAGGTAGCTATCTTTTAAAG
>Ga0172379_10005444_pt1 | contig 17809 bp, 13 predicted proteins | sample GrowelOW334metaG_FD_119756 | JGI IMG/M metagenome (GOLD analysis project Ga0172379, IMG submission 119756) | Groundwater microbial communities from an aquifer near a municipal landfill in Southern Ontario, Canada - Groundwater well OW334 metaG | ecosystem: Environmental > Aquatic > Deep... | reverse complement strand
ACAATTTTCAAATACGTAATCAATACTTGCTTCGAAGTTAGTGTCATAATTCTTTGAATTAACAACTATTACTCCTGAAGTTACCGCAGGAGAATGTTTCTTAATTATCATTGAAACATCTACTGGTTTATTCACATCAAGTGCAATTATACTCTTTTCAAAGTAAGCAATATCTTTGCTTAATGGGTTTCTGTTTGAATCAAGCAAATACAGAGTTAATACATCGTCCTTATCTGCGTAATTAACTGCAGTGAATACTACATTTTTATCAAACTCTTCACAAGATTTTGCTCTGTAATAATTTGAGTTAACAAATAATCCTCCAAAAGATATTGGGACAAACTTTTGGATGTTTTGAATTAAACTCTTTGAACCATTTGCATTAGTTCTTGTATTTGCCAAGTTTAATTTGAAATTGTAATCTCCTGCTTGCGCATTACAATTCGATTTTACTTTAAGTTGAGTATTAAGTTGTTCGTAGGGATTAAGAACAAACTTAGTTTGAGGATAACTACCCCAATTATCTGGAAGTCCTGTTTGTAATAAAACAAATTCATCAATAAACTTTCCAGTATTTTTTACACTAATGTTAAATACATTTTCTTGGCATGGTTTTGAAGAATTGTATTGAGGAGAAACTGTGTAATCAAATGAGTGACATTGGTTTACAACAATTTCCAAGGATTTATTGTAATCTTCTGGACCAGAAATTAATACATTTGCTGAATAATCGCCTGAATTTGCATAACATTCAGGAGTCACAAATGCATAAAAGTCTCCGCAAGTATTTGCATCAAGAGCTAACGCACTTGGCGCAATTGAAAGCCACTTAGCAGCTTCGCCAGTTGCTGAAATATTATAAGTTCCAGCTACATCCGCACAAACAGTGTACTTTTCTTTTATTGAATCACATTGACACAAATTTGCGTAATATGGACCGTCCACTGATAACGCACTAACTGTTGTCAATGCTATTAACACTGCAAACAGTACTCCTAGTATTCCTAACATTCTACTTTTCATTCCCAATCATCCCCATAAAAATAATTAATCATTTGTTACCCAAGCTTCTTTCTTTCTGGGCCTAGTTAACTCTGCAATACCCAAAATAAGCATTGCAAGCAACACTATAAAAACAACTGCTAAAAGTATTGCTCCTAAGACTCCGCCAAACATTCCATCAAATCCTAATCCGAAGAGACCTGCAAATAAACCAGTTCCAAAACCACTTTTTGGATTTGACTCTATTGTTAAGCTAAAAGGCTTCTTATTAGCCATTCCGCCAGAAGAAACAACAAACACTGGAGAGAACACTCCGTTTGTGTCCCCTGCAACTATGCTTCCTGAAACACTAATACTTGCACCTGAAGCAAGAGAACTGATTGTAACTGAATTAATGTTTACATCCTTTGGAACATTCTCAAAAGAGACAAGAATTCCTTTAACAGTGTCATCACTATTGTTTCTGATTACAATATCATAAGTCGAACTTGTATTACCTTTCATTGTAATTTGTTTTGAAGAACTTACAATTTCAAGGTCATCAAAAGTTGTTCTGCCTTTTACGTTAAAGTAAATAGTTGAAGTCAAAGTTATTGGACCAACTGCTTTAATTTTCAAACTTTGATTGTCCCTAACTTGCGCAAAAGGAGTAGTTGTTACTGCAACATAAATAATTTTTCTTTCCCCTTTCTTTAATTTAACAATCGGTTCTGAAACACTTGCATTAACTCCTGTTGGTAAATCAAGTGCAGAAATTGTATAATTTGCATCAAAGTCCCCGCTATTGAATAACTCTAGTTCGAAAACTTCAGTACTACACCAAGCAATATCTTTTGATTGAGTTCTAACAATCAACCCTGCGTGGTCTTCACCTAAAACATTTAGGCAAATACTTTTTTGCTCAGTGAAAGAATTCCATTCAGAGCCATCACTACCAGATATTGTTAATAATTGGTTTCCGGCTTGTGCATCATTTGGCACTTGGATTGTGTAATTAATTACTTTACTTTCACCATAGTTTAGTGAAACTTTATCATATGCTAAAACACTTGGCATTCCGTAAAGTGAAAGGAAGAAATCCCTTGGATTGTAAGTACATTCTTTTGTTCCTGCTTGTCTTATAATTGAAAATTGGCTTTCAAATGTTTGACCTCTTCTTACATCAAAACAAACATTTGGGGCTGACAAAACAAAAGTTCGTTCTTTAATTTCTGAACAATCCACAACATCAACTGTTAATCTTTTTTCTATGTGGTAATTATCCGCATCCCCGCTTAATGCAATAAAATATTTTCCTGTTGCAAGATTTTTTGCATTTATTACTAAGGGAACAATTTTTTCTTGCCCGCTAGTTAAATCAACGTGATCTTTTGTAAAATATGGAAGAACAAATCCATTATCTGCAATTAAATTAATTTTCTTTGTAGTTGAGGAAGTGTTTCTTACAAATACTGAGAGTTCTTTACTTTCCCCACTGCATACTTTGCCATCAAAATCAGTTATTCTAAAACCGTCAAAGTTAGAACAATTTCCAATATGGAAGTTATAATTAAGTGATAGGTTTGTATCATCTGCAAATAACTTTACTTCATAATTAGTTCTATCTGCGCCGCAAGTATTTGCGTTCAAGGTTAGAAAAGCAGTTTCTTTATCATTTACACAAACTTCATTCGGAGTTACTGAAACGTCCAAAGTATTGTAAGGATAAGATTCTGCTTCAAAATTATAACATTTTCTTGATCCTGAATTGTTAATTAATTTTACTTGAGTACCATAGGTTGTACAAGTTTCTAAACAAACATCAGTATTTGTTGACTCGAAGTATATTCTTCCGTTTGTATCTGTAGGATTATCGTTTTGATCAAAACAATTAGTGCTAATTGTTGTAGTTACATCCGCATATTTTCCGTTTCTATCAGTTGCACGTATTGTCAAATTATTTGACAAGTGCTGATTTGTGCTTAATATACATGAAAGATAATTTGAATCAATTGAACAATTAACTGCATTTGAATTTGATTGAGAGATAATTGAGAAAGTTAATTTATTAGTGTCTTCAACATCGCTTGCATACTTGTTCAAGTTAATCAATCTTGAATTTGAATCATTAACACAAACTGAAGGAATTTCGTTCCAACTAGGAGTGTAATTTTTGAAAGTCAATTTGAATGTATCTTCATCATACAATCCAAATATGTCAGTAGTTCTTACTACAATATTTGAATAATTTTCACTGCAAGAATTTACTCTGCAAGAAACAAAATAATTGTTCACTAAATTACAATCAACTAATGATTGGTTGGATTCTGAAATAATTGAATAAACAAGCGTAGATGCGTTTTCATCTCCCGAATAATTTCTTAAATCAATTAAATTATTCAAATCACTTACACAACTCTTCTCATAATCAGGAACATTAATGTAAGGAGCTTGGTTGATTACGTTCACATCAAAAGTTTTTGTTGTTGTTACATCACATGCGTCAGTTGCACTTATTGTAACGTGTGATAACCCCAATGCTTGTGCATTACATTTTAGGAATCTATTATTATCAACTGTGCAAGAAATACTTGCGCCATTTACGTTAACTAAAACGTTTGTATTTGCTGGAGAATCATCTACATCGCTTATATAATCCCATAAATCTAATTGGAAATTTTCAGTGTATTTTATTGTTTTATTTTGAATAGTTTGAATATAAGGCGCACTATCTAATGAACAATCTCTTCCAATTAATTGGCAATCAATTATTACTGAAGAAATTGCATGGCTTGCTTGGAAATTTAAGTTAATTGAGTTTTGTGCTTGTAAAGTTACTACTCCGCTAAGCGTTTGTCTATCAGCACCACAAAATACTGTTCCAACTGGATCTCCAGGGTTTGCATATCTATCAATAGTTGTTCCTATTTCTGTTCCGTTAATTGAAATTGTTGTTACTTCATCAGGTTGGTTTTGGTTTGGAGCATCACTTGCATTACCAAATCCGGTTGAAACAACTTGAACAGAACAAATGTGTTCCCCGCTTGATTGAGAAGTAAAAGAATACGTGCATGGTTCACTGCCGCCAGGACCACAATTACCATACATTCCGGGCAATGCTTCTTGTCCGCCATGCAAAGCACAATAATCATCCGCTCTGCAATTAAAAACACTTGAACAATCAAGAGTAGTTACACTTGCATGAGCAAAAACAGTCATTGCCAATATTAGTAATAAAATTCCACCTAACAAACAAACGTGATTGAACTTCATGTTAATTCCCCCTCTTTACTACTCTTGCAATAAAAGCGACTACCAAAACTGCAGCCACAATAACTAAAATCCAAAACAAAACCCAATCTGTTAAAGTAAAACTACTTAATTCTCCGCCCCCTAAACTAAATGAAAATAAACCACTCAAAACTTTTGTTGCATCTTGAGAAAAATTAGAATTTGCTTTTGGTTTGAATACTAAAACAATTTCTTTTTGAACAGTTTCATTATTTGTAATTGCTTCAATTGTTGCATTAACTTCTCTCTCATCACTAAATTTATTATAAACCGTTACTCGCGCTGTTGCTTTTGAATTAGGTGCAATTTGGTTTGGCACTACAACTTCAACTTTTACTGGTGCGAAAACATTTACTGATAAATTCACTGCACTATTCGAAGGGTTATTTATTTCAACTAAAAAAGAAGTTTTATCAAACACTGTTACTGTTTCTGGTGCGCTAATATCTAACGCATATGCTTTGGAAGTAAAAATAACTATTACGAATAATATTAACACGAGCAAGTACTCTTTGTCAAAAGAAGAAATTTTCTTTGAAACACTCGAAATGTAATTTGTGACCATAATTAATTTACCCCTTAATTTGGATCTTCAATAATAAACCCTGATTAACCCCTTAACCAGACTTTTGTTAACTTTGATAAATTACAAAGTTAGTTCTATTAAGTAATTCCTGTGGAAGAAGTATTTAAACTTAACGTGTTCACTAAAAGAAGGGACTTAGGCTATTTTTGCTTAAAACAGCTAAATGAATTAGTTTACTTCCGTCTAAGAGACTTAAGTTTAGTTACAGTTTTTCTTCCAAAAGCAGCAGTATTTTGTTTCCAAACTTTCGCTCGCTCTCTTGCCCGCACTAATTGACTTGGAGAAACTCTTCCATCTAAAATAGCAGCTTGTAATTTTTCAAGTCGTTTCCTTTTTCTTACACCCAAAGCAACACCCACAGCCGCACCAGCAACAGCACCAGCCGCGCCAACAGGAATAGCTTGCTTTGTTAGAGGAATAGTTGGTTTTAAACTTAAATAATCTGGAGCCCCACCCAAAATACGATCCTTACCAATTGAAACTAAATGATTATTTGAATCCCTAACTGTTCGCCATTGTTTTCCAACAGGAATTTGGGCAGGCTTTTGACCTTTTCGAAATAATTTTTGTGCAATACTCCTTGAATCTCTTTCCTGAACTAGCACTCTTGCAACTTCTTCTTGCGCGGATTTACTATGCAAATAAGAATTAACTACATTTTCTTTATAACCTAAAGCCAGACCTGCCGCAATAACTCCAACTATTGCACCGCGTTTTGCAGAACCCCAAATACCAGGAATTCTTCTTGCAATTCTATTCGCAGCAGCAATTCTCTCTTGCTCAGTAGTAGGTTCAGCCATTTTTTTCACCAAAAACAATATTCACATTCAACAAAAATAATTTTATTTAATTGAATTAACTATAACTTTGTCTTGTGCGATAAGATTATCCTGAAGTTCAACAACCACAGTATTACTATTTGCCCCAGAAGTAAAAGTTATTGAAAAAGGATTAGTCCCAGAAACAGTTGCATTTGTGTTTTTAGTTTGAATAAATTTATCTGATTTATCCAAAGTTGCAGAATATTCTCCGGAAAAGTTTGTTCCAACATATTTTACAGTAAATGAATCTCCTTCATTAAATTCTTTATCCTTAGAAGAAGAAGTCACAACAAAAAAAGGACTTATATTTGGCAAAGCACTTGTAGAATCTTTTGGAGTTGCAATATACTGTGAAGCAGAATCAAAAATTAAAACCCTATACAAATTAGTTCCAACTTTCTTTGATTCAAATACTACAGGATTATTTACTTTTGTAATTTTATAATTTGAATAATCATTATCTTTTATTACGAAAAAGGAAATTCCAACCTTGCTATCTACTTCCCCTGACAAATCATAACTCACATCCGCAGGATTTTCTACAGGCAAAAAAGTAAATGATTTTAAGTCCCCAACAACACTAGGCGCTGCAGACCCCGTTGCGGCAGGAGCGCCTTGTGCAACTCCGCTTTGGAGAATGTTCACCTTTGATCCAGTGGATTCAATAACAATTTTTGCATTTAAAGTTTTCAAATAATACTCAATAGACTGCCCTGAAAGAACATTAAGATTTACTTGAGGAATATTTAACTGCTCTTTCCCGCTTGTCATATCCCCAATTGTTGATATTTCTTGCCCTGCGGAAAATACAAGTCCAATCAAACAAACAAATAATGCAAAAGAAGCCAAAATAATTAAACTATTTTTAGTAATCATATGAACCATATTAACTCACCACTCTCATTCCTATTGTTGTTCCATCATTCACATACAAATACTTCTTTGCAATATTTGGATATGCTGAATTAAGCACTGCATAATTAACGTTAACTGAATAGGTCTCATTCTTTGTTGGTTGACCATCAACAAAAACAACTGAGATAATATTTTTCCCATCTTTAATATCTTTTTTAATTTCTTTAATTACAGAAATCCCTTTGGAATCAGTCATACTAATAACTGAATTAATCTTACTTAACTCACTATCGTAAAGCCACTTATCTACATTTATTCCTCTCCAAACAGTATCATTTCCAGAATAACTAACTCCTGAAATTTCAAACACACCAGGATTTGAAGGGAATCCTGCCGAAGTCAAAAATGACATCGCTGCAGATTTATCTCCAGATTTATAATAAAGGTTTCTTACAAAATCAGGAAGATTAGGCAACGCAGGGCCCTCCCCAGTCATTACTTTTTCAGTGTACTCTTGATTAAATCTTGCAAACACCATTAACATGTGAGTCCCATTAGGCAACTCGAAATTATTATATCGGTCATTTTTAATGTCTGAAATAATACACTTTTTATTTTTGAAATATTCTGCCAAAGCAGCAGGATCTGAATCTGTAGCCACCGCAACTGAGCAACCATTTTGAACCAAAAACTTCTGTTCATTATCCTTCATAGCAGGCAAATAATCCGCACCCAACCAAATAAGTTCACTAGGATCAAAGAATGCGGTTGTTTCCCAAACAAGATTACCAGCTCCCCCATAAGATTCATCTATTGCACCATCAAAAGAATCTTTCAGAGCTTTAAATCGTTTAACGTTCAATTCAAATTGCGGATCAACAATGTACTTTGCACCAATTAATTTCCCATCAACACTTGTTGCATCCTTCACCATTAAACTTGGAGGAGAAACATTGGGCAAACTTGTTAGAGCTAAAACCCCAATAGCAGTATTATTTACAATTGCATGAGGAATACCCAAGTAAATACCTCCAAATTTAAATATTTTTGAAGCACCTTTAACTACACGAGTATTTTTTATTGCTTGATAAGCTCGACTAATAATTCCCGGTTTAGCTGCAGCAGTAACTGCAAATGCATTATCTGCATATCTTGCGCCTGTACCCGCAATTTCTACTATTGACCCGCCAACTTCTTCAGTTGCTTTCAACATTTTACCTGCCCCAGCAACATCATCAATTGTGAAAAGTAATTTTTTTCCATCAGCAAGAACAGTGTAAACAGTTCTACCTGCAGAATCAGTTTTTGTAACTAGTGGACTTCCAGCTTTGTAAAGTTTTTCTAATTTAGCAGTTATTTCTCCAGTCATCCTAACCTTGTCAGCATTTAATGCAGGATTAGCTACTGCCCCACTATAAGCAGGACTATTAACATAACTTCTAACATCATTTGCAACTTGAGAAAGCATTTTGTATGCCCCTCGAGATTCTTTTAGACCTTTTAACTCACCAGATTCTTTAAGAGTATTTAACAAAGCCTTGTACGAAGTAGCATTTTCTAATTTTAAAATATTTTTACTTGAAGTCATGGATTTTATTGTCCTACTTGCATCATCAAAGAAAACTCCTTTAGTTTGTAAAAATGTTCGTTCAGAATCAGTAATAGCATTAACTGGATCTTTAATTCGATCAACAATAGTTGCAAACTTGGAAGCATCATCAGGAGTTGCCATTAATCCTTTAAAAAATTTTCCAGGTTCCCCAACAAATTTTGAACCAAGCGGCAAACCAGATGCCCCTGCTTTAGATACATCAATTGCAACCGCAGTATCTGCAAGAACAGTAGCTGCTTGTCCAGTTTCTTGGATTGTATCCAAAAACTTTGTTTCTACTGTGTTTGTTGAATCAAAAGTTTCATCTAAAACAAAACAAACTACATTAAAGTCCTTTCCGGTCCCAACGTCCCCATAAAATGGACTCCCCTTATTCTTTAATGCCTCTTCAATTAAACTCAATCTAACTCCTTGATCAACATTCATACAATTATCAAAATCATAATCTGCAAAGGTAAAACTAACTAGGAAAAGCAAAAAAGCAAAAAGACAAATAAGTTTACTATTCATTTGTAACAACCTCATTTACTGCAAAAGAAGCACAAACTGCAAAAACAGAATCATAATACCGAGTATAAAAATCTGCAGAAGCAACGTATCTTTCGCTGTTTAAATCAATAATTAACGTGTTACCTTGCAAATAACTGTTTTTTAGTGCATTTAATCCAGAATACTTTGCACTCAAACTAGACATATTAACATCCAAATCCCCTAAATAATCAATATTTTCGCACAAAGTATTTTCATCGGAAGTATACTTATCTAAATCAGCTAAAACAATTTTTTCTTCTTTTTTCAAATCAATTACTCCCAAATAGTAAGATTTTAAAGCAGCCGAATTTACATCCCCTATAACTAGATCAATAGAACTAATTCCTTGTCGGAGTTTATCTAACTTAGAAACATCAACCTCGGCAGAACCCTCGTTTACTAATGAAGAAAAAGTGTATCCATTTTTTGAAAAAACATCCTTTAAAGAAGATTCAAAACTTGTAAGAACTGGTTTTTTCTCAGAAGGTTGATTGAAATAAAAAAATGCACCTGCAACAATAAGCACTACTAGCACTAGTAACCCCAAGTTTCGCCAGCGTTTATCCATTGAATATCACTTTATTACTATTATAGATTAATTGTTCGGGAATATAAATACCTTTGCCCTAAAGCATTTTTCCCAACTTTCACTAATTGTCGAAACTGAGTATGCTACTTTAAATATTCTTTTTCTCTATTTATCTTAGTGCTTAATTTATGGCTAAGGTTATTGGAAAAAATATTACTCTTAATTCTGAAGAAACCTCTCTTTTAGGAGAAGGAAAAGAGTTTGAACTTATTCCAAACAACAAAGGAGTGTTTTTACTAATTGACAAATCACTCTTAAAAGAAAAAGAAGGACAACAAGTTTGTGTAAGTGTTCCCCAAAAAGAAAATTTGGAAGAAGAAGCACAGCAAGTAATTGGTTTAATTAAACAAGGCAAACTTGGGGACTTAGTTGAAGGAAAGTTTGAACTTACTTTAAATGAAAAACAAAAAAAAGCCCTACTTGAACTTATTTTGAAAGGAACTGTTTTTGTTTTCAAACTAAACGAAACTTACAAAAAAGGAGTTTATAGAGTAAAAGAGGAAGAACTTCCAACAGAAAATAACCCTGAAAAGAAAGAATCAGAAAGCATTAATGCCCCTGAGAAACCATTTGACAAATACACTCTTGAAGAAGATGGGTTTTTGATAATTAAAGGAAAAGAAAGTGCAGCAAGAGCGTCATTTCAATTTGAAAAAGATATTAAAGAAGGGTTATTAAAAGGAATAAAAAGTTTTGACGGAAATTATTACTTAATTCAAACAGATTTATTACAAAATTATATTAGCAAAGCAATGGGAGCATTCACAAAAAAATCCACTCAATCCTTAGAAGAGCTTTCTACAAATTTAAAAGTTTCAAAAATGCTAATGAAAGTAATCTGCGAATTCTTAAAAGACGAAGGCGAAGTAATGGAAAGAAAAAAAGGAATGATAAGCTATATTAGATAAAAGAGGATAAAATAAATACCAACAAAACTACTTTTTAAAATTAATTTCCACTTAAAGCATTATTGTATAATGCATTAACATCACTTGCACTCAAAGCTTTATTCCAAATAGAAATTTCCCCAATTTTTCCTTTGAAATTTACTTTGTTTGGGTCAGCATCAGGCACAATATCCCCAAATCTTATTCCGGGGCTTGTAGCATTTCCAGTCCCATATGCCCCAGCAACTAATGAAACTCCGTTCAAATAAATACTTTTGAAATTACTACTTTTTGAAGAAACAACTGTTAAAAGATACCACTTATCTTTTTCCATCAAAACTGAATTAAAAATATCCTTTTCAACGCCACACGAATTATCTATGTTGAAGGAACAAACATAAAATATCAAATCCTGGTAATAATTTCTTAAAAAAACACCCCCCATATTATTCCCACTAGCCACGTTAGTAATAAACAAACCATAATTTTTTCCATCTCCGGAATCAACTAAAGTAAAGCCTGGAGATAACCAAACGGAAATAGTTCTTTCAATACTATTGGGATAAGTATCTAAAGAAAGAACATCATTTTGTCCATCAAATTGCAAAGCATTCTCACCAAATAAACCAACCACCGGAAGTGGACAAGAATCACCAGAGCAAGTTAAAGAATTCTCGCCAATTGTATCTGCAACTTTCCCCCCAACAACATTGTCCATTCTCCAAACAGAATTCAATTCAACAACTAACGGATCTGATTTCAAGTAATAATGATTATTCACCCTATAATACGCCCCACTAGTTTCTTTGAGTTGATCAAATGAACTATTCGCAGAAGTTATTCCAGAAATACTTTGCTGTTGACCTTGATTCAAAACACTTGTGATTGCAATTGTAACAATTGCTACAACCAAAATCGCAGCACCAATAATCAACAAATACTCAATCGCACCCTGTCCACGCAAGTGGGCCTGCGCCCTAGAATTATCAAAAAACATATCCACAATAGCACTTTTCCACTTAAAAAACTCTTCGAAAAGTCCTTTCACTAGAAATATAAACCTTGTTTGAAGTAAATTAATTACAACTGGGGTTATGGTATAGTGGTATTACGAGCGGCTCCAGACCGCTATAACGGGGTTCGATTCCCCGTAACCCCACTAAGTTATCTTTTTATTTTATTTAAAACTAATATCTCACTTGAAAATCAATAAATTTTTCTGAATTCTTTATTTCATCCATCACAACATTATCCACTCGCACGTGAGAAGGATTCTCTTTGAAATAAAAAATAAATTCATTAATATTTTCCTTTTCTCCCTGCAAAATAGTTTCAACACAATTAAAATCAAAAGAATTTTTTACCCAACCGGTTAATCCAAGAGAATTTGCTTTTCTTAAAGCCAAAAACCTAAACCCTATCCCTTGAACCCTGCCAAAAAAGTTAACTGAAAAAGTTACAATTACCATAGCAATTAGACAGGCAAAACAAAGTAAAAAGGTTTTGGAAAGCACAAACAAAACTTTAAATGTCTTTTATTTCTTAATTAACTTACTAAAGCGCTGTTTTTACAGAACGTTTTAGGCGATTACCCAAGTCTAAGGTGTTTGTTTGATACAAGAAAAAAGATTTACTAAAGAAATGGAACTCATTGCTTATGAAGAATGGCGAAAAGAAAACGCATTCAAGTTTGATAAAAACTCAAAACTCCCTGTTTACTCAATTGATACTCCCCCGCCATACATTAATTCTCCAATACACATTGGGCACGCTTCAACTTATGTAATAATGGATTTTATTGCAAGATATAGAAAAATGACAGGACATGAAGTACTATTTCCACTAGGACTTGATCAAAACGGATTACCAATTGAAATAAGCGCTGAAAAAAAATACAATGTTAATTTTACTAAAACTAGTAGGGCACAAGCAGTAGAGTATTGTAGAAAACTACTGGATGAAACTAGTGCTGAAAGTATTGATTCATTTTTCAAATGCGGAATCGGATTCTCTTCATGGAACGAAGGAGAGGAATTGGGGGAAATATACCAAACTGATTCCCCGGCATACCGATCAGTTACACAAAGCACATTTGTTACACTTTATGAAAAAGGATTAATTTACGAAGCAAACAAAGTAGTAAACTGGGATCCAAAATTACAAACAACTGTATCTGATTCAGAAATAATTTACGAAGACAGACCAGGATTTTTCCACGAAATTATTTTCAAAGTAAAGGGCACAGAAGAACAAGTAATTATTGCAACAACAAGACCAGAACTTGTTTGCACATGCGCAATGGTAATATTTAATCCAGAAGATAAACGATACCAACATTTAGAAGGCAAAACTTTAATCACCCCCTATTTCAACAAAGAAGTCCCATGCAAATCACACCCTGTTGCAGAAATCGATAAAGGAACAGGAATAATGATGATGTGTGCTTATGGAGATTTAACAGACATTCGATTTTTCATGGAACAAAAATTAGAGGGAAAAGTTGCAATCAATAAAGATGGAACACTAAACGAAAATGCGGGAGATTTAAAGGGATTAAGAATCAAAGAAGCGAGAGAAAAAATAATTGAAGGACTAAAAGCACAAGGATTACTAAAAAACATGACTCCAACTGCAGCACACCGAACACCAATCGGAGAAAGAAGCGGAGCAGCAATTGAGTTCATTGAAATGAAAGAATACTATTTAGAACAATTAAAATTCAAAGACGAAATGAGAAGAATTGCCAGTGAAGTAAATATTTACGCGCCACAATCAAGACAAATATTACTTGATTGGATTGATTCCGTTTCAATTGATTGGCCAATTACTAGAAGAAGATTTTACGCAACTGAAGTACCTGCATGGTATTGCAAAAAATGTGGAACTATTTGCTTAGCAGAAAAAGGAAAATACGTACAACCTTGGAAAGAAGAATACACTGGAACTTGTAAAAAATGTGGAGCTAGTGGAAAAGAAAACTTTGTTGGAGATGAAAGAGTATTTGATACTTGGTTTGATTCCTCAATTTCCCCACTTTATATCTTAGGATACGAAAGACACCCTGAATTTTTTAAAGCACACGACAAGTGTTCACTTAGACCACAAGGAAAAGAAATTGTTAGAACTTGGTTATACTACACTCTTTTGAAAGATTATTTACTAACTGGAAAAACTATTTTCAAAGATGCTTGGATTCACCACCACATTGTTACTGAAGATGGAACAAAAATGAGTAAATCAAAAGGAAACGGAATTGATCCGCACAAAGTTTTGGAACTGTATGGATCCGGACCATTTAGAACATGGTGCGCTGTTGAAGGAAACTTGGACAAGAATGATTTCCGTTGCTCAATGCAAAGAATTGAAAACGCTGGAAAATTACTTGAAAAACTTTGGAATGTTTCAAAATTCGTTTCAATGTTTGAATTCACTAGCGAACAAGAAAAAAATGTTGAACTAATGGAAATAGATAAATGGATTACTCAAGAAGTAGACAAACTAGTTGTTGAAGCACAAGAAGGATATGAAAAATATGATTTCCACAATCCAGTTGTTCACATAATTAACTTCATTAGAGACGAATTTGCTTCACACTATGTTGAAACAGTAAAGAGAAGAGCATACAATAATGACCCAACAATTAAATTCACTAGTGCACAACGAAACGCCGCAGTAAAAACTCTAAGGGATTCACTCAAAACATTACTTGAACTACTCTACCCAATTAACCCTGCAATGACACACTTCATTTACTCACAATTATTTAACGCACAAATAATTAAAGCAAAATTCCCTACTACAAAAGGACTCACAAGCACAATAATTGGAATGGAAATGATTGAATTTAATTCAGCATGCTGGAAAGCAAAGAAAGACAACAATCTAAGTTTAAAGGACTCCATGAAGAGTGCAACTGCCCCTGAATCACTAAAACCAATCGAAACGGAACTAAAAGCAATGCACAATTTACTTGCAATAGAATTTAAAGGCAAAGAAAGCAAAGTTGAAGCAAAATAAACAAAAAAAAGCTTTGACAGGAACTATTTAATACCCCTTTTTCCTTTCTAAATAAGGGATTTTTGTTGAAGAAACTTGCACTACTATTATTACTATTACTAGTACTAAGCACGGCTGTAAGCGCACTAAGTTCGGATGAAGCAATAGCACTTGTTTCAGTAAAAAATAATTACTTACTAACAGGGGAAAGCGCAACTACTACAAAAGACCCAATAACCTACCAAGGAAGCCAATACTTAGTTGTTGCAACAATGTCAGGAGATGCTGTAACTTGCTACATCCCAATTAGAAGTTCTGATTCAAAAATAGCAACACTTGATCTTGAAATAAGAGAAATAATCAAAACAACAATTGCTTATTCTAAAATGACTGAACTAAAAAATAATACTACTCCTGCAGACTGGCCATTTTCATATTCCACTAAAAACTTTTTTTATGATTTGAGTAATGATTTCACAAGCCTCGCAAACGATATTTTAAGCACACAAACAATACTAAACGGAATTGGAACTACAGAAGCAAAAACACTCGCACTACAAGTTGGTTTGGCAAAAAATGCTGCTGAAGATCTTTCAGACAAAAGTAAAACACTATCAACACAAATAGAAACTTCAAGACTTTATGAAGAAAGTTATTTATCCGGCCCGGACACAAATAAAACAAATAAATACGAAACAAATTACAAAAACTTTTTTACTTCAGTTGCGGATTTTAAACAAGAATTTGTGGATTTACAAACAACCATCACTGAAATTAATCAAGGAGTAAGCACACTTGATCCATCAAAATTAACTACAGACCAGCAAAAAACCTACCAAATATTACTTACAAAAGTACCAATAGCAATCTCAAAAGGAACAAGAACTAACCCAGGAAAACTTGACTCATTCTTTAGCACAACAGACCAATTACGAACAATGATTGAAGGAGTATTTAATTCTTCAAGAAACTCAGAGGGATACGCTACCACACTTGATGCAAGAAAAGTAAGAAGCGACGCATGGATCAAACTATATGGAACAAACGAAACAATGACTAAATTAGACCCAAGTTTTACTACACTGCAAAAAGCAGCCACTGCAGTATTATCCACTGAAAATGTAGATTATTGGAAAGACCAAGATTCCGTAGAAGCACTAAAAGTAAACTGGAACGGAGCAGAACAAAGATACAACAATTCAGAGTACACAAAAGCAAAAGAATACGCACTAAAGGCAGAAAAAAATGTTACTAGTATAATGAGCCAAGGATTAAAACAAACAGAAAGTCCAATTAACCAAGACCTAATAATTAAAATAGTCGGAGGACTAGTAATACTACTAATAGGATTATTCATTTTTGAGAAATACAAAGCAAAGAAAAAAAATAAAGAGGACGAGTACAATGAAGCATAAATTACTAACAATCCTAATGATACTTGCGCTATTTGCTACTGTTGCACACGCGAGCCTCTTAATTTCTGCAACAGTGGACAAAGATTCCCTATCTACTAACGAAGTTGGATTACTTACAATAAAAATATTTAATGACGCGGATATGAATGCAAAAAATGTTATCCTAACAATCAAAGGGGATGAACAAATTAAATTCTTTGAAGACGCAGTAGAAAAATCAAGCATTTACAAAACCATTGATTCAATTGGAGCAGGACAAGGAATCGAAGCAAAAATAAAAATCAAATCCATTTCATCAAAAAACCCAAGTGCAAACATATACGTATACTACGGATTTGAAGTAAACCCAAAAAATGCGGCGGTTACTGTGGTTCAAACAGTGGATTTACCACAAACAATTACTTCCACAATGGAAAAAAAGAGTGTTAATGGAAAAGACCTTATTGTAACAACATTCAAACTAATTAACAATTCAAGTTACCCAATTACAAAAGTAAGCGCAGAAGTAATTGCCCCCACTGGATTTGAGGAAAACACACAACCATTCTTTTCAGAAACTATTAGCGCAGGACAAACAATAAATCAAACCTTCAACATAGCTGCCCCGCTTGAAGCACGAGGAGAACAAAAATTCATTTTAGCATACGGATACTTTGATGCAAATGTACCACACTACTTTGAAAAAAGTTATTCAATGAACTTCCAAAAAGCGGACTATGGATTTTTGATTTTGATTGGAGTAATTGTTCTAATTATTGGAGTTTATACTTACATGAAAAAAGATACTAAACCAGCAGTAAAAGGAACTGCCGAAAAGAAATAAGTACTAATTGTAAATTACAAAAACAAATTCAGACAAAATGAATAACTAGATTCTAAACTGAAATTTCAATAATATCCTTATTCTTTAAAACAAAATCCGGACCAACTGTCTGCCCAGGGAATTTTGCCGAACCCCAAACCTTTGCATACTTTAAATTCTTTGCAAAATCCTTGTGCAATACTTCAGCAAGATCAAGAACAGTTGCACCTTTATCAAGCGCCATTGGATCATTCAAATCCGCATCCTTTCCTGGTTTTTTTGTGTAAACTAAAATTTTTTCCAAAAGCAAAAACAACCTATCCTTCACATCAACCAAATTATGATCAGTTATTTGATAAGGATTAACAAAAACTGCACGCTTATAACAAATCTTTTCATTCAATGCCTCAGCAACTTCACTTAGAGAATTAATTGTTCCAGAAATAATTACTTGCGCATTAGTATAACCTGAATTTTTTAAATACTGTTCTAATTGTTCAACTGGAAATTTTAAAAATTCTTTTCCGGACAGTGCAATTCCTGGAAAAGAAGAAACCTTAACTGAAATAGGGGGCTTTGTTTTGTTAATGTAAATGTACGCCTTATTCATTTCATCCAAAATTATTCTTTTGTGTTCATCTGAATTAAAAGTAAATAAAACCGCATCAGAATTTCTAATTACCCCCATTATTTCTCTCCCTTGAGCTTTTCCTTCTGCAGAGCCTTCAATTATCGCAGGAATCTCAACTAATTGAATTCTCGCACCATCGTAATCAAACATAGCAGGAGTAGGTTCTTTTGTTGCAAATGGATAAGGAGTATCATCAGTAATATGTTTTCCAACAAGTCTATTTAATATCCAAGATTTTCCTGAGTTAGGCAACCCAACAATAACAATCTGGCCAATCCCATCCTTCTTAATATACATTGAAGGCCCGCCAGAGCCTTTCTTAGCAGAACCCGCAGATTTTTGTTTTTCAAGTTCATTTCTATACTCCGAAACCTTTCTATTCAAATCAGCCCTAAGTTTTTCAGCACCCTTATGTTTTGGCGCCTCGGATTGCATTTCAAGAAGAGCTGTTAATTTTTCCTCAGGCGTTTTAGCTTCCTCAAATTTCTTTTGAGCAACACCATATCCCACAGAAGTATTTGTTGTCATAATACAAAATAAAGAACTAAAACGTTTAAAAACTTGAAATCAAAGAGAAAAAATTATAATTTAACCCTTAAAACCAATAATTCTTCAAAAAACAATTTTCTTCTTCCGACAACCTTAACACCAAAACCCAATTCAATAAGTTTCTTTTTAATTTCACTTGGTTTATTAAGTGAAGAGACCAAAAGCAATAAAACTCCATTTTTATTTAAATGCGCAGGAAAAGAGGAAAGAAATTTATCAATCGTTTCCCTTCCATATTCCCCCCCATCCAAATCCACCCACTT
>Ga0172379_10005443_pt1 | contig 17809 bp, 21 predicted proteins | sample GrowelOW334metaG_FD_119756 | JGI IMG/M metagenome (GOLD analysis project Ga0172379, IMG submission 119756) | Groundwater microbial communities from an aquifer near a municipal landfill in Southern Ontario, Canada - Groundwater well OW334 metaG | ecosystem: Environmental > Aquatic > Deep... | reverse complement strand
CTTTGGAAAAGCATCAATCAGGTACTGCGTTATGATAGACAAATTCTGCCTCTCTATATATTAGTTTACTATGTGTCAAATGATAAAAAACTTAGACAAAATTTTAGTGCATTTATTGATAGAGTTGATCTTTTGAGGCTAAAATCTGAGGGTTATTATGACAGGGTAGACGGCTTTATTAGGCAGAATATAAAAAATCGAATACCTAAAAATTTAATGAAATTTTATAAGTTTATTAGGAGGGATGAATTAAAAAAATTACTTTTGCATAAGCGTAGCAATATAGATAAGATTAAGAATAGACAGCTACACAATTATATTATCTTTGATAGAAAAATTGTTGATTGCGATTTTACTTTAGCTGAATACATTAAGAGGAATAATTTTTATTACCCACCACTTTCTAAGCAGCTAACGAGGATAATTGCTGGCCAGTCAATTGTCGGTGGTAAGGTAAGGGGTATGGTTAGAAAGATAGTAAATAAAAATAATTTAAGTTCAATTAAAAAAGGTGAAGTTTTAGTAACCCCAATGACATCACCTGATTTCGTTCCTTATTTAAAAAAAATTTCAGCTATAGTAACAGATTATGGTGGAGTTTTGTGTCACGCTGCCATAGCGGCTCGCGAGTTTAATATTCCGTGTATCGTAGGGACAGATAATGCTACGAGGGCATTTAATAATGGGGACATTGTTGAGGTTAATGCTACTAAAGGTATAGTTAAAAAAATTTAGATATTTTTATGCTCCAATTATTAAAAAATTTATTACCAAATCGTTTGCGCGAGCAAGGTATATCCGAGGCCGTAGAAGCTGCGCAGGTGATGGAAGTATTTAAAGATGAGGTGGCTAAGATATATGGCGCTTCGGCCCGTAATGACTTCCGTAGGCTTGTTTTAGAGGGCAATACCATAGAGGTGTCAGCCTATTCTTCGGCTTTTGCTAGTGAGCTTAGAATGAGACAATTGGAATTAGAAGAGGCCATAAAAGTTAGGTTGGGTGGCAAGCAGTATCGTTTGCGTATTTTTGCCTAATATTAGCCTAAAATTAACACATATTTTTATATATTTTTCCTCTTGTCTAAAGCTTAAAAAAGTGCTACAATTAATAGGTCAGTCAGTGACCTATTTTTGTTTAATCTGAGCCCTATTTTGTTGGTTTTACACTAGATAAAATAGGCAAAAATTTTAGGTTTGAAATATGAATTTAAAACAGTATCTTATTTTAATGACAGTTGGAACAGCCTTAGCCTGGGGTGCTTTTTGGGCTGTAATTACTTATTTAAATCCACAGGATGTGGGTGTGTTGGGGCTGGTATTTTTTTATTTATCAGTTTTTTTGAGCGTGACTGGCACTCTGACACTACTCGGGTTTGCTTGGCGAAGATTTAGAAATCATAATGAAGTTTTGTTTCGTCATGTTTCTATGTCTTTTAGGCAAGGGGCACTACTGGCTTTGATGGTGGTAGGTATTTTATTTTTACAGCACAATGAATTACTTACTTGGTGGAATATTGCCTTACTTATTTTAGGCTTAACTTTGTTAGAGTTTTTTTGGCTATCAGTCAAGCGTTTACCGCCGGATAGTTTATAATTTTAGATAAGATATTATTTATGCAGAAGGAGTTGGAAAATTTACGAAAGGAAGTAATGCGTGATCTTAAAAGTATTAGTGAGGCCGCACATTTGGAAGAAGTACGTATTAAATATTTTGGTCGCAAGGGTGAGCTGGCCCAATTAATGAAGAAATTAAAAGAAGTAGCCGAAGCCGAAAAACCGAAGTTGGGTGCCCTGCTTAATGAAGTTAAGCAAGAACTAGAATCAACTTTTATTGACGCTTCTCAAAAATTAAAAGGGCAAGATAATCCCGCGCTTAAATTTGATGTTGCCTTACCAGATATAAAACCAGAGCTTGGGCACATGCATCCGGTGTTGCAAGTGCAAAGAGAGTTGGAGGATTTGTTTCGTTCTATGGGTTTTATGGTACTGGATGGTCCGGAGTTAGAAAGTGAGTATTATAATTTTGAAGCTTTAAATATTCCCAAGTGGCATCCAGCTCGTGATACACAAGATACTTTTTATGTAAAAGGTGGGGAAGTGGATAATAAATTTTTATTACGTACTCATACCTCGCCCATGCAAGTGCGGGCTTTGGAAAAATATGGTGCACCCTTGCGTGCAGTTGTTCCGGGTAGAGTATTTCGTTATGAAGCTACAGATGCGTCGCACGAAAATACTTTTTGGCAAATGGAAGGTTTGGTAGTGGATAAGGATATTTCTATTTCGCATCTTATTGCAGTGATGAAAGAATTATTGCAAGGCATTTTTAAACGAGAAGTAGAAGTACGCTTGAGGCCTGGGTATTTTCCTTTTGTAGAGCCAGGTTTTGAGCTGGATATCAGGTGTTTTATTTGCGAAGGTAAGGGTTGTAGTGTTTGCAAGCAGCGCGGCTGGGTAGAGCTATTACCTTGCGGCTTAGTGCATCCGCATGTGTTAGAGGCTGGCGGGCTGGATTCTAAAGTATATTCTGGTTTTGCTTTTGGTCTGGGGCTTTCTCGTTTAGTAATGATGAAATATAAGATTGATGATATTCGCTTGTTGTTGGGTGGTGATTTAAAATTTTTGCAACAGTTTTAATATATTAATATTATAAATGCTATGGAACAAGGTGATTCAAGGGAGTCGATAAAAGAATCGTTACGCGAAAAAGCCCTACGACTTATAGGAGAAAGTATGACTTTATTGGATGAGTCTCCGTTTGAGAGTAAGGATTTAATAGCAAAGAAAATAAATGAAGCCGCTAGTACACAAACTGGAGGAACTCGTACAGCCTTGACGCTTGTTGCAGAAAAATTAAGGAGTTTAAGATCAGATGACCCAGACAACAAAGCTGTCATTGAAGATATTAAAAAAAGATTAGATGATATAGATGCTGATATTGATCTTGATATGGATAATATGGACGGATTTTAAATCATAATATAGTTAAAATAGATGCAAGTCTCTTATAATATTTTGAAAAATTTTGTTAAACCGCCGCGAGATTATTCAGCTCGTGAGTTGGCTGATATTTTAACTATGAGTACAGTTGAGGTGGATGATTATCACAATCAAGCCGAAACTTTGCAAGGTGTAGTGGTGGGACTGGTTACTGAAGTTAAGCCTCATCCTCAAGCTGATAAATTAAAATTAGCCGTGGTAGATATTGGCGACAAGAGTATAGAAGTAGTTTGCGGCGGAGTTAATTTACGCGAAGGTATGAAAGTATCCTTAGCCCAAGTTGGTACGCGTGTTAAATGGCACGGGCAAGGGGATTGGGTAACTTTGGAAAAAGCTACTATACGTGGTATAGAAAGTTCAGGTATGATTTGCGCAGCTGAAGAGTTAGGTTTACCAGATCCTGAAGCTGTGGAGCATGGCATTATGGATCTTTCTCATCTTAAAGTTAAAGTTGGTACGCCACTGGCTGAAGCTTTAAAGTTGGATGATATTATTTTGGATATTGATAATAAATCCATTACTCATCGGCCTGATTTGTGGGGGCATTTGGGTGTGGCTCGAGAACTATCTGCTATTTGGAATACTAAATTTAAATCCCCTAAAATACCTGAGATAAAATCAGACATAGACGTGCCTTTGATGGTAACTGTAAAAAAGTCAGCTCAGGTTACTAGATACATGGCAGTGGCTCTTGGTAACATGAAAGTTGCGCCATCACCTGCTTGGCTACAACAAGCCTTGAATAATTTAGGCATGAGGCCAATAAATAATATTGTTGATATTACTAATTACGTGATGTTGGAACTTGGGCAGCCTTTACATGCTTTTGACTTAGATAAATTATCTGAGCCGGAAATTGTGGTGCGACAAGCTGAAGGGGGAGAAAATTTTGTTACCTTAGATGGAGTGGGGCACAAATTAGACGAAAGTATGCTTTTGATTGCTGATACTAAAGAAGCTCAAGCTATTGCTGGCGTGATGGGTGGGCAAACTAGTGAAGTAGGTGATAATACCACTAACATAGTTTTGGAATCTGCTACTTTCGATCCAATAAATATTCGCGCTACAGCTGCCAAATTAGGTTTGCGCACCGAGGCTAGTGCTAGATTTGAAAAATCTTTAGACCCTGTTTTAGCAGAGATGGCTTTAAAGCGAGCAGTAGAACTATTTATTGAATTAATACCAGGCGCGCGCGTTGTGAGTCCAGTAGTGGATGTATTTAGTGGTAACAAAGAAATTCCATCTATAAAATTAAAGCTACCTTGGTTGTATGCGCGTTTGGGTACAGAAATACCAAAAAAAGAAGTGAAAGATATTTTAGAAAGACTAGGGTTTGAGGTTAAGGCCCATAAAGAAGAATTTGAAGTTACACCACCATCTTGGCGCGCTACTCGTGATATTTCTATACCAGAAGATTTGGTAGAAGAAATAGCTCGCATTTATGGTTATGGTAGAATTCCTTTAAGTTTGCCGAAATTAACACTTACACAGCCTGCCAAAGACGACGAACAAACTAGGCGCTGGGACATTCGAGATTTTTTAACAACACATGGTTTTGCCGAAACGTTAACGTATTCATTTGTGGGGCAACGTGTGCTGTCTGAAGTAAGCCAAGCCGTATATAGCGCACTTAACCTATCTTGCGAGTCTTTGTTTGAACTAGAGAACCCTGTTAATCAAGCCGAGTCGCAACTTAGGCCGGCGCTCGTCCCTAGAGTAGTTAGCCAAGTTATTATAAATGCTTTACATTTGCCACATCAGCCAGTTCAGCTATTTGAGCTTGGTCGTGTGTTTACTCCCAAAGCCAGCACTTGGGCTACTGGCCGTAATCAAGCGATGTTGCCTGCACAGCCATGGCATCTTGTTGTAGCTGTGCGTTTACCAGGTAATGACTGGGCCGAAACATACCAACGTTTACGTGGCGCACTAGAGTCATTAGTTGATACGTTAGGATTTAAAATTATAGTGGAACCAATGAACCAGAATACAGCTAAAATTTTAATAGATGGTAAACATGCTGGCGGTATAGCAGTGGTGCAATTTATGAAATCAAGTTTAAAACCAGTGGTGGCCATGGCTGAAATAAATTTGGAGATGTTTCCAATGAGTCAAAAGAAAGTCACGGTACACACTTAATTTATAGTTTAATTAAAATATGTTTACAGAGAAAACTACCAAAATATTTGCCAATTCAAGCTTGATTCTTGTTTTACTTTCTTTTATCGTTATAGCTCCCACATTAATTTATTTCCTGGTATACCTGGTTGTGAATTTTATTCCCGATTTAACTATTTTTGATTTTGTTTTAAGGGAAAAAATACTAAATTTAACTATTTTTGATTTTGTTTTAAGTGAAAAAATTCCAATGACGGATGTTTTCTATATCTTCCCTGCTGCCATCTTTTCTCTCCTAGCGGTGATTATTGGTAGTGTGGCGTTAATTAAAGGAACCAGTAAGTATTGGCAAGCTTATACAGCTGTTAGACTTGGTTCTTTTATTATTGCTATTGGTGTTTTTATATTTTTTTATACTCTTTCTCATTTATTTTCTTAACATGCTGGTTCCGTTAAGGACTCAGCGCTAAATCAAATTATTAGAATATTTACTAATTATGCCTAAAGACAAAGAAAAAAAAGTTAAATCGTCCGGTTATAATGCCGAACAGATTACAGTATTAGAAGGTTTGGAACCAGTGCGCAAGCGCCCTGGTATGTATATTGGCAACACAGCCAAAGAAGGTTTACATCATTTAGTTTGGGAAGTGGTAGACAACTCTATTGACGAAGCTATGGCTGGTCACGCTAAAACGATCACTATAACTTTGTTGCCGGGTAATCGAGTAATGGAAGAAGATGATGGTCGTGGTATTCCAGTAGATATTCACAAACAAACCAAAGTGTCAGCCTTAGAAACAGTGCTTACTAAACTACACGCAGGTGGTAAATTTGGTGGTGAAGGCTACAAAGTGTCTGGTGGTTTACATGGTGTAGGCGTAAGTGTGGTAAATGCTTTATCTACCTGGATGAAGGCCGAAGTAAAGCGCGAAGGAAAACTTTGGGTGCAGGAATATAAGCGTGGTAAGCCACAAGGTAAAGTGAAGCCAGTAGGTTCGGCGCGAGGTACTGGCACTACTATCACTTTTGAACCAGATCCAGAAATATTCACTGTGCTTGATTTTGATTGGCAATATATTTTGGATCACTTACGCCAACAGGCTTACCTAACTAAAGGTGTGACCATTATAGCTATTGATGAAAGAGTAAAAAGCAAAAAAATTTCATATACTTTTTATTTTGAAGGAGGTGTGGCTTCTTATGTTAGACATCTGAATCATTTGAATGAACCTAAGCACGATAGGGTATTTTACGTAACTAAAGAGGTAAGTGGTGTGCAAGTAGAGGCAGCTTTGCAATATATTGAAGAATACAAAGAAACCGCGTTTTGTTTTGCTAACAATATTTATACAGTTGAGGGTGGCATGCATTTGATAGGCTTTAAAACCGCTCTAACGCGTACGCTCAATAATTATGCTCGTTCCAAAGGCTATCTAAAAGAAAAGGATGATAATTTAACAGGTGAAGATACGCGCGAAGGTTTGACCGCAGTTGTTTCTGTAAAACTTAAGGATCCGCAGTTTGAGGGGCAGACTAAGGCCAAACTTGGTAATGCTGAAGTAAAACCAATTGTAGATACTGTGGTGGGTGAGGCCTTGGCTATGTTCTTAGAAGAGAATCCTAGGGATGGGGAAGCTATTGTGGGAAAATGTATCTTAGCTTCGCGTGCTCGTTTAGCGGCTCGCGCTGCTCGTGAGACAGTGTTGCGCAAAGGGGCTTTGGACGGTTTTGCTTTGCCAGGTAAATTAGCTGATTGTTCTAGTAAGGACCCAAAGGACAGCGAGCTTTACATAGTGGAGGGTGATTCAGCTGGTGGCAGCGCCAAGCAAGGACGCGACCGCAGATTCCAAGCTATTTTACCTTTGCGAGGAAAAATTTTGAATGTAGAAAGAGCTCGACTCGATAAAATGTTGTCCAATAATGAACTTAAGTCTTTGATAATAGCTTTAGGCACAAATATTGGTGAGCAATTTAATTTGGAAGATTTGCGTTATGATAGAATTGTGATAATGACTGATGCTGACGTAGATGGCGCACATATTCGCACGCTCTTGCTTACACTGTTTTATAGACATTTCAAATCTTTAATAGAAACTGGACATATTTATATTGCTCAGCCACCACTTTATCGCGTACAAAAAGGTAAAGAAATACGTTATGTTTATACTGATGAAGAATTAGAAAAAACTAAATCACAATTGACTGCGTTGAAAGTTGAAAAACAAGAAGCCAAGAAATTAAAAAAATCTGCCATAATAGAAGAGACGACGGCTGAAGAGTTGCCAACCCCAGGTGAAGAAGCTGTAATTACAGCTGGTGGTTTTTCTGTTCAGAGATATAAGGGTTTGGGAGAAATGAATCCGCAGCAACTATGGGATACTACTATGAACCCAGTGACCAGATTGATGAAACAGGTGAATATTGAAGACGCAGCTAAAGCTGATGAAATATTTGATATTTTGATGGGCGCTGAAGTCGCACCTCGCAAACGCTTTATTCAGACTCATGCTAAGAGTGTGAAAAATCTTGATATCTAAAGTGCCTGTTCGTCTCAGGTGGATAAATAATTTGTATATTTAGTTTATTTGATTAATGCGTATTTGTTATGCTTCTTTTGACAAAAGATGCAGATGATATTTTTAAGTTGGAATTACAAAATTCAGAAAAACAGAAGAAAAAATTCAGTAAATTTCCTGTGCCGCCCTTTTCCGTGGGGGAGGAGTATTTAGGTTTTGGTAAGAATTTTTTAGGACTACCATTTGATAAAAAAATAGAATACTGGACTAAGGATTGGTTTCAGAATCCGCAAGCCTATTTACGGCTCAAGGATGAATCTTTAGTTTACACAGAAGGTGATTTTATTTGCTTTCCATCAATACTTGATAAGTCGCAGCTGGCTCGTTTTCAATATAGCGCTCAGCCTGTAGGTACTCCAGGTAATAAAGTAGCCTTAATTCATGTTATGCATTGGAATGCGCGTTTATCGGCTTATGATAAGGTGATTAAATTTATCCGCAATACGGGCTTGCCTATTAGTACTTTGATTCATATTCCAGCTGGACGTGGTTTGAACCCAGGTACTGATGCTCCGTCAGATTATCGGGCGGTTAGCCCTAATGTTGGTTTAACTGTTTTTCAAACTCGACAAGATGTTTATGATTTACAAATGATGGCCAAATATTTAAAAAAGAATCTTGGCTATAAACAAGTAGGATTATTTTCTTATAGTATAGGAAGTTTGCGGGCTATGATAGCTGCTATGGTGAATCCAGGGTTATTTGATTTTGGCGTTTTTCATTTGGTGGCAGATGATTATACAGAAGCATTTATGAATGGTATTGCCACAGAGCACATGGCGAAATTAGTAAAAGGTAAAATCGACAACAAATTACTTAGTAAAATTTGGTCAACAATTTCGCCTGGAGCCTATAAGGATTTTTTTAAATTTTTACCACCATCAAGTAGGGTAGTACAGGCTGAATATGATTATGTTTTTGGGCCGAATAATGTAAAACGTTTTACAGAAAAAATAAAAAAGGTACGTCCTGATATTGAGTTGGAAATAGTGCCAACCAGTCATTCTACTTTCGGTTATATACCATTGGGAGCTGAAGTGATGTGGCGCGATCTTAAATTTATTTATAACCACACTGATATGAAACAATACAAAAGGTCAAAATTGTTTATTTGATTATGTTTGGTTATTCCCTTGCTTAAAATTTAGCTTTATGGTAGGGTATTATATGTAATAAAGGCCCACAAAGGGGCCTTTTAAAAGAGCCAAATTTCTTTATTTTTATATATTTTATGGCAAATTTTCTTACTACTTATCTTAGAGAAGCTGTGGATGAACTAAAGCGCGTGACTTGGCCTTCTAAAAAAGAAGCCACACGTGATACTTTGGTTGTTATAGCTTTATCTCTAGGGATAGCTTTGTTTTTGGGTGTTTTGGATTATATATTTAATCTTGGTTTGCAACAGCTCTTGTATCGCGGGTAATTTAAATTTAGGATTTTAGAAATTAGGATTTGTTTTTATGCCTCATCAAAATACACAAACTACTAAACGCTGGTATTGTATTCATACTTATTCTGGTTATGAAGAGAATGTTTCTCGTAACCTAAAACAGCGTATTGAATCTATGGATATGGGTGATAAGATTTTTAATGTACTCATACCTACCGAAAAAAAGATCCGTATCAAAAACGGCAAGCGCAAGGTGATAGAAGAAAAAATATTTCCTGGCTATGTATTAGTAGAAATGATAGTGACTGATGATTCTTGGTATGTGGTGCGCAATACGCCAAATGTTACCGGGTTTATTGGTAGCGGTACTATTCCTTCACCCATAGCCGAAGAAGAAGTGAAATCTATTCAAAAACGGATGGGTATTGAAGAGCCTAAATATCAGATTGATGTTACGCCGGGTACGCCGATACGTATTGTGGATGGACCGTTTAAAGATTTTGAAGGTAAGGTAGCTGAAGTAGATGAGGCGCGTGGCAAGGTAAAAGCTTTGGTATCTATGTTTGGTCGTGAAACTCCAGTAGAACTTGATTCTTTACAGATTCAAAAACTTTAGTTAGCAAGAGCAAGAGCAAGCGTTAGAGGCTTCTATCTAAACTACTCTTACTCATTTCACTTACTCTTAACTTAAATTTTATGGCTAAGAAAATTAAAACGCTAATCAAATTGCAAATTCCAGGGGGTAAGGCTAATCCAGCGCCACCAGTCGGCCCAGCACTCGGGCAGCACGGTTTAAATATTCAGGAATTTTGTACTAAGTTTAATGCCGCCACCAAAGATAAGAATGGCGAAATTACTCCAGTGGAAATTACTGTGTATGAGGATCGTACTTATAGTTTTATATTAAAAACCCCACCAGCTGCCGAGCTTTTGAAAAAGGCTGCTGGAATTGAAAAAGGTTCGGGTAAGCCCTTACAAGAAAAAGTGGGTAAGGTGACACGTAAGCAAATTCAAGAAATTGCTAAGATAAAAATGCCTGATTTAAATGCTAATGATATTGAAGCAGCTATGAAGATTATTGAGGGTACGGCTAGACAGATGGGCATAACAGTGGAGGGCTAAACCCTGCAGCAATCCAATAGTTTGGCTTGCGGACTGTTAGGCGAGCAAGACTATGCCAGAGGGCAGGATTGCCCGGGGGCGAAAATACAGGACATTGTTAAAACTTTAAAATAGATTATCAAGATTAATTAATATTTTTATTTAATTTATTTATTCTTAATGTGGGAGTCTTGTTTTGAGCAGGACGTTTACCACGTCAGGAGAAAAATTTATGTCTAATTCTAGTAAACGTTACGAGGCAGCCAAAAAGCTTATTACGCCTGGTAAATTATATGATCCAGCTGAAGCTGTTGGCTTAATCAAGTCTCAACCAGCCACTAAATTTGATGCTTCAGTAGAGGTGCATCTTAGGTTGGGGATAGATGTTAAGCAGGCTAACCAGCAAGTTCGTGGTTTCGTTGTTTTGCCAAACGGTGTTGGTAAACAAAAGCGTATAGCTGTTTTTTGTGGTGATGACAAGGCTAAAGAAGCTAAAGCCGCTGGTGCTGCCATAGTAGGTGGTGAGGATTTGATAAAAGAAATTCAAACTACTGGTAAGTGTGATTTTGATGTAGCTATCGCTTCGCCCGATATGATGAAGCTTATGGCCCCGATAGCTAAAATTTTGGGACAAAAAGGTTTGATGCCTAATCCTAAAACTGAGACTATTACTCCAGAAGTGGGCAAGGCAGTAGAAAATTTGAACAAAGGTAAGATAAGTTTTAAGGCTGATGATACTGGTAATGTGCATCAGATGATCGGCAAGGTATCGTTTGAGGCTGGTAAATTATTAGAAAATTTTACAGCTTTTGTTGAGGCAGTTAAGCGTGCTAAGCCAGCTTCTTCCAAAGGTACTTATATAATCAGCCTTACCCTTACTACTTCCATGGGGCCCGGTATTAGGGTTAAAACAATATAGTTAATATTGTATAATACAAATATATGATTCTTTCTGATCGCGATATCAAAAAGGCTCTGACCGAAGGACGTATTAAAATTACGCCGCAGCCAAATTTAGCCGAACAGCTTGGTTCGTGTTCTATAGATTTACATTTAGGCTATAATTTTCGTTTGTTCAAGAATTCACGGTATCCGTTTATAGATTTAAAAGGCGCAGTAGATGTTAGTAAAATAATGGAAGAGGTGGTTATACCAGAGGGAGAGCCTTTTGTTATGCAGCCGGGTGATTTTGTTTTGGCTAATGTAGTAGAAAATGTAGAACTAGCCGATGATATTTTAGGCAGAATTGAGGGCAGGAGTTCTTTGGGACGCTTGGGGATTATTGTACATGGTACAGCTTCTATTTTTGATCCGGGTTGGGTTGGTGTTCCTACTATGGAACTAGGGAATTTAGGCGTAATGCCAGTAGCCCTGTATCCTGGTATGAGAATTTGTGCTTTTACTTTCGAAGAAGTTTCTAGTCCAGTAGAAGTGCCATATCGTTTGAAGAAAAACAATAAATATGCTGGACAGACTAAACCGCTAGCTTCTAAATTGATAGATGAATTAAGAAACGAATCTTAATTATGCCTAAAAACAAAAGACCATTAGTTGTAGTGTTTGTAGGTGAAAAATTGGCTGGTAAGGAAATGGCCTCGCGTTATTTAATAAAAAAACACAAATTCACTGGTTTTAGATTTTCTAAGATTTTGGTAGACATATTAGGTAGGTTGCACTTACTCGTTACTCGTGTGAATGAATCTAATTTGATTGGTGCCTTAAGAGAGAGATTTGGCGGTGGAGTTTTGGCTCAAGTTATAAAAGAGGAAATTTCTAGTCATAAATTAAAAAGAGTAGTTATAGACGGCCTGCGCCATCCGGGCGAATTAGATATTTTAAAAAAATTACCAGGATTTTTGTTGGTTTATTTGACATCACCATTAGAAATTAGATATCGTCGAGCTCTAGCTAGGAGCGAAAAGGTGGGGGAAGGTTCTTTTACTTTGGATCAGTTTAAACATGAAGAAAAATTACCAACTGAACTTTTTATTAAACGTATGGGTAGAACAGCCCGAGTGAAGTTAGAGAACAATGGAACTTTGGCTGATTTGTATAAGCAAATAGAGGAAAAAATAATTAATAAATATTTAGTATAATTTTTATGGAATTAGAAATTAAAAAACTTGATCCACGCGCCCGGGTACCTGCTTATGCCTACGAAAGTGATGCTGGGCTTGATTTGTGCACTTTAGAAGAGGTGTCGGTGCCAGCTGGTAAATATGTTACCGGTATTCGCACTGGTATTGCTATGGCTATTCCAGAAGGTCATGTAGGATTATGTTGGGCCAAGTCTGGCCTAGCTTCTAAATATGGGATTATTGTCATGGCTGGTGTGATTGATGCTGGTTATAGAGGTGAATTATTACTTACTGTATTTAATGCCGGGGATAAGGATTATACTTTTAAAGCTGGGGATAAAGTGATGCAGATTCTTATACAACCGGTAGTGCAGGCAGAGATAATGGAAGTTAAAGAATTGTCTTTGTCAGAAAGAGGTAGTGGAGGTTTTGGTAGTTCTGGGAAATAAAGATCAGATTAAATAGATAAAAATAAATCCCCGGGGCTTTCTCGGGGATTTTGTTGTGCGACTGTTAATACAGCTTGATGAATTTTATAATTTATCTACAGTACCTTTAAGAATGGTGTTGACATTACCTTCCATAGAAAGAGCATTTTCGAGCACCATTTGTTCCGTCGGCACTTCGCCGTGGGCAAATGGCGGCAACATATCTGTAATCATGCAAATAGCTCCAACTTTCAAGCCCCGGTGTTTGAATACTAAAGCTTCGTGACCCACAGACATGCCAACGGCATCAACATGATTTGCGTAAAGGATTGTTCCATCAAGGCCTGATTCGTAATGTGGGCCAAAGACTTGGGCATATGTGCCCCGATGAGTTTTTATGCAATTTCTAATTGCTACATTTTCCATGAGGAGCCGCAGGTCTCGGTCAAAACAGGGCGACAGGGTGGTAAACCTTTCTTCTTGTGGGAGTTTTGGTCCAGACATCGGACTGGGTGGCATGAATAAATAAGTCATGTCGCTGGCTATCACAATATCTCCCTTTTCCAACATGTTAAAGTTAACACCCCCCGTGGCGTTAGTTAGCAGTAGCGTTTTTACGCCAATTTCAGCCATAATTCTGTAAGGCATAGCCAATTGCCAGAGAGGAAAACCGTCATAAGGATGAACCCGTCCTCGAAAAATGATTACACCTTTTCCGTTAAGTTTGCCAATCCAGAATGCGCCATCATCATGACCGGGTGCCGTTGATACAGGCCAAAATGGTAGTGCTTCACGTATCGAGAGGTAGGGTAGAGTTTTTGAGTTAGTGAGATAGTTTGTTAATTTTTTCAAGCCGCTTCCTAAGACGATTGTGCTACGGGGATTATACCCTGCAATTTGAGGCAGAAAATAGTCCACCCCTTGTTTAATCATGTGTGTCAGCTCTTCCACCGAAGGCTGTGCGCCAAATGAGTTGTTATTGGGCATTGTTAAGTTCCCTTATTTTATGGTAGTTTTTTGTGATTTGTTTTTTTTAATTTACTGGGGTATCTTAATAGTAGTGAATTTAATTGTCAATCTATGAAACAATACCTTAGTTTAGTGCAGGAGATTTTGGAACAAGGAGAAAAAAGGCAAGATCGTACTGGTATTGGTACGGTTTCTATTTTTGGCGCCCAAAGAAAATATGATTTGCGGGAGGGGTTTCCTTTAGTTACCACGAAAAAGGTGAATATTAAAAATATAATTATTGAATTGCTTTGGTTTTTACGCGGCGATACCAATATTAAATATTTAGTTGATAGAGGAGTGCATATTTGGGACGAATGGCCATTTCAAGATTATTTAATAGCCAACAAACTGACAGATAAGTTTCCTATGTATTCTGAAGCCTGGAAACAAGAAAAAGAAAAGTTTATAAAAAGCATTGCCGAAGATGCTGATTTTGCCACTAAGTGGGGAGATTTGGGGCCAGTATATGGTAAACAGTGGCGCAGGTGGCAAGGATCAGATGGTAAAGTTTATGATCAAATTGGCCAAATTATAGAACAAATTAAAAACAATCCCAATTCTCGTCGTTTATTGGTGAGCGCTTGGAATGTAGCTGACGTGTCTAATCATACTAAAACAGCCCCACCACTCTGTCACACTTTGTTTCAATTTTGTGTTACTAGTGGGCGACTTGATTTGCAGCTTTATCAAAGGAGCTGCGATACTGCCTTAGGCGTGCCTTATAATATTGCTAGCTATGCCGCTTTACTTATGATTATTGCTCAAGAAACAGGACTCACCCCAGGAATTTTTGTTCATACTTATGGTGATGCGCATATTTATTTAAATCATGTTGAGGGTATGAAATTACAGCTTACTCGTACGCCCTATCCCTTACCCAAATTAACTATTACTAAGAAGCCTATGGCTGAATTAACAGTAGATGATTTTGTTTTGGAGAATTATCAATGTCATCCTTTTATTAAGTTTGATATAGCTGTATAATTTATGAATTTTTCTATTATAGCGGCGGTTGATAAAAATTTTGGTATTGGTAAGGGTGGTACATTGCCTTGGGATTTAAAAGGCGACTTGAAGCATTTTCGTGAGGTTACCAAAGGTTGTGCTGTGATAATGGGTCGAGGTACTTGGGTTTCGCTGCCAGATCAATTTCGACCACTGCCCGGCAGGATAAACGCAGTATTATGTAGAGAAGGCGAGCTTAATTTACCAGAGGGAGTTCTGCGTGTCAGTTCAATAGATGAAGCTTTAGAATTATTAGAGCAAAAAGGTGCTAGCAAGATTTTTGTTATTGGTGGAGGTATGGTGTATGCCCAAGCTGTCAAACATCCTAAATGTGAAGAGATTTATTTAACCGAAATTGATAATACTTTTGAATGTGATACTCATTTTCCACCTTTGCCGACTGATTTTAAAAAAATATCAACTTCTGAGCCAGTAGAAGAGTCGGGCATTGTTTATAGCTTTGCAATTTATAAGCGATCTTAATATGTCAAAAAAAGGAGTGTTCATTGTTATTGAAGGGACAGATGGCTCGGGTAAGGGGACTCAGTTTAAGCTATTGGTTAAGGCTTTAAAAAAGACGGGTCGCCAGGTGCGAGTAGTGGATTTTCCCCAATATGGCAAAGGGTCGGCTTTTTTTGTGGAGAGTTACTTAAATGGGGCTTTTGGCGCCCCTAAACAGGTAGGGCCTTATCAAGCCTCATTTTTCTATGCCCTAGACCGCTATGAGGCAAAATTTCGCCTTAGAGAGTGGTTAAATAAGGGTATGGTAGTAGTGGCCAACCGCTATATCTGGTCCAATGCTGGGCATCAGGGGGGGAAGATAAAAAATGCTAGGGAAAGGGTCAAATATTGGCAGTGGTTAATGAATTTGGAATTTAAGGTTTTGGGTATTCCTGAACCAGATTTATCTTTGGTACTGCATATGCCAGCTAAGGTGGCTCAGAAGTTAGTGGACAAAAAGGGCCAGAGGAAGTATTTGAAAAAAGGAACCAAAAGAGATATTCATGAAGCTGACTTGGGGCATTTGCGCGCGGCTGAAAAATCTTATTTACATTTGGCGCGCTGGCAGCATATGCCGGTGGTGGAGTGTATGGAAAAGAGTAAGCTCTTGACGCCGGAGGAAATTAGTTATAAAGTTTGGAAAATTGTAAAATCTAAAATCAAATCATAAAATAATATATAGGTGATGCCGTGGCAAAAAAAGTCATAAATAAGGATAACGAAGGTAAGTTTGAAAAAGATGTGCATGGATTAAGCTCTGTGCATGGATTAAGCGCAGCGGCGTGGAGCTTTCTACGGGGAATAGAAGAAAAAATTAGCTCTCATTTGAGAGCAGTAGACGAAGAACCCCTGTATTTTCCTGGAATGTTAGGAAAATAATAAGAAACTCCGATGCGCCACAAATTTAATTTGCTGTGTTTATTGTAAACACAGCAAATTTTTATATCCACAATTTTTATTTATCTTTTGAATTAATAAACATAATACAAGATCAATAAAATGCGTGCTAACTCTATTTTATTATGCTAAAATAGCTTAGTATGGAACTAGAACCTATTATTGGCTTAGAAATACATGTTCAGCTCAAAACCAAGTCTAAGATGTTTTGTGCTTGTGACAACACAGGCGAAGATAAGCCAGCCAACACTACTATTTGTCCAATATGTATGGGGTACCCTGGTACTTTACCCGTGCCCAATGCTGAGGCGATTCATATGGCAGGTAAGGCGGCCTTGGCTTTAAATTTACATATTAATAATCGTTCTAAATTTGATCGCAAGAATTATTTTTATCCCGATCTTCCCAAGGGTTATCAAATTTCACAATATGACGAACCATTTTCTCAAAATGGTTATTTGGATGTTGAAGTCGGTAGCAATCAGAGGCATATTGGTATAGAAAGGCTACATTTAGAAGAAGATACAGCCAAGCTTTTGCATGCTGGTAAATCGTCTTTAGTTGATTTTAATCGGGCGGGCACACCTTTGGCTGAAATAGTTACTAAGCCTGATATTAAAACTCCAGAAGAAGCTAGAGTTTTTTTACAAGAGCTAAGGCTTATTATGTGGTATTTAGGAGTGTCGGATGCGGATATGGAAAAGGGGCATTTGCGTTGTGATGCCAATATTTCCTTGCGGCCGTTGGGTGACAGTAAAATGTATACTAAAACAGAAATTAAAAATCTTAACTCTTTTCGTTCAGTAGAGCGTGCTTTGGTTTACGAAATTGGTCGGCAAACTAAGTTGTGGGAAGCAGGGCAGGCGCCAACCATCACTAGTACACGTGGCTGGGATGATAAAAAAGGCGAGACTGTGGCTCAACGAGAAAAAGAAGCAGTACATGATTATCGTTATTTTCCCGAGCCAGATATTCCTCCTTTGGAAATATCTTCTAAACAGATTGAGCTTTGGCAGAGTGAATTGCCAGAGTTGCCTAACCAGCGGCGTCAGCGTTTAGTAGAGGATTATGGTTTGAGTCAAAACGATGCACAATTTTTAGTAGACGATAAGGCTTTGGGAGACTTGGTAGAGAAATTGGTAGAGGACTTGGCCCCAGAATTAGAAAACGATATTAAAGCAGCAGCTAAATTAGCCACTAATTGGATAGTTAACAAACTGGGAGCTATTTTAAGAGAAAATAATTTAATGGTGGATGGCTTAAAGTGTAGTGTAGACAAGCTGGTAGAATTTTTATTAATAGTAGCTCGTCGGCAGGTTAACTCCACCAATGCCCAAGTGTTACTTAAGCGCTTGGTGGAAACAGGGCGTGATCCGCAAGATATTTTAGATTCAGAAGATTTGGCACAAAGTAGTGAAAATGGAGGTTTAACAGAAATTGTGCAGCGGGTACTTAATAGTTATCCAGATCAAGTTAAGGAATATAAGGCTGGCAAAGAACCTTTGATTAAATTTTTTGTCGGAGCAGTAATGAGAGAAACCAAAGGTAAGTCAGATCCTTTGGTGGTAGAAGAGACTATTAAAGATCAGTTGGTTAGCTAGCCACTCATAGAATATTTTTATCATCATTATCTTCCGATCTTCTGTATTAGCGTGTTAACACGTTGGTATAGAAGATTTTTATTGCTTTGACTTTTTGCTTTAATAAG
>Ga0172379_10005442_pt1 | contig 17810 bp, 11 predicted proteins | sample GrowelOW334metaG_FD_119756 | JGI IMG/M metagenome (GOLD analysis project Ga0172379, IMG submission 119756) | Groundwater microbial communities from an aquifer near a municipal landfill in Southern Ontario, Canada - Groundwater well OW334 metaG | ecosystem: Environmental > Aquatic > Deep... | reverse complement strand
GGGTCGCTTCAGGACCTGTCAAAATCCTAAAAAGCGCCAAAGAAATACACAAAATCATGCCAGGAGATGTACTGGTTGCCGAACAAACCAATCCAGACTATGTCCCTGCTATGAAAAAAGCAGGTGCCATCGTGACAGAAAGAGGTGGTAGGACATCTCACGCTGCTATCGTATCAAGAGAATTGGGAATACCTGCTGTCGTCGGAGCACCAAAGGCTCTCACCATTCTCAAAGAACGGGACATCATCACGGTCAACGGCGCAACAGGTGAAATATTTAAAGGATCCATAGCGGCGAAGCTTTCTTCAACCATACCTAAAGAAGAAAAAAAGATTCTTAAAACAGCTACACACGTCTATGTCAATCTCGCAGAGCCTGAAAGATCAGGAATTATAGCCAAATTGCCGGTAGATGGTGTTGGACTTTTGCGTGCTGAATTTATGATTGCTGGTATTGGTACACATCCTAAAAAATTTATTAAAGATAAAAAACAGCAGGTATTTATTAATCATCTAGCCGATCAGCTCGAAGCATTCTGTAAAGCATTTAGCCCGAGACCCGTCATTTACCGGGCAACGGATTTCAAAACAAATGAATACCGGAACCTCAAAGGAGGCAAGGAATTTGAACCGGAAGAGCCAAATCCAATGTTAGGGTTTCGTGGTGCAGCCCGATACATAGCGGATCCTGAAGTGTTTGCTATGGAACTTGAAGCAATTAAAAAAGTGCGAAATAAAATGAATTTAAAAAATCTCCATCTGATGATCCCGTTTGTGAGAAATCCAAAAGAGTTAAAAGGCGTTAAAGACATCATAAATAGCGTTGGTCTGACTCGTTCCTCAACATTCAAACTCTATCTCATGGTGGAAATTCCCTCCAACGTCATAGAACTGGATTCATTTATAGATATAGGCATTGACGGCATATCCATAGGCTCAAATGATCTGACCATGTTGCTTCTGGGCACAGACAGGGACAATAGTGAAGTGGCGCATGATTTTTTCGAAATGGAGCCAACCGTATTGTGGGCTATAGAAAAAGCGGTAAAAACTGCAGTCAAACGGGGAATCACGGCGGGTATTTGCGGACAAGCGCCGTCTGACTATCCGGAACTAGTGGAAATGCTAGTTTCCTGGGGAATTACGAGTATATCCGTAAACCCTGATGCTATTTATCGGGTCAGACAGACTATCTTCGATGCTGAGAAAAAATTAATAAAAAAAAGGTAAAAAGTAACTTGAATTAAGTTATTGATAGGTGGTGTTCTATACACCGTTCATGTTTGTCATTTTCGCGAAGGCGGGAACGACAGAAATACCCTCATTCATTGTACTCAATTCAAGGTTATAAATTACCAGTCACTATTCATATACACATACTAGTATGGAATCTCAAGTCAATACCAAAATATATAGCATTACCGCAAGAGAAATTCTTGACTCGCGAGCCACACCCACCATTGAAACAACCGTAATTCTGGAAAGCGGATACCGCGGCACTGTGTCCGTACCGTCCGGGGCATCGGTTGGAAAATATGAAGCCATCGAATTACGGGATGGTGATGAATCCCGCTATCACAAGCTTGGTGTGTTGCGGGCAGTAGAAAATGTAAACTCCACTATAGCATCGAAACTTCGAGGAATGGACGCCAAAAAACAATTTGATATCGATAATACGATTATTCAATTGGATGGAACTGCAAATAAAGCTCGCTTAGGGGCAAACGCCATATTATCCGTATCTTTAGCAGTCTGTGTTGCGTGTGCACAAGCATTTAGAATTCCTCTCTATAAATATATAAATTATCTTATTTCTCCTACCTTTCCCATATCCATGACCCGAATCCCAATACCGCTTTTTAACATGATAAACGGCGGTAAACACGGAGCCGGAAACCTAAATTTTCAGGAATTCCTCGTCATCCCACCAAGTAATATTTTATACCGAAACGCTCTTGTAAAAGGTGTAGAAACGTATAATGCCATTAAACAGATACTGGAATATAGAAACGCCATCCACTCATTAGGCGATGAAGGCGGTTTTGCACCAAACCTCTTTACCAATGAAGACGCATTGGAAATCATCAATGAAGCACTCCGTTCAAATAACCAGCAAATAGGCATTGATATGTTCTTGGGTATGGATCTGGCTGCATCACATTTCAAAACCACAAAAGGGTATCTTATCAAAGACAGACCAACTGCATACTCTACAAAAGAATTTATCGAATATCTGAAAAATGTTCATGCAAAATATAATTTACTTCTTATAGAGGATCCAATTGATGAGGATGATTGGAGCGGCTGGCAGGAAATTACAAAAGAAATGGGCAACGAGATGCTCATTGTCGGCGATGATCTGATCGCAAGCAATTACAAACGGCTTGAACAGGCTATACACGATAATGCGTGTTCTGCTGTTATTTTAAAACCCAATCAAATTGGTTCATTAACTGAATTATTGTCTACAGTCGTGCTTGCCAAAAAAAACGACATCAAATGTATTGTGTCCCATAGAAGTGGAGAGACCAATGATACGTTTATTGCTGATTTTGCAGTTGGTATCCAGTCTGATTATGTGAAATTCGGCGCTCCTGCCAGAGGCGAACGTGTCGCAAAATACAACAGATTATCGCAAATAGAATCTGAAATTCTGCCTGTATGAAAAATGCTCCAGTAGTATTAATGGTACTTGATGGATGGGGTATGGGACCATCTGGTCCCGGAAATGCCATATCTTCTGCCCATTTAAAAGTCATGCCTCAATTATGGAATACCTATCCGCACACCGTATTATCCGCGTCCGGCACCTCAGTAGGCCTTCCTGATCATGAGCCGGGAAATACAGAGACAGGACACATCAATATGGGAGCAGGTCGCGTAGTTTATCAGGATTTATTGCGCATCGATGCTTCCATACAAGACGGATCATTTTTTACCAACGAAGCATTTCTTGGTGCAATCCGTCATGCCAATGAACACCATTCACGGATCCATATTCTTGGACTTTTTTCTGATGCAAATGTTCATGCCAGCAGAAAACATTTGTGTTCACTTATGGAAATTTTTAAAAAACAAAATACAGGACCGGTATTTCTGCATTTATTCACTGACGGCAGGGATTCTCCGCCACAGTCTTCCCTAAACTTTTTTAAAGATGCACATCTGCTCTGCGAATCATTTTCATTTGCAAAAATAGCCACGATAGCAGGGCGCTATTATGCTATGGATAGGGATAAACGATGGGAAAGAACCGAACTTGCATACAAAGCGCTGACTGAAGGGTCTCAATATACCGCTTCCTCAGTAGAAGATGCCATAGAATACGCATATAAACGAAATGAAACAGATGAATTTATCAAACCAACCGTACTTCTAGACCAGAACAATATCCCATATCCCCGTATAGAGGACAACGACAGCGTCATTTTTTTCAACTATCGCATAGACAGACCCAGACAGCTTACTCGTGCATTTGTCCTTCCGGATTTTGAACAGCACGTGGCTGATTTTTCCTTTGATCCCTATGCCGTAAAATATTTTAAAAAACATATCGCCAATCAATCTCACTTGACACCCCCTTTTACTCGTTCAAAAATCTTAAAAAATGTTTTCTTTGTTACTATGACTGAGTATGAGCGGGATATTCCCTGTATAGTTGCTTATCCTCCTCAAACAATATCCGAATCCATAGGGGAGATACTCGCAAAAAATAATATCAGACAGCTACGGATAGCAGAATCGGAAAAAGAACGTTTTGTCACCTATTATTTTAATTGCATGAGAGAAGAACGGTTCTCTGGAGAAGACCGGCTTATTGTTGCATCTCCTAAAATTGCCACATATGATCTGTTTCCTCAAATGTCCGCAGGCGAGTTAACCGACAGACTGCTTGACCGATTGTCTCTGGGTGTATATGGATTTATCCTCATAAATTTTGCAAACCCTGATATGGTTGGGCACACTGGTAATATTGATGCCTCTATAAAAGCATGTGAATATGTTGATGCATGTGTAGGAAAAATTGTATCTGCTGTTCTTCAAAAAAACGGCACTTGTTTGGTCACTGCGGATCATGGTAACGTAGAGGAAATGCTGACTCAAACCGGTGGCATTGATACGGAACATTCAACATATCCTGTCCCTCTTATAATCGTAAACAAAGAACTGACAGGAAAACGTATCCAATTACCCAGTGGAAAACTTGGCGATATAGCACCAACTATATTACATTTAATGGGTTTGACGATTCCAAAAACCATGACGGGATTCAATTTATTTACAATCGGACACAATGATACACCCATCAGCCCTTGAAAACCTATTTTCGCCTCAATCCATTGCAATAGTGGGAGTATCCCATGACCATCATGCTGTTGGAACAACGATATATAATAATATTGTTGAAAATGGATACAAAGGTAAAATATTTCCCGTGAATCCATTTTTGCCGGATTTTCAAGGCAAAAAAGTATATGCTTCCGTATTAACTATTCAGGAATCTATTGATTTGGCTATAGTAGTAGTTCCTTCTGCTGTCGTACCTTCTGTCTTGGAAGAAATCGGGAAAAAAGGAATTCCGATAGCAGTCGTCATATCATCGGGGTTTAGCGAAATAGGTTCAAAAGGTACTGCTTTAGAAAAAGAAATACTCCATATTGGGGAAACCTATTCATTTTCAATTCTTGGACCAAATTGTCTTGGTTTCATACATACAAACAATCATCTCAATGCATCATTTGCACGCACAGCTCCTGTACCGGGGACTATAGCACTCCTATCGCAAAGCGGAGCACTTGGCTCAGCACTCCTGGACATTACCAGTCCAAAAGGCATAGGCCTGTCTCATTTTATCAGTCTTGGGAACAAAGCAGATATTACAGAACTTGATATACTCGAGTATTTACTGAGTGATCCAACTACCTCAGTCATTGGGATGTATGTCGAGCAAATGAACGATGCCAACAGATGCATAGCAATCGGCAAAAAAATTGCTTCTATGGACAACCCAAAACCAGTTATAGTACTCAAAGGCGGTAAAACGAAAGAAGGAAACGAAGCGGTACGTTCACACACAGGGTCACTTGCCGGAATTCCTGAAACATATACTGCATTATTTCTTCAAAGTATGATGATCGAAACCACATCAACACAGGAATTTATAAATACGCTGGTCAGTTTTTCACAAAATCCTCTACCAAAAGGCAACAACTGTGCAATTATAACCAATGCAGGAGGCCCGGCAATACTGGCAACGGATTTTCTCGTATCATCACATATTTCTATACCACCTCTTGCTAATCTACATAATCCGATTGATTTACTGGGTGATGCCAAAGCATCTGACTACAAAAAAACACTCGCATTTTGTGAACAAGAATCGGCTGTGGATAGTATGTTATGCATTGTTACCCCTCAATCAGTCACTGAAATAGCAGATACGGCCAATGAATTCTGCATGCACAAAACGACGACGACAAAACCGCTTTCCGTATGCTGGATGGGTGAGGGGGTCATGAAAGAAGGTAAACAACTTCTTGATATGGGCAAAATTCCCGTAAGCAAATATCCCGAACAAGCAGCTCTTATGCTTGCTAATCTCCACGCCTTTACTGCATTGAAAACAAAACGGTCTCAACCTGCATATGACGATATTGCACAGACCCAATCACTATCCCGGACTATAGATGTAGATGACCCTCTCTCCATCTTAACGGCGTATGGTATACGGGTTCCACAATATTGCATTGTTCATGATCTCCATACACTCCAAACATCTCTTGCCCCTCTGGGAGACTCAATTGCAATCAAAATTCTATCTCCTGATATTATCCACAAATCCGATATTGGAGCTGTTCAGCTCCAAGTCCCAAAAAAAGACGCAGAATCTGTCATACAAACTATGACTACACACATACTCCGTTCTTTTCCAAAAACACGTATTGACGGCTATCTCCTTATGGATATGGTTTCGATAAAAGAAGGCATTGAATACATTATCGGTATAAAAAAAATTGAAGGACTAGGTGTCGTTATCATGCTCGGACTCGGAGGCATCTATGTAGAAGTGCTAAAAGACGTTTCCTTTCGATTCGCACCACTTTCCTATGGTGATGCTGAAGATCTAGTACAAGAATTAAAGTCTTCAATTCTTCTCAAAGGCGTTCGGGGAAACCAGGCACTCGACACTCAAGCGCTCATTCAAACACTCCTGTCTGTGTCAACACTAGCTGTGAACCATCCGGACATACAGCAACTTGATATCAACCCTTTACTCGTGCTCCCCAAAAATCAGGGAGTTGTGGCACTTGACTGTAGGCTTACACGGGGCAACTGAAAAAGAAGGACAAATTCTCCCTTCGGATGTGAAAAATGATTCATTGCATCGTGAATCATTCCTTTCCAATATTCCTCATACATTTTTGTAAGCTCTCTTGCGATGTGGATTTCAATATTTCCAAATACATCATTCATGTCCTCAAGCGTTTGTTGGAGTTTATGAGGTGCAACATAACAAATATATGTTGAGGCAAAAGTATCCTGAAGTGTCAGAACAGACAAAAGCATATCTTTTCTATGTTTTGTTTTTTCTGGAAGAAATCCAAGAAATGTAAAATGGTGTATAGGCAGTCCGCTTCCGGTAAGAGCAGTGAGAAATGCAGATACTCCGGGGACAATTTCAATTTTTATATTCCGCTTCATGAGCTCCTGGACTATTCGGTATCCTGGATCAGACACGAGGGGAGTACCGGCATCGCTTACAAGAGCAACAGATTTATCTTCCTCCAGCGCTTTGATCAGTGTGGGTACTATATTTGTCTCATTGGTATTTCTATACGATACCAGCGTTGGTTTTACCTCATTTGAAAGCATATTCCCATACCGTTGCCTAAGAAGCTCCAATAACTGTCCGGTAACACGCGTATCTTCACAGGCAAGAAGCGACACCTGAAATAACGTTTTCAGAGCCCTGATGGTAATATCTTCAATATTCCCAATAGGAGTAGACACAATAAAAAAAGTACCCATATATCTGTATTATACGCTAGCTGTATAAATTCTTGCACCATATGTGTAGGAGCTTATCCGCTTTATATTCAAAGTAATATTTGATACACTAATACCCTGCATATGGAAATGGTAACCGGCATCATCAGTTTTATTCTTCACATAGACAAGCATCTGGGAGATATCATAGCCTCCTATGGCACTCTATCGTATGCTATTCTTTTTCTCATCCTTTTTGCTGAAACGGGATTTGTTTTTACTCCATTTTTACCAGGGGATTCGCTGCTTTTTGCAGCAGGAGCGTTTGGAGCAATCGGATCTTTTAACATTGTGCTTCTTTTAATTATTTTACTCTGTGCTGCCATACTTGGAGATACCGTAAATTATTGGATAGGACATTTTTTTGGACAAAAATTGATTGACAATCCAAAAATTCCTATAAATCAGGAACACATCGATAAAACACAGGCATTCTATGATAAACATGGAGGAAAAACTATATTTCTTGCGCGCTTTATTCCCATCATTCGGACGTTTGCCCCATTTGTTGCTGGCATAGGCAAAATGGATTATAGAAAATTTCTATGGTATAACTTCGCAGGGGGATTTACGTGGGTTTTTCTGTTTACACTTCTTGGCTTTTTTTTCGGAAACATACAGATCGTCAAAGAAAATTTTTCGTTTGTCATCATCGTCATTATTCTCTTGTCTGTAGCTCCTATATGCTTTGAATTTATCAAGCATAAAATGCAAAAAAAATCTTAATTCGTATACTTCCTGAGAAGGCCGACGACTTTTCCCTGAATCTTTACATGGGTAGTAAAGATAGGAGACATAGTAGCGTTTGCAGGCATAAGCTTAATCCGGTCTTTTTCAAAATAAATGCGTTTCAGTGTCGCACAACCGTTTGGTAAAAGTGCCACGACTATATCCCCATTTTGAGCGTCCTGCTGATGCTGAACGACTACATAATCTCCATCCATGATACCATCATCTATCATTGATTTTCCTTTCACCTGCAGAATATAATTTGCCTTGTTAGAAGAAACCATGTGGGGCGCCACACCGATATAAAAATTTGGATCTGTAAATGGTTCTAAAGGCACACCTGCAGCGATAAACCCCAAAACAGGAAGTTCCACTGCTGATTCATTTGCGCCTGCTCTGTAGTTTTCCTTCACCACTTCTAGGCCACGGGCTGTACCTTCCAGTTTTTTTATAAATCCTTTCGCTTTTAATTTTTCCACATGTTCATGAACGGTCGCGACAGACGTGATACCCATAGAATTACCGATTTCCCGAAGAGTTGGTGCAAATCCAAACCTTTGCACAAACTGTGTGATAAAATCAAGAAGTTGTCGTTCGCGTGGATAAAGTGTTGCTGGCATATTAGAAACACTTAGCGATACGCTTCAAAGCGGAAAGCTTAGTGTTTATATATCCACCTTAGAACGCTCTGTGAGCCGCGCGCGAATAGCGCGTCTGGAAGGCGAACAGAAAGTTCAGGTGGATACAGAATTATAAAAACCGAAACTAAAACTGATTAATTGTAATATCCCAGATATTTACCGAACTGTCAATCAATCAATAGAGATAGAAATAGGTCAATTTCCGAAATAGTATGGACACAAATACATTTACCCTTTCATCATCATTTCAACCTGCAGGAGATCAACCTGAGGCTATAAAAAAGCTTATAGACGGAATCCATAAAGGAAACAAAGATCAAGTCCTGGTCGGAGTCACCGGAAGCGGTAAGACATTTACTATGGCTCAGGTTATCGCATCAATAAATAGACCTACTCTCATCATCTCACACAACAAAACATTAGCAGCACAGCTCTATCAGGAATTCCGTGATTTCTTTCCTGACAATGCCGTATCGTATTTTGTTTCCTATTATGATTACTATCAACCTGAAGCATATATTCCTCAAACAGATACGTATATAGAAAAAGAAACGGATATCAATGAAGATATAGATACCCTACGTCTTGCTGCTACAACCAATCTTTTGACCAGACCAGATACTATCGTTATCGCCTCTGTATCCTGTATTTACAATATCGGATCACCGAGAGAATACGGAAAATTTATTTTAGAAGTGCGTGCCGGACTTCACATATCCATGGAAGCCATCATTGACAGACTCGTCGACCTCCAATACACGCGCAATGACTGGGGATTCACCAGAGGTACATTTAGAGTCAGAGGAAACGCGATTGACCTCTATCCATCATATAAAGAACATGGAATACGATTTACCTTTCGAGACACACACATAGATCAGATATCTATATTTGATTTGCTTACCGGTACAGACACGTCCACGCTATCCCAAGCGGTCATCTATCCTGCCAAACACTACATGACAGACCCAAAACAATATGCAGAAGTATTTAAAAAAATAGAGCATGATCTCGAAAATCAGATGAAGCATCTCACATCGCAAGGAAAAATTATCGAAGCAAAGCGTATAGAACAACGGGTTCATCATGATCTTGAGATGATTCAGGAAGTAGGATATGTAAACGGTATAGAGAATTACTCACGATATTTTGATCAGAGACGAGAGGGAGAAGCTCCGTATACGCTTCTTGATTACTTCAAAGAAGCACAAAACCGATTTTTTCCCAAAGACAAAACAGGCTGGCTCATGTTTATCGATGAATCTCACATAAGCATTCCTCAAATACGGGGTATGTACAACGGCGACCGTTCAAGAAAACAGACATTGATAGATTTTGGATTTCGGCTTCCATCTGCCTTAGATAACAGACCACTACAGTTTGACGAATTTGTACGACGAATTCCTCAGACTACGTATGTATCCGCAACACCCGAAGAGTGGGAAATGGAACGTTCTGATCAAATTGTCGAGCAACTTGTTCGCCCGACGGGACTAGTGGATCCAATTATATCCGTGCATCCTATCAAAGGTCAGATAGAGGATCTTCTTAAAGAAATTCAACAGAGAGTAGCTCAAAAACAACGTGTTCTCGTCACGACACTTACCAAGCGTATAGCTGAAGACCTCACTTCCTATCTGAAAGAACGTGATATAAAAGTCCAGTATTTACACTCAGATGTTTTGACGTTGGAACGGACCGACCGGCTTGCTAGACTCAGACGCGGTGAATTTGATGTAATTATCGGGGTAAACCTTCTTCGGGAAGGATTGGATTTACCTGAGGTTTCTCTTGTAGCTATTCTTGATGCGGACAAAGAAGGATTCCTTCGCTCCTATACGAGCCTTATTCAGACTATGGGAAGAGCAGCAAGACACGTACAGGGAGAAGTCATCCTGTATGCAGATGTCATGACCAAATCCATACAAAAAGCAATGTCAGAAGTAAACAGACGCCGTGAAATTCAACTTGCGTATAATAAAAAACACAACATTGTTCCTCTATCAATCATCAAACCCATACGGGACTCGCTGGTCGACGATACTCTCACAAAAAAACCAAAACAAACGCTCATAAACAGATTAGAATTATCGGATCTTGATGTAGATAACATGACTCCAAAAGACAAACAAAATCTTATCCAGAAACTACGCACGGATATGGGAAAAGCAAGTAAAGATTTACAATTTGAACTCGCAGCAGAAATCAGGGACATGATACAAAAACTATCCTGATTTGTATGATATAATCGCACTACAGCATACCGCGGGGAAGAACCGGGGAATTTTTGTATGGAAAATACCACAATCACTATCAAAGGAGCCAGACAACACAATCTAAAAGATATATCTCTTGTGTTGCCCAAAAACAAGCTCATTGTGTTTACCGGCGTATCGGGTTCAGGAAAGTCATCCATGGCTTTTGATACGATATACGCAGAAGGCCAACGAAGATATGTTGAATCGCTTTCCTCATATGCCAGACAATTCCTTGGCATCATGGATAAACCAGATGTGGACAGCATCGTAGGATTGTCTCCTGCAATATCTATTGATCAGAAATCCACATCTCATAATCCACGGTCTACAGTCGGCACGATTACGGAAATATATGATTATCTTCGGCTTTTATATGCCAGGATTGGCCATCCACATTGCCCAACGTGCGGACGGGAGATTTCCAGACTCTCAATCGATCAGATAGTGCATCTCATCATAGAAAATGGGCATGATTTTTTCAAAAACAAAACAAATCGCGTATGGCGGATCCTCATACTTTCCCCAGTAGTTAGAGACAGAAAAGGAGAATTTTCAGGATTACTGAATAATCTTCAGGCAAAAGGATATAGAAATGTCCGTATTGACGGAAAAGTGCATGCCATTGCTGATAATATTATTCTGATAAAAACAAACAAACATTCCATTGATGTCGTCGTCGACGCAATGAGCATAGATAACAAACAACTGCGAAATGAAGAAGCTCTAAAAACTTTAACAAAACGGATCACGGACGCGGTTGAACAGTCTCTCCAACTTTCCTCAGGATTAGTATATCTGGGCACTGTTCAGGACGCTGGTTTTTCACTCCCCGAAAAACCGAAAAATATTGAAGATACAATATATTCCGAGCATCTTTCCTGTCCTTTATGTGGAATATCTATGGAGGAGATAGAACCGAGGACATTTTCCTTTAATTCCCCGCATGGTGCGTGTCCCCTTTGCAGTGGCATAGGAACCATATCTTCTCTAGATCCGGAGTTGATAGTAAATCCAAACTTATCCGTTACAGAAGGAGGTATTCTCCCTTTTGCTTCCATGTTTGTTCACGATACGTGGTTTTCCAGAGTAGTCCAGCATGTATCTGAAACTCATGGTATCGACATAAAAAAAGCATTAGGAAAAATACCACCCGAACACATAAAAATACTTCTGGAAGGCACCGGGGATGTCATGTATGAAGTAAAAGGAACAAATAGATTCGGGGAAGCAACAGTCATTCATGAAACATTTCCAGGCCTCATAGCAGAACTAAAAAAACGGTACAAAGAAACACAGTCTGATTTTGTCAGAAATGAAATTGAAAAATATATGCGGATGGAAACATGTACAGAATGCCAAGGTGCACGTCTCAAAAAAGAAAGTCTCACCATTACAATTGACTCTTTTTCAGTGAGTGATATCACAAAATTAGCTATAGGAGATACCGTTATCTGGTCTCAAAATCTTCTCAAAGCAGATAAACTTGTCCTGTCTAAAACAGAGATGACCATCGCAAAACCCATACTCAATGAAATTATCACCCGTCTCCAATTTTTGCAAAATGTAGGATTGGAATACTTAACTCTAGATAGGGGATCATCATCTCTGTCAGGTGGAGAAGCGCAAAGAATCAGACTTGCATCTCAGATCGGGTCGGGCCTGTCTGGCGTCTTATACATACTAGATGAACCATCCATTGGTCTTCATCAGCGTGATAATCAAAAATTGATTCAAACACTGTCCCACCTCAGGGATTTAGGAAACACAGTCATTGTTGTTGAACACGACCGGGAAATGATGACAGCAAGCGATCACATCGTTGATTTCGGTCCGGAAGCAGGAGAACGGGGAGGCACTGTTGTTGCCGAAGGACCTTTAGCGGACATTCTTTCAAACAAACATTCGATTACCGGATCATACCTTTCCGGAAAAAAAATTATTCACAGAACGATTCCATCCCATCCTGTACAAAAAGAACATCAACATATATCCCTCATCGGGTGTAAAGAACACAATCTGAAAAATATTACAGCCACGTTTCCTTTAGGGAAATTTATCTGCGTGACCGGGGTTTCAGGATCAGGAAAATCATCTCTCATCGTCGATACCCTGTACCCCGCGCTCATGCACCATTCAAATCCTCTGGCAAAAATGACAGCAGGGAAATATGATAGAGTAGAGGGTACAGACTTCATAGACAAAGTCATATTAATTGACCAGTCTCCTATAGGTAGGACTCCAAGAAGCAATCCTGCTACCTATACCGGACTTTTTACCTACATCCGGGATCTTTTTTCCTATATGTCCGATTCGAAAGCACGCGGATTTACCAGCGGCCGATTTTCTTTCAACGTAAAAGGAGGAAGATGTGAAGCATGTGAAGGTGAAGGACAGAAAAAAATTGAAATGCAGTTTCTCTCTGATGTCTATGTTACGTGTGATGTGTGCAAAGGCGCTCGGTACAATAGCGAAACCCTTGAAATACTCTATAAAGGAAAAAATATCTCTCAAATTCTATCTCTTACGATTGACGAAGCATTGGAAATATTTCAAAATCATACAATCCTGTCAGAAAAACTGAAAACACTTCATGATGTAGGACTAGGCTATATGCACTTGGGTCAGCCTGCTCCCACACTATCAGGAGGTGAAGCCCAAAGGGTAAAACTGGCTACAGAACTATCAAGGCGATCGACTGGGAAAACTGTGTATATACTCGATGAACCAACCACTGGACTTCATTTCAAAGATTTAGAAAATCTACTGCTAGTATTTGAACGTTTGATTGCAGGAGGAAATACTGTTATTGTAGTTGAGCATAATCTGGATATTATAAAAAATGCAGACTGGATCATAGACATGGGTCCGGAGGGAGGGGACAAAGGAGGGTATATTATCGCCGTTGGCTCGCCTGAGGCCATAGCCAAAAATGCGACATCCTATACCGGAACGTATTTATGATGTGTTTTTGTTTTTTTTGATTTTTTACCGCCATATATTCATGAAAACGGTTCTCACATATCTCAGTATTCTGTTCCTCACTCTTTTCGCGCCTACACGGATATTTGCATCTGATTTTACTGCTGATTATGATATTGATTACTCCATATCTCCATCCGGATCTACTATAGTGACCCAAAAAGTATCTCTCACAAATAACAAAACAAATCTCTATCCAAAGCAATACACCATCACGATAGATACCACAAATATAAAAAATGTTATAGCCTATGACAGCAAAGGCATGATCACTCCGGTCATAACGCAAAAAGACGGTAAAACAGAAATCTCTCTTAAGTTTAATCTGCAGGTGGTCGGGATAGGCAAAACATCATCATTTGAGCTTCGCTATGAACAAGGCGATATTGCCGATAAACACGGAAATATATGGGAAATCAATATTCCTGGTATCGAAGACGATCCCACTATCGGTACATATACAGTGGGCCTGAGGACTCCTCCCAGCTTTGGAACCAATGCATATACTAAACCGACTCCAGCACTCGGACGAAAATGGACAAAAAAACAAATGGTCCAAGGAGGGATCAGTGCGGCCTATGGGGAAAAACAAGAATTTACAGCAGAACTCTATTATGATTTGGAAAATACAAAATTGACAAAAGCGCTCTACGAAATAGCGCTTCCACCCGATACATCATTTCAACAAGTCCAGATCCAATCCATCGACCCAAAACCACTTGATACCAAACTGGATGCAGATGGTAATTGGATGGCAACATTTGAACTCGAAGGGAGCCAAAAACTGCGGGTTTTAGCAAAATTAGCTATTGCTACTTATGTGAAACCACGTCAGGATTATAAAACACGTGAAATTATTCCATCTGACTACCTACGAACCCAACCATTCTGGGAGACAGAAGACGCAGTGATAACAAAAATTGCCAGTCAACTCAAAACACCAAAAGAAATTTTTGATTTTGTTACCGCGACACTTTCCTATAATTATGACAGGACAAAAGAACCGTTTAAACGCTATGGGGCTAAAGAAATTTTAAAAAATCCAAAAGATGCATTATGTTCTGAATTTACAGATTTATTTGTCGCTCTATCCAGAGCCGCTGGCTTTCCAGCCAGAGAAGCAGTCGGCTATGCGTACACGACAAACACGAAGCTCCGTCCAACAACAAATTATGGAGATATTCTTCACTCTTGGCCAGAATATTATGATTCACTGCAAAATCGATGGATTCCCATTGACCCAACATGGGCGAAAACTACGAAGGGGATAGACTACTTTGATATTCTGGATTTCAATCATATCGCCTTTGTGCTCCATGGCCAAACAAGTGATTATCCATATCCAGCTGGGTCATTTAAACAAGGCTCAATACCGAAAAAAAATGTCACTGTACTATTTACTGAAAAAGCCATGAAAAGCGAAAAAACCTCACTGAAAACGACGATATCAGTACCTTCTAAAGTGACTGTGGGCTCTACTATTACGGGGTCAGTTACAATTCAAAATACGTCTGGAGTGTCTGTAAATGATGTTATGGTATCGATATATGCAGAACCCTATACATTTTCCAGTACTAAAAAGGAGTCATATGTTCCGCCGTACGGTGTTATTTCAATCCCGATATCTATTCAGACAGCAGGTCTTTTTTCAAATGAAAAGGGAAAAATTACTGTATCGACAAACGGAGATATTTTTACTGAATACTTCACCCTTACTCCCAGATATGCTCTGATTATTCCGATGATTCTGATCATTCTAGGTTTTTTATTGTTCCTATGGACACTATTCAAAAGACAGTAGCTACACTCCCTCATAGCCCAGGCGTATATCTTTTTAAAGACAAGGAACATACTGTGATATATGTGGGAAAGGCAAAAAATCTTCATAAAAGAGTAAGCAGTTATTTTGCATCCTCAACATTGCTTTCCGAAAAAACCAAACAACTGGTAACACATATTCACACAATTCAAACGATACATGTTGCCACAGAATTTGAATCCCTCCTTTTGGAGGCAAAACTTATCCGCACGTATAATCCTAAGTACAACAGTATTTCCAAAGACGATAAAAGCCCTATCTACATCAATATCAATACAACTGTCCCCATGCCAACTGTACAATTATCCAGAATGCCAAAAAATACTCCAGACAAAAAAAATTATTATTTTGGTCCCTTTGCAACCAGAAAAACTGCTCAATTTATCCTCAGTACATTACGAAATTCCATACCCTTCTGCCAGCAAAAAGTAAGGAACGGAAAACCTTGTTTTTATACACATATTGGATTATGCAATCCATGTCCTTCTATGATCCATGGACTTCCTGACTCTGATCTAAAAAAACTCTATAGAGCACAGTACAGAAAAAATATTCAGAGGCTTCTATGGATAGTATCGGGTAAATCCCGTACTGCAATTCATTCGCTTGAAAAAGATATGCGCCATGCAGCTGATTCCCAAAAATTTGAAGAAGCAGCTTCTTTACACAAGCAAATTCAGATGCTCATCATGATCATCAATAATAAATACGATCCATTTATTTTTGAATCAACAGATCCTCTGGAAAAAGTACCTGAAGAACAAATAGACACGCTTTCCACCATCCTCCAAAAACATATACCCATACAAAAACCTCTCCACCGCATAGAATGCTACGACATATCAACGCTGCAAGGTACCAACTCAGTCGGGTCTATGGTCGTCATGATTGATGGTATTCCCCATACAAATCAATACAGACGATTTCAAATCAAAACTGTGTATGCGATGTCTGACGTAGACATGATGAAAGAAGTCGTGACGCGTCGTTTTCATCATGCAGAATGGGAGTATCCGGATCTGATAGTCGTAGACGGAGGAAAAGGACAGGTGTCTCATATCTCAACATTACTCCAAACGCTTCACATTGACATTCCTGTGATCGGACTTTCAAAACGATTTGAGCAAATAGTCGTACAGTCTCAGCATACGTTTAAACTCATCACAATCCCGCTTGCATCTCCTGCTTTACAACTTCTCCAGCATATCCGTGATGAAGCGCACCGCTTTGCCATTACGTATCACAAAAAACTTCGGAAGCAGTCATTTGCCCAATAAAGGCTGAGAATGATATGATAGGCTTTATGAAGTACGTACTTCGCTGTTTTTTATTTCACGCCTTTTCACTGTGGCTGACAACCCAAATTCTCCCCGGCATTTCTGTGAATGGCGGATGGCAGGGCATACTTATCTCTGCATGCATATTGAGCATATTGATGTTGTTTGTAAAACCTCTGCTCAAGATTTTGTTTATACCAATTAACATTATGACCTTTGGTCTCCTGTCATGGACGGTAAATGTCATGGTCATCTATTTTCTGACGTTTCTTGCACCAGGTGTACAGATCTCATCTTGGATATTTTCGGGGTTTTCCAACAATGGATTTGTGATACCATCATTTCCTGTTTCATACATGCTTTCACTTGTCATAGTGACAATAGTGCTTACAACATTTACCAATATATTGCATAATGTAAGTGAAAATTAATTTCACCATATGATACTAAAAGAAAAGAAAAAAAGAATAGTGTGTATTGGGGGAGGAACCGGAACGTTTGTTACCCTAAAAGCACTCAAGAGCTACAACCAGCACTTGTCAGCAATTGTGTCTATGAGCGACTCAGGCGGTAGCAATAAACGCATACGGGATGAATTTGGCTTATTGCCTACATCAGACCTCAGACAATGTCTTGTTGCTCTATCGGATGAAAATGGTGGAGTAGGGATATTGCGCAAACTTTTTATGTATAGATTTGAAAAAGGTCAGGGGATACGGGGAATGACATTTGGAAACCTATTTATGGCCGCACTCACGGATATCGTCGGATCCCAAAAAGAAGCGTTTGAACAAACAAGTAAAATTCTCCGTATCAAAGGGTCAGTCATTCCTGTCTCATTTACCGATACCAATCTTGTAGCAACCTATGAAGATGGGTCAGTAGAAAAAGAAGAACATTATATAGATGAACCGAGACATGACGGGACATTAAAAATTACAGATTTACAATTGTCACCAAAAGCACAAGCAAATCCAAAAGCCGTTGATGAAATTCTTAAAGCTGATCTTATCGTGCTTGGTCCCGGAGACCTTTTTACCAGTATATTGCCAAATCTGATT
>Ga0172379_10005441_pt1 | contig 17812 bp, 22 predicted proteins | sample GrowelOW334metaG_FD_119756 | JGI IMG/M metagenome (GOLD analysis project Ga0172379, IMG submission 119756) | Groundwater microbial communities from an aquifer near a municipal landfill in Southern Ontario, Canada - Groundwater well OW334 metaG | ecosystem: Environmental > Aquatic > Deep... | reverse complement strand
TCTGGAACCGGCTTTTTATCAATATGAACCTCCAGATCGATGCGACGCTCCAATACGTGAAGGCAGACGCCTCAGCCGCACAGGGCTGGTGGCCGAAGGTGGTCCCTGCAGACCGTTTTCGCAAGTCGGCCTACAACACCTATCTGCACCCCGGCTTGCCCCCGACCCCTATAGCTAGCCCGTCGGTGGCGGCGATACTGGCGGCCCTCAACCCGAGAGAGACCTCGTGCCTTTTCTACTTCCACGATGCGAACAGACAATTCCATTGCACCGACACCTACGCCGAGCACGTCGCACTCTTGAAGAAGTATTACGGCCGCGGGAAGTAGAGAGAGTTATACACCGATAAGATTGATGGAGTTGAATTTCAGGTGCCAGTGGTGGTATCGTTGTAGGCGCAACAAGGACTACGTATGTCAATCCATTTTGATTGGGCAGGTGCTCTGTCGGTAGGGAAGAGCACCATTGATACACAGCATAGAAAATTACTGTCTCAATTAAAAAAATTGGTCGAGGCTGTAGTTTCCGACATACCTCACGAAGAGGTTGTCGCTGCTTTGGCGTATTTTGAGCGATACGTTAACGAGCATTTCTCATATGAATAACAGTATATGCAACAGCGCGACTATCATGGACGAGAAGAACATATAGCGATGCATAGGAATTTCAATGAAGAATTTGATGCCTTTAAGTATAAGCTTAGCACCGGTTTGACTCCCGTCGACAGATCAGCTGATATACAAAAGCTTGGTCAATTATTGATCGAGCACATGAGATACGAAGATAGAAAGTATCACGCCACCTTCGGGGCAAAAAGTTAACAAGCAGTAACGCGGCACACGCACAAACGTCTCCCTCTATATGGGATACGCATCATTTGGAGTGCTTATGGTAATCGGCTTCGTGGTCTTGGTTGCTACTATGAACGGAGGGAGCGTCACGATCGGGCCCTTCACACAGAGCGCTCCCGTATTCGAAATTGGTACTACAACCACGACGACCTCGGGAGGCTTCAACGAGACCGGGACACTCGTCTTTTATCCGAACAACGTCGGCCCGGTGCCGTACCTCTTCTATCAGGATTACGCCGGACACACGGTCGCAAAGGCGCTGACCTTTTCTGACGCGTTACCGGCAAGCTTCTCTTCGTGGGCGGGCGCACGTGTCGCGGTGACCGGCGTGCTCGACAGTGAACACGTCGTGGTCAGCCGGATCGCCTACCTCGCGGCACCCTGAGGGGCGCCGCGGTACTAACTATTTTCTTGGTTGTTCAGTTTAACCGCTGCTTCTGGTGTAGAGACCGTCTTTCCCATGAGGAACAGCTTCACAACAGCGAGAGCCACCATCCAGTACACGACCATCGCCAAGAGGGTCGTCCACTCAAAGAGGCTCCCTCCCGCAACCTGGGTAACCTGAAAGACGCTAAGAAACGGAGCGGCGAAGGCCTGGGTGACACTGTAGATAAAACTGGTAAAACCTGCAGAAGCATTTGCTCCCAACAGCTTCAAGACAAATCGGAAGGCGAGCAATACTTCGACAAGACCCAAGAGATACCACGCGATCTGTGTGCCGCGATACAAAGGCTTCGTGCTCGGAGAGTTGTATGAGTCCATAGGTGATAGGTACTATTAATTACGACAGCATTTTGATAATAAAGACGATAAGCGCGATGACGAGCAGGGTGTGAATCAGACCCCCGCCCACGTGGAAGGTAAACCCGAGAAGCCAGAGCACCACTAAGACCAATATGATTGTTTCAAGCATACGTGTGTAATAAGTCGTATAGCGTATATGCCGTGCACCTGCACGCTTTCGTTACAGACGGTCAGCATGGCCGAACCCTTGACAACCATATCTATGTAGCGTATAAGCTATATTAGGTAGTTTCTAAGCCTACGCGGAACCCCCTTCGAAGGGAGGTTCCATTCCAGCTGTACCTTGAGAAGGAGTAAATCATGAGACTTGTCCAACTTTGTGCGATCTTGTCGATCGCGTTCCTAGCTGCGTGTGGTGGAGGTGGAGACAACGGGAGCGCTTCAGCGGCTCCAGCTCCAGCTTCTCCGACGACGACCAAGGCGGTGGCGGTAGCAACGAACACCCTGCAGGGCGCAGTGGTCTCGTCGACCATCTCGCCGCTCCTGGTGCCCTTTGACGGTGCGCTCACAAGCGCCACCGCTACGCTGTGGCAAGGCGCTGTTGGCGGCACCGCGGTAAGCGGTATCGCCAGCCTCGTCGGAGGGAACACGGTGGCATTTGCACCGACTGTGCGGCCGGCCTCTGGCCAGCCGTTTGTCCTCGCTATCACGGCGACCGACACGCTCGGCCGCGCCGTGACCGCGAACGTCTCGTTTACGACGAGCGCGATGGTGTGTACCAACACCACGATCTGGTCAAACCCCGCGACGTTCTCGACGGCGTATCAGGACTGCGTCGCCGACGTGGGGGTCCAAACCCTAATCAGTCAGAGCAATGCGTTGCAGGACACCAGCTGCGTCGTCACGGTCGGCACGCCGCTCTCCGCGGCGTGCAGGGCTTACATGGCCAATGGCACGATGGCGCTCGCAAACACCTCCCTCGTGGTAAACGGCCACTCAACACTCTGGATGGCGTACATCGGGACGGACAAGGTCAGCACCCTCGTACTGCTCGATGCAAACGCGCCGACGAGCCTGGTGCCGCTCGGCATGCTAGCGCTCCCAAGTGCGCTTGCTTGGATTATCGGCAACCCGACTGGTGCAAGCATCAATATCGGTGTCGCCAAACAAGCAACGTGGGACACTGCCTCCGCAGCGCTTGTTATCAAGTAGGGACACGAAGTTCCTTCAGAACCCCGCATACGTGCGGGGCTCTTTTTTTTATCCTGCCTGCTTCCTGATGTGTTGATAGATTGAGAGGAGCGCGAAGAGGAGGCTTGTGCAGAGCGGCCCGAGAAAGATCCCTGCCGGTCCGAAGAAGGCGAGACCGCCGAAGACCGAGAGCAGCACGAGAAGCGGATGGAGCTGTAACCCTCTCCCCACGAGTCGCGGACCCAAGAAGTTGTCGATCAGCCCGACTGCCACGACACTCCAGATCAAGAGCCCGATTGCGGGCGTGGTCGCGCCGATAAGAAAGAGGTACGCGACGCCGGGAGCGAGGACAAGCGAGGTACCGATGCCGGGGATAAGCGCCGAGAAGGCGGCCACGACGCCCCAGAGGATGCTGTTGGGGATGCCGGAGAAGGCAAAGCCGATCCCGGTGAGGATGCCTTGCAGGATTGCGATCATGAGGCTCCCGCGGATTACCGACTGTACGGCGAGCTCAAGCCGCGCGAACACGACCTTGTCTTCAGCATCGGCAAGCGGGCTCATCTCGATAATCGCCTTCTTCAGCTTGGCGCCGTCGCGGAGCAGGTAGTAGAGCGCGATTAAGAATATAAACGAGTCGAGGAGGAAGCGAGTGAAGCCGCCGAAGACGCCGCCCAGGTTCTGTACCAGCCACGTGAGGATATTTTTTATATACTGATCGACCGAGTTTGAGAGCTCGGTCCCCGAGAGCGAGAGGCTCGGCACTGAGCGCGCGATAGACTCGTTGATCGAGTGAAGTGCCGAGTCGAGGTATACCTTTCCGCTACCGTCTGAGAGGGAGGTGTAGAGGTGCTGCGCGTCGCCGGCTATCTGTACCGAGATAAAGAGAAGCGGCGCGAGCACGCACACGACAGAGATCAGTATCGTCGCGGAGGCGGCGAGCCCCGGCGACTCGCTCATGTGGCGGAGGATGAGGAGGTAGAGCGGCCGAAGCAGGAGGGCGAATATCCCGGCGAGTATCAAGACGATAAGGAACGGACGGAAGACGAAGAATACGAGCACCGAAGAAGCGATGATTAGTGTGGCGAGAAAGTACGGTCGCAATATTTTCATGTCCATATACCACGTAGTATATACTAGTCGTATGATTATTTTATATGTAAAGACCGGCTGCCCGTTCTGTCATAAGGTGCTCGCCGCCGCGGCAGAGCCAGGAGTGCAGTTCGAAGAGAAGAATATCGCCGATGACGCAGTCGCAAGAGAGCTCGTCGCGAGGGGCGGGAAGCGGCAAGTGCCGTATCTCGTCGACGACGAGAGGGGAGTCGAGATGTACGAGTCAGACGACATTGTGGCGTACCTGAGAGAGACCTACCCGAAACACTGATGTTTATAAAAGTACTTGTCACACCCGGAGCGAAGCGAGAAAAGGTCGAGACCCGTCCGGCGAAGAAGGCCGAAGAGGGCGAATCGCTCCTTATCTCGGTACGCGAGCCCGCTACAGGGAACCGCGCGAACACGCGCGTGCGCGAGCTCGTCGCCCTACGGGAGGGAGCCCCTTTGGGCAAGGTGCGGATACTGACAGGACACCGTTCGCGCGTTAAGATGATAAGTGTTAGCTAGCGAGCAGACTTATTTAATAGCCCCGACGTTTCAGTCGGGGCCCCGACTGAAACGTCGGGGCTGACCTCTCACATCACGAATCCCGTTAGAAATAACTATAACGAATCATTTGGCGGGAATAATGGTGCGAGATTGCTTATTAGAACTAATTTCTAACGGGATGAATATCACGATCAAGGCAACGAAGTATCAGCTCACCCCCGCGACCGAAGCGATTATCGAAGAGAAGCTTGCCGCTCCGCTCCGGCTGCTCGGAGAGAAGAGCGAGAATGCATTGCTCGAGATAGAGATAGAAGAGGCTCCGCCCGAGGGGCGCTCCTCAGAGCCCTGCCGGCTCGTGGCCAACTTGATCGTCGACGGTAACGTCTATCATGCTGAGGCAGTAAAGCCCTCTCCCGAGAGTGCTGCAGACAAGGTACGCAGCGAGCTCGAGGCCGAGATACGCCGCTCGCGCGGGCGCGCACAGCGGCTCTGGAAGCGCGGCAGCTCAGCGATTAAGAATATCGTTCGCTTCGGTCGGTAGGGGGCGGGCAGCCGCGCCGGTCTCGGACACACATAATTTCTTGCTAGAAATTTGCTGTGTCTCGCGCCGTCACCACAAGAGTACTTCAAGTTTTCTAATTCGCTTCGCTCATAAGAAACTTTGGTCGCGCTCTGCGACACGTACTCGACCGGCGCGGCTGCCCGCCTTAGCCTCCGAGAGGTTCGCCTCGGGGTGTGTCGCTCACTTTTTTCAACTTACCGGCTCTGGCTGTACTCCACTTCGCGTTTACCTTCGGGGATGACGCGTTCGACGACAAACTTCTCGCCGACAAGCGACGCCTTTGTAATCTTCATCCGTTTGCCGTTTTCAAAAAAGTAGGTGCCAATACTGTCGGCGTAGGCGCGGTATCTATTCCAATTCTCCTCTGCACTCGCCGCGAGGTCGAGTTGACCATCTTCTTTCTTAAACTTACCCGAGCGTGTGGCAAAAGTCGCGTCTTGCACGAGCGGAGTGATGTCTCCGGCGAGATACGAGGGGAGCGTATCGGCAAGGAGTGTCGCACCCAGCTCGATGAGTCGCGGGCGCAGCTCGCGCGCAGTCTCGTCTGGCGCGACGGGTGTCGCTGCTTGTGCCACGATGTCGCCTGCATCAAGCTCCCTCACCATCTTCTGGATCGTGACGCCTGTCTCCATGTCGCCGGCAAGGAGTGCCGCTTCGAGCGGTGTTGCGCCGCGGTACTTTGGGAGGAGCGAGTAGTGCACGTTGAGTACGCCAAGAGGGAAGGCAGCGATGAGCGCCTCGGGGAATATCTTGCCGTAGGCGACACAGACAGCGTAGTCGCACCCGAGCGCTTTAATCGAGTCGATGACCTCGGGGGTGAGTTGCTCTGGGGTGAGGAACGGGATCTCGTGCGTAAGCGAGAGCGACTTCACCGATGAGGGAGTGAGTACGAGACCGCGACCACGTGGCGCGTCAGGCGATGTCACGACGAGCGCGGGGGTGAAGCCGCGAAGAAGAAGCATCTCGAGCGTGTTGCTCGCGACAGCCGGGGTGCCGAAGTAAACGAACTTATGCGGTTGTTGCATGCTGAATATGAATGAGGTGTTCGGCGTGGTCGATAAAGAGGATCCCATTTAAGTGGTCGGTCTCGTGCTCGAATATCTGCGCCATAATGCCGCCGCCGCCGCGCTCAAGCGTGGTCCCGTCCACATTTCTCGCACGCACCGTAGCGCGCTCGTGGCGCTTGGTCGTGCCGTAGACGCCGCGCACCGAGAGGCAGCCCTCGTCCATCCGCGCGCGCTTGCGGGAGGTCTTGATAATCTCAGGGTTTATATAAATCTCCACTTCTGGTTTTTGTTCAGGAGGCACTGCGCCCTGCGAAGTCTCTGGCGAAGCAGGGGGAGGAAGCGTGCGGTCCTTTCGTACGATAAAGATACGGTACGGGACGTCGATCTGCGGCGCAGCGAGCGCGACGCCCTCGATCTCATAGTCGAGGGCGACGGTCATATCACTGATAATCTGCGCGAGCTTGCGGGTGCCGAAGAGCTCCTCCGGTACAGGCTTCGCTACCTCTCGCAGGACGCTCGCGCCATCTTGTACTATCTCCTTCATGTGGCGCAGTATACCCTGTAGTGAAGCAAATCTCTACTACGGGGTATAGCAGAAATATGTCACCGTGGCGCTGTTTGACGGATGTGATTATTCGCTGTACATTCATTTTCAGTGCATTGATCCCGTACACACATACAAGGAGGGTATTCCATGGAGATCGGTCCGACTGTTTTGCTCCCACAACCACTGCAATCGAATGTCATTAATGCAATCCAAGGCCGCGGAATCGCGAAAGTTGATGCCGGAGAATTGCCGGCCGACATCCTCTGGAGCCGCTCATTCAAACCAGGGCAGCTGTGTTCTCTTGTGCAAGAAGAGAATGTGAGTCTAACGAGACTCTCGCTCGCCGGCGTGGTGAAGCTTCTCTATCCGGTCATCGCCAACGAGATTCCGGGCACAAGGGAAGTTTCGTTTGAGGTGGCATATTCATTTGGCATAGCCGATGCTCTGGCAATGATGAACAAGGGAGGCTGTGTCAGCAGGAAGAAGTGGCACAAGAATTTTGACGTTCGCTGGATTCATGACGACAGCAGGGCCATGATTTGGTACAACACCGGCGACGGCTACTTGCCGTATCTGCTGTCGCAAGAGGATTGCGTTGCCACCGATTGGGGCGTCGTGGTTGGATTCGACAAAGATCGCCTGATTGGCTGAACACCTTTCCGCGAGAGTTCCGTCTTGTGCAGTCATTACTCCGCCTTCGTGGCGGAGTTTTTTTGCTCTTCTACTCAGCGTTCACGTGTAAACGTAAGTGTCGTTTAGCGCGGAGGATGCTTGGTCGGGTCGAGCTCCCACCAGAACTTCTTGCCGAAGTTCTTCGCCTGGCTGCAAACACTTTTTAAATAGTAGAGGTCTTGGGTGGGGATCTGCTCAAGCACGGTGCCGAGGTGCGCCATCGTCATGGGCGCGAGGCCGTCGTGCGCGCGGGAGTGGTTTAGGTGCCGAAGGAAGAAGCGCATCATCTCGCCGCGCTCGGTGAGCCGTTTCCGGCCCTTGGGCGCCGCCGCCTTCTTCTTCTCAAACTCGGGCATCATTTCTCCGATAGACTTCATATCGTAAGTATACCGGTTCTGCTTTGCCTGCGAACCCTAGCCGGTGTGTGCCTCGATTGAGGCACCGAGGTCTTGGAGCCGGTGGACGATATCCTCGTAGCCGCGGTTGATACTGTAGACGTTCCTGAGCGTGGAGTGACCCTTTGCGGCGAGCATCGCGACGAGGATGATGGTCGCGGGGCGGAGCGCGGGCGGGCAGATCACTTCGGCTGCCTTGAGCTTCGTCGGGCCCTCGATCGAGATGCGGTGCGGGTCGTGGAGGTCGGTATGCGCGCCGAGACGATCGAGCTCGGTGTAGTAGATCGCGCGCTTCTCATAGACCCAGTCGTGGATGAGGGTCGTGCCCTTCGCTGCGGTCGCGATAACGGCGAAGAAGGGGAGATTGTCGATATTGAGTCCCGGGTAGGGGCGCGCGTGAATCTTCTCAGGGAAGGCGACGAGCTCTGAGGGCTTGAGCTCGATATCGACGAGCTTGGTGACGCCGTTTTCAGAGATGCGATGGCTAGTGAGAGCGAAGCGGAGCCCCATTTTCTCGAGTATCAGTAGCTCGACCTCAAGAAACTCGATAGGCGCGCCGACGATAGTGATGCTCGAGCCGGTGACGGCCGCTGCACTGATAAAGAACATCGCGTCGGTCGGGTCCTCAGCGACGCTGTACGAGACATCCTTTTGAATATCGGGTGTGCCGTGGATCGTGAGCGTCGTCGAGCCGATGCCCTCGATACCGACGCCGAGCATCTTTAAGAACCCGCACACCTCTTGCACCTGGTAGTTGGCAGAGGCGTACTTGATCGTCGAGGTGCCGGGGATACGCGCAGCGGCGAGGAGTGCGTTGATAGTCGCGGTGTCGCTCGACTCATAGAGGACTACCTCGGTGGGGGCGAGCTTCGTGTGCGAGATACGGTAGCTCTCGGTGCGTGCCTCGATCGCGACGCCGAACTTCTCAAGTGCGAGCAGGTGCGGGCGTACCGAGCGCAAACCGAGCGTGCAGCCACCTGACTGGGGCAGCTCGAACTCGGGGAACAGGTGGATGAGCGAGCCGATAAACATGAGGATGCTGCGCGTGCGCGCGGCTGCCACGCGGTCAATTGTCTCGAGAGTAATCGTCTCAGGCGGTGTGATGACGATACTCGAGCCGCGCCACTCGACCTCGACCCCAATCGAGCGGAGTACCTCGATGAGGCGATTCACCTCTTCGATCTTCGGCATGTGCTCGAGGGTTGTCCTGCCGCGGTTGAGGAGAGAGGCTGCGAGGAGTGCGACGGCACCGTTCTTCGACCGACTGGTCTCGACCCTGCCTGAAAGCGGCGTGCCGCCCTCGATGATGAAATTCATTTCTCCTTGCATAGGGGCTATCGTACCACCCTCTTGCTATACTTTCGACTATGTCCATCCATAAGAAGATAGGAGCGTGGCTCATCGATTACGGTTATATGTTCCGCGGTACGCTCGCGACCGTCATTTACCACGAGCCGCCGAAGCACTACCTGGGCCACGTTGTAGAAGGGAAGACACCTATCATACTTGTTCCTGGAATCCTTGGGAGATGGAGCTTCATGAAGCATTTGGGAGACAGGCTTTCTCTCCAGGGCCATCCCGTCTATATCGTGCCAAAGCTCGGCTACAACGTGTACAGCGTCCCGACATCGGCTAAGATACTGCGCTCGCTCGTCGTGCACGTCGTTCCTGGTCTTGGACACGTATTGCCCAAGACAGAGCGAGGAGCAGAGCATATTGCCGAACTCATCAAAAAAGAAAATCTGTCCGGAGTAATTCTTGTCGCGCATAGCAAGGGAGGCCTCGTCGGGAAGTACATGCTTGCGCATCACAATGCCGACAATAGCGTTCTCGGCATGGTAGCGATAGCGACACCTTTCTCCGGGAGCGCGATGGCGAAATTGGTCCCCCACGATTCTTTTCAGGAATTGCGGACGGACAGCAAGGTCATCCGCGATCTCGAAGAACATCGCGCTGTGAATTCTCGCATCATCTCTATTATCCCGGAATACGACAATCACGTATGGGCGGAGCGCGGGAGTTTTCTTGAAGGTGCCGCTGAGAATATTGAAGTGCCGGTCAAAGGTCACCACAAAGTCGTCTTCAGTGATGCTGTCCTACAAGCAGTGCTTGCTTCGGTAGAAAAGCTCTCAAAATAATCCGACTTTCCAGAGCTCTGCTGTGGCGGTATGATACGTGCAATGTCCTTCTTCTCCCCCAAGCTTGGTATCGACCTCGGGACGACGAATGTGCTCGTATTTGTCCCCGGGAAGGGGGTCGTGATCAACGAACCGTCGGTCGTGGCGGTGGGCAAGTCGCACGGCAAACGCGGCGGCAACTCGATCCTCGCAATCGGCATCGAGGCCAAGAAGATGATCGGCCGCACTCCCGACGATATCGTCGCGTACCGTCCGATGAAGGACGGCGTTATCGCCGACTACCGCGTGACCGAGGCGATGCTCCGCTACTTCATTCGTAAGGCGCTCGGCAGGAATCCTTTCAAACCGACGGTGCTCGTCAGCGTCCCTGCGGGCGTGACCTCGACCGAGAAGCGCGCTGTGATTGAGGCGGCGATGAAGGCTGGTGCGAAGAATGCCTACGTGGTGAAGGAGCCGATCCTCGCAGCTATCGGCGCGGGCATCCCGATTCACGAGCCGATGGGGCGCATGGTGGCAGACATCGGCGGCGGCACGATCGACGTCGCCGTGATCTCTCTCGGTGGCATTGTCGCCTCGACTTCGGTGAAGTGCGCAGGCGACCGTCTCGACCGCGCAGTGGTCGACTATATCAAGAAGCAGCACAATCTCGCGATCGGCGACAAGACCGCCGAGGAGGTGAAGATCAAGATTGGCGCTGCCGTGCCGATGAACGAAGAGCTCACGATGCCGATTAAGGGGCGCGACCTGATGAGCGGGCTCCCGCGCACGGTCGACCTCTCAACGAACGATCTTGTGACCGCGATGGCGCGCGAGCTTAGAGAGATGACGCAGGCGATACGCAAGGTGCTCCAGGACACGCCGCCCGAGCTCGCCGCGGACATTATTGATAACGGGATTATCCTCACCGGGGGCTCGAGCCAGCTCCGACAGATGCCCGAGCTCGTCTATCGCCGCACGGGCGTCATCGCCAAGCTCGCGAACGACCCGTACTACTGCGTCGCGCGCGGCACCGGCATCGCACTGAAGCATCTTGATACCTATCAAAAAAGCATTTTAGCGAAGCAGTAATTTCCCACACATCCCCAACTGCTTCGTTACGGGCCCCGCGATTTTTCTCCGTCGTACCTCAGGTACGCCTATAAAAAATCGCTACCCGTGCCTCGCATTTGTGGCGTGTGAAAAATTACAAAGACTCTCCGCGCCTTGCATCTGCATTCTTTTCGCTTCGCCTCAATCATGCGTGTATAAAAACAGAAACCGCCTCGCCGAGAGAGCGATGAGGTCGGTCTCTGCGGCGATGCGGTCAATCCTCACGCGAGTGGTTAGCACGCAAGTGTCGGCCAGTCAGACATCGTGGCATTTCGATTGGAATCCCGATTGTCTGCATCGTTTGAACCACCCCTCGGCAATAGCCGTAAAGACGGTCTTCGTTGTTTGCAAAGGTCGCGCTTTGTGTGACGCCGTCATCACGGCACACCTCTACGACATGGCAACCTTCACCTTCACGATTCCAACGTACAAAGATTTTAAACATATCCGCTCCCAGAAAAAGGTACGGCAAGATGTTAGCATTATGTATGCACTTTGTCAAGTATGGTGAGGTCAGGATATAGTTTCTGCATGCAACACCACGCGTTTGTAATAGAGACAGAAGCGGAAAAGGGAATTGAGGTCGCGCAGGCGTGGGCGAAAAAGGAGCTCGGGATGAAAGCGCAAGCGAATCCCGACGTGGTCGTGATGCGGTATGGATTGCTCTCGGTCGAGGATGCGCGGCGAGTAACGGAGCTCGCCGCGGGAGCGCCGTTTGCAGGCGAACATAAGGTGGTCATCATCGCGGCGAGCCGCGCCTATCACGAGGCGCAGAATGCGCTGCTCAAAATCTTCGAGGAGCCACCGGAGGGCATATACCTATTTCTGGTGTTGCCGTCTCTCGGCGGCCTTCTCCCGACGCTCCGCTCCCGCGTCCAGATCCTCAATGGTTCCCATGTTGGACGTACTACGTCCAACATACCGAAAGCAGCGGAAGAGTATATGAAGGCGACGAGGGAGAAGCGGAGCGCGCTAATCAAGAAGCTTACGAGCGGGAGAGACGAAGAAGAGCGACGCGAGAACCGCGAAGCGGCGATTGCCATCCTAAACGGTATCGAAGCCGCTGCATACAATGAAGGATTTACGAAACCTTTCATTGCGGAACTTTTGTCAGATATTGCCGTTTTACGCACACATCTCTACGACCGCAGCGCGCCGGTCAAGATGATCCTCGAACACCTTTCGCTCATTACCCCGAAAGGTTTGGTATAATCAGGAAATGGCATACGATTTTTCTAAACTAAAGACGAATATAAAAGAGACCGAAGACTGGCTCGCGCGCGAGCTCTCAGGCGTGCGCACCGGTCGTGCGACACCCACGCTTCTCGACGGGATCAAGCCAGAGGCATATGGTACCCGCACGCCACTTCGCGAGCTGGGCTCGGTCTCGGTCGAAGACGCACGGACGCTTCGCATTATCCCGTGGGACAAGGAGCTCTTGAAAACGATCGAGAAGGGGATCACTGATGCCGACCTCGGCGTGGGCGTCTCGACCGACGATATGGGGCTACGCGTCTCCTTTCCCGAGCTCACGAGCGAGCGTCGCGCACAGCTCACGAAGATTGCCGGCGACCGGACGGAAGCTGCGAAGGTCACGCTCCGCGGCCATCGTACCGATGCCTTGAAGGCACTTGAGATGGCCGAGAAGGCGGGCGGTATGGGCGAAGACGAGGTGAAGCGCCTTAAGGGTGAGATCCAAAAGCTTATCGACGCGGGCAACGAGTCGCTCGCGAAAGTACTGGAGAGAAAGGAGGAAGAGATAGCGCAATAGCAAGATAGGCATTAGGCTCTAGGCGCTAGTTCGGATATGCTAATGCCTAAAGCCTAGCGCCTATGGAAATTCTGATATTCATCCTCGTCATTGTTGCACTCATCGTGGTGCACGAGTTTGGGCATTTCGTCGTCGCGAAGCTCTCGGGGATGCGCGTCGACGAGTTCGGGCTCGGCTATCCGCCACGCGCGCTCACGATCGCGAAGGTGGGCGAGACCGCGTACACGCTCAACTGGTTGCCCTTCGGCGGTTTCGTAAAGATCTTTGGCGAAGACCCCAGTACCACAACCGCGCAGACGCGGTTGGCTACGGGGCAAGCGGTCGATTCGAATTCGTTTAGTTCAAAGAATCGTTTCGCACAGGCACTCGTCCTTATCGCCGGTGTTGCGATGAATCTCCTCTTTGCCTACGTGCTGATCACCGGCGCACTCGTCACGGGGACTCCGCGCGCGCTCGACGAGAATGATCTCGCGACGGCGCGCAATCAGGAGCTGATGGTCGCAAGCGTCCTCCCGGGCAGCCCCGCCGCGCTCGCAGGGCTACTCCCAGGCGACTCAATCACGAGTGCGAAGGATGCGAAGGGGGAGTGGCAAGCCGTCGACCCGAAGAGCTTCTCGGCGTTTATCGCTGCGAGCGGCGGCAGCGAGATCGTGCTCGACGTGAAGCGGAGCGGAGAGGAGCACCTCATCACCGCGGCAGCAGCAACCGGTGTCGCGCAAGTCGACCCGCTGCGGTACGCACTCGGAGTCGAGGTCGCGACGGTCGGTGTGATCCCGCTCTCTCTTGGTGCGGCGATTATCGAGGGCGCGTCGCTCACGTGGGGCGCGACCAAGCTGACTGCTGTCGGGCTCTGGCATTTCTTTGCAGGCATCTTTACCTTCTCGGCTGACCTCTCGCAGGTCGCGGGGCCGGTCGGTATCGCGGGTGCGGTTGGTACCGCTTCGATGCAAGGCTTCGGCGACCTCTTCTCGATTATGGCAATCATTTCTATCAATCTTGCGCTCATCAACCTGATCCCCGTCCCGGCACTCGACGGCGGCCGCCTCCTCTTCGTCATCGTCGAGAGTGTTATCCGCCGCCCGATCAATGCGCGCGTCGCACACACGATGAATGCTATCGGCTTCGTCTTTTTGATACTTCTTATGGTCGTGGTCACCGCTCACGACATCTTCAAGATCGTCGGATAGCCCTTTTGCCCAGGGGGCGGCACGGGCGTATACTGTGGCGCATGAGTCCCGTTAGAAGTCCGCAGCCAGGGCAAGCGCATAATGAGGGTTTTTTGACGCGAACGTTCGCGATAATATCTTTTGACTATGAGTAAGACTTCTAACGGGATGAGACAGTCGAAGCTTTTTACCAAGACTCGCCGGGAGGCGCCGGCCGACGAGGTCGCCAAGAACGCCCAGCTCCTCGTGCGCGCGGGCTATATCCACAAGGAGATGGCGGGTGTGTATTCCTATTTGCCATTTGGGAAGAAGGTGCTCGAGAAGATTGAGCAGGTGGTGCGCGAGGAGATGGACGCAATAGGCGGACAGGAGATTCGCATGGCGACACTGCATCCATCGGAGAACTGGAAGCAGACAGGAGCGTGGGACGGTGTCGATGTGCTCTTCAAGCTACAGAGCCGTACCGAGAAGGAGTATGCGATTGGCCAGAGCGAAGAGGAAATCGTCACGCCGATTGCGCGCGAGTATGTGCAGTCGTATAAAGACTTGCCGGTCGCGATCTATCAGATAGGGCAGAAGTATCGCGACGAGCTTCGGGCGAAGTCGGGTATTATGCGCGGCCGCGAGTTCACGATGAAGGATATGTACTCCTTCCATGAGACGCAGGAGGACTTCGATCGTTTTTATACGCTTGCAAAAGAATCATATTTAAAAATCTATGAGCGGCTTGGGCTTGTCGCGAAGGCGACTGAGGCGTCGGGTGGTGCATTCACCAAGAAGCTCTCGTACGAGTTTATGGTGCTCACGGACGCAGGTGAAGATGACATCCTATATTGCGAGCACTGTCCCTACTGTGTGAATGCTGAAATCAGCAATCAGAAAGAGGGCGATACGTGTACGCGCTGTAACGAGGGAGCTCTCGCTCGCGCGAAGGCGTCTGAGGTGGGCAACATATTTGACCTGGGGACAAAATATTCCAATGACTTTTCGTTTACCTATAAGGACAAAGAAGGGAAGGATCAGTTCCCGATCATGGGCTGCTTCGGCATCGGTATCTCGCGTCTCATGGGCGTTATTGTCGAGTCCTTTGGTGACGAGAAAGGGCTCGTGTGGCCCGCGGCGGTCGCGCCGTTTGCAGTCCACCTGGTCTCGCTCGGAAAGGACAACGACGACGTGTGCAAGGCAGCGGACGCTCTGTACGACGATCTGGTGAAGGCGGGCGTCGAGGTGCTCTACGACGACCGTGACGCGCGCGCCGGCGAGAAGTTCGCCGACAGCGACCTCTTGGGTATCCCGAAGCGCATCGTGGTCGGGAAGGACGCGGTAGCGACTGGGCAGTTCGAGGTGGTCGACCGTGCGACCGGTGCAGTAGAGAAGGTCTCGCGCGAAGCACTGTTGAAGTCTGACTTCAACAGTAAGTAGGTATGGCGCGATTCTCGAAGAACGCACTCTTCAGTAGTGACATCGCGATCGACTTGGGCACGGCGAACACGCTCGTCTATGTGCGTGGAAAGGGGGTCGTGATCAACGAACCGTCGGTCGTCGCGGTCAACGACAAGACACATCAGGTGGTCGCCGTAGGGAAGGAGGCCAAGACGATGCTCGGTAAGACGCCCGCGCATATCCGCGTGGTGCGCCCGCTCTCTCACGGTGTGATCTCTGACTTCGAAGTGACCGAAGAGCTCTTGAACTACCTCATCAACAAGGCACAGAGCGGCCGCACCAGGCTCTTCGGTCCGCGCGTCGTGATCGGCGTGCCGACGGGGGTGACCAACGTGCAGAGTCGTGCGGTCCGCGATGCTGCCAAGAACGCGGGCGCGCGCGAGGCGATTATCCTCGAAGAGCCGGTCGCCGGCGCGATCGGCGCGAAGCTGCCGGTCAGTGAGGCGGTCGGGACGATGGTGCTCGATATCGGCGGCGGTACGACCGACATCGCAGTTATTGCGCTCAAGGGTGTCGTCGCGTCGAAGAGCTCACACGTCGCTGGCGACCGGTTCAACGAGAACATCATCGACTTCGTGCGGAGTGAGTTCAAGCTCGGTATCGGCGAACGCACTGCAGAGGATGTGAAGATCGGTATCGGCGCGGTTATCTCGCTCCCCGAGCCGCTCTCTCGGAGCGTGCGCGGGCGCGACTTCGCCACCGGGCTCCCGCGCGAGATCACCCTCACCGACTCACACGTGCGCGAGGCGATCGCTCCTTCGCTCGAAGCCTTGATGGACACTATGAAGGAGGTTATCGAAGCGACGCCGCCCGAACTCCTCTCTGACGTGCTTCAGCACGGTGTCACGGTCTTCGGCGGGGGAGCACTCCTGCGGGGGCTCCCGCAGATACTCGCGAAGATGCTCGGCGTACCGGTGCGAGTCGCTCCCGACCCGCTCACGGCCGTGGTGCGCGGTGCAGGTATCGTGACCGAAGACCCCGAGCCGTATATAGATTTTTTTGTCGATGAAGAGGACATTCTTAGCGAGGCGTAACGCACTCCTCTCCTCCACGAATGTCTCGTGGGGAGCTTTCTTGCTGGCGTTCGCCGTACTCGTACTCCTGGTGCGTATCTTCTTGCCGAACATGTTCTGGTTTGCGTTCACACCGGCATTTCGCGCTGCGGACGCACTTGCCGCAAAGGGAGACCTCTTCCTTTCGAGCTTTGGCGATGCGGCGGTACTTACTGCGCGCAACGAATTATTGCAGAGTCAGAACGCCGAGCTTGCAAGTGAGAACGAAGCGCTGCAGAAGAGGACAGGCACTCTCCAGAGCCTCTCAGGGTCAGGGATCGTCGCGGGCGTCGTTGCTCGACCCCCGGCGAGCCCGTATGACACGCTGACGCTCTCCGCCGGAGCAAAGGAGGGTGTCTTGATTGGTATGGAAGCATTCGGGCCTGGCGGTGTGCCACTTGGAGTTGTCTCTGCTGTTCTCCCCGACTTCTCCCGCGTGACGCTGCTCTCTGCTCCTGCACTGGTCACCGAAGGCTGGGTGGGACATTCGAATATCCCGCTTACGATCGTGGGAGCGGGGGGAGGGGCACTCCGTGCCTCACTCGCGCGCTCTACGGGAGTCGTCGTTGGCGACGCAGTGTTTGCTCCTGGTCCGGGAGCGTTGCCGGTCGGGAGTGTTGTACGCATCGACAGCGACCCGTCGTCACCGGTGGTCACGCTCCAGATCCAGCCCGCACTGAATCTCTTTTCGATTACGATGGTCGAGTTGCGTGCGACTGGTCCGACATTTGTAAACGCGCTCTCGTGGGCGACGTCGACCTTGCCATGATGCGCGGGGTACTCGCGCTCTCTACGTTTGTCTCAGCCATACTGTTCCCGTGGCCGCTCACGGCTCTGCTCGCGCTTGTGGCGTCGGTCTCTGAACCGCTTATACCGCTTGCGGCGGGCCTGTTTGTCGACACACTCTACTATGCACCGCATGCGGGGATGTGGCCGCTCTTTACGCTCTGCGGAGTAGCGGCGACCGCCATCGCGTTCTTCGTGCACAGTCGGCTCCTGACGAGCCCCGTTAGATAAGTCTCTTTTTACGAGAGACCCCGAGCAGCTTTCAGTTATCTAACGGGGCGAGTAGTATGAGGGGATGACGTGGCGGCGCAAGAGACGATTCGACCCGGAAATAGCTCCCGACGAGATATTTCTTGATGCATCAAACTCGCCCGCCTTCGACCGTGCGCGTTTCGAAGGGAGGCTCGAGACACCGCTTTCGCAAGGGACATTCTCCTGGCTTTTTGGGATCCTCACACTCCTGATTAGTATTCTCGCGATACGCTCATGGAACCTCCAGGTGAGCAATGGTTCTGTCTTCGCTGCTGAGAGCGCACACAACAGTCTCGAATCCACCATGCTTCTCGCCCCTCGCGGCGTTATCACTGATCTGCACGGGGTGGTGCTTGCTGAGAATGTCGAACGACCTGACGGCAGTGTCGGTCGCAATTATCCCTACGCATCTCTCAGTCACATCATCGGCTACGTTTCGTATCCGAAGAAGGATAGTAAGGGAGTCTACTACGACATGAGTGAGAAGGGGGTTACGGGCCTCGAGGCTGAGTACGATGCGTCTCTTGCGGGGCGAAATGGGCAGCTA
>Ga0172379_10005440_pt1 | contig 17812 bp, 13 predicted proteins | sample GrowelOW334metaG_FD_119756 | JGI IMG/M metagenome (GOLD analysis project Ga0172379, IMG submission 119756) | Groundwater microbial communities from an aquifer near a municipal landfill in Southern Ontario, Canada - Groundwater well OW334 metaG | ecosystem: Environmental > Aquatic > Deep... | reverse complement strand
GGTTCATGATGCGGTCGGAGAGCGAGCCGTGGTTGGTGCCGATGCGCAGGGCACGCTTGAGTTCCTTCAGCTTGAGGACGAGCGGGGTGAACTTCTCCTTGATGCGGCCCAGCTCGGCGGTGTAGGCGTCGTCGGTGTATTCCTTGACGGCAAATTTCTTCGAGTCGGCGTAGTTGCCCGGATTGATGCGGACCATCTCGACCCAGTTCGCGGCCTCCATCGCGGCGTCGGGCTTGAAATGGATGTCGGCGACGATGGGGACGAAGCAGCCGCGCGCGCGCAGCTCGGCGACGATGTTCTTCAGGTTCGCCGCGTCCTTCACGGTGGGCGCGGTGATGCGCACGATCTGGCAGCCGACGGCGACGAGTTCGAGCGTCTGCTTGACGGACTCGGCGGTGTCCATCGTGTCGCAGGTGAGCATGGACTGCTTCACGACGGGGCGGTTGCCGCCCATGATGACGCCGCCGCGCGCGGGGTCACCGACGATGACCTCGCGGGAGAGGCGGCGGTGGAAGAGGTAGGGAGAATCGCAGTAGTGCATGGGCGGAAAAGTCAGGGAGCAGCATTTAGATTGCGATCAAGAGCAAGAAAAGCCTGCGCAGGTGTCCTGCTCGTGATCCTGATCTTAATCCTGCTCCGCATTGTTACTTCGCAGGGGCCGGTGCGGGTGTTGGCGTCGGAGCCGACTCCACTTGGCTGCTCTGCTGGAACATGGACTTGAAGAGCGACGAGCGTTTCCACAAGTCGTTGAAGGAGACGTAGGCCATGAATGTGAGCAGCATCACGGCGAAGGCGGTCGTGGCGTATTCCTGAAGCTTCACACTGATGGGCTTGCCGCGCAGTTTTTCGTAGAGGGACATCATGATGTGGCCGCCGTCGAGAACAGGGATGGGCATGAGGTTCAGCACGGCGAGGTTGATGTTGAGCAGCACCATGAAGCTCAGGGCAAGGCGGTAGTCGGTCTTCACGTATGTGGCGAGCATCGCAAGGATGCCGGGCGGGCCGCTGAGGTCTTCGATGCCCACGCCGGTCTCCTTGGAGTGGAATAGGGCGTTGAGTGTGCGCCAGGTGCGATCCCAGACTTCCTCAAGCTGCACCCACGGCAGCGGGCCGGGCTTCTGGACTTCATAGCGGGTCGGCGTGTTGGCAAACATGATCCCGATTCGCGCCTTCTTCGCGCCAGCGTCGAGGACGCGCGGAGTGATGTTCAGCACGGCGCGCTTGCCGGCGCGCTCGACAACGAGCTCAGTTGTCTGCCCGCCGCGTTTGCCGACGAGTTCAATCAACTGTGCCTTTCCCACAACCGGCACGCCGGCGAAGCCGATGATGACATCGCCGGCCAACACCTTTGCCTCGGCTGCGGGGCTGTCTGGCGAGGTGTCGCCGACGACGACCTTCTCCTCGGAGTCGAGGTTGAGCATCTTGAGCTTGAGCGGATTGTCGGCACTGGCGGTGAGTTGGTAGGTCTTGCGCTCGCCGGCGCGCTCGACAATGACGGGCAGGACGTTGGTGGGCGCGAGGATGGTGGCCTCGAAGACCTCGGACCACGACTTCACTGCCTGGCCATACACGGAAACGATGCGGTCGCCGTTCCGGATGCCGAGTTTGTGCTCCGCAGAATCCACTGCGACATGGCCGATGACAGAGGGGTTCACCGGCACCGGCAGGCCGACGAAATAGATGAAGGTCGCGATGGCGCAGGCGAACACGAAGTTCATGAACGGCCCGGCGACGGCCACGAGAATCTTGGAGAGCGGCGAGACCGGCGGCAGCGTTTCCCCCTTCTGTTCGCCTTCCAGCGCCTCGGACGTGAGCATCTGCGGGAGCTTTACAAAGCCGCCGGCGGGAATCCAACGGATCGAGTATTCGATGCCGTCCTTCGTCCAGCCCCAGATTTTCGGTCCGAATCCGATGGCGAACGCCTCGACCTTCAGTCCCCGTTTGAGCGCCACCCAGTAGTGCCCCCATTCATGGATGGCGATGGCCGCCCCGAAGAGCAACAGGACGGCGAAAACGACGTAAATCCACTCGAAAACTTGTGCCATGTGTCAGAGCCGGTTGTCCGGCAGGAGCGCAACGTATCGGAAGCCTGCCGGGCTGGCAATTGGACAAACACCCCATGTCTCTGCTTGTCGGAATCTGGAGTGGGGCGGTTTGCCGATGTCACTTTCTCCAGCGCAGCCGGACCAGTCCGGCCAGCCCGCACAGGAGCAGGCCGCTGACGGCGAAGGCACCCGCATGAGCCTGTTGCGGGGCCAGGAACAGCGCGCCCGCGCCGACGGCGGGTCCGAGGCAGATGCCCAGGCCGATGGCGGCTTCGTGGATGCCGCCGTGCTCGCCCTGCGTTTCGCCGACATCCATCGAGTAGAAGAGCGACGCGTAGTAAAGCAGGCCGGTGGCGAGGCCGAAGATGATTTGCGCCCCGAACAGGAGCGAGAGCGAGCGGCCCAGCAGCAGCACGACGTAGGCGGCGATGAGCGTTATGAACGCCGCAAGCATCCAGCGGAAGCGGTAGTGCCAGCCGCCCCATTGCCAGAGCAGAACGAAGCCCGCGAGCCGTGCGATGAACCAAGTGGCCCAGAACCAGCCGCTCTGCGTGACGCTCAAGCCAAGTTCCGCCGAGCGGCCGGGCACCACGGCGAGGAAGGAGTGGATCGCGATGTAGGCAAAGGGATTCGCGAGCCACGCCATCTTGAGAAAGGTCTGCGGCGGGACGGGCTGGTGCAACGCAGCATCCTCCGGGTGATGCGGGTTGGCTTCGGGCACGGGGAGCGGGTCGGCGGGCAGGCGTTCCAGCCAGAGGGTGACGGCAACTTGGGCGACGTGGATAACTGCAGGAATCCAGAACAGGCTCCGCGCCCCGAGCCGTTCGTAGACCATGCCGCCAGCGAAATACATCAGCGCCGCGCAGCCGGACCACACGATGTTGTAGATGCCGACCATGCGCTTGGTGCCGGCGTCGGACTCGCCATGGGTGGCGAAGGCTTCGAGCGCGGGCCAGGTGAAGCACATCGCGACGGTCCAGCCGGCGAGGGTGAGCAGCACTCCGGCGGCCGAGTGCGTCTGCGTGCCCGCCAGCATCGCCACGGCCATGCCGGTGAAGCCGGCCTTCAGCGAGGTCGTCAGCCCGCGCCGCTCGGCGAAGCGTCCGCCCAGCCACGCCGCCGGGACGTAGATGAGTCCGTGCAGCGCGCAGGTGAGCAGGTTCTCGCGGTTGCCGAAGCCGTGCTGCTGCTGGAGCAGGAAGAAGACGTAGTTGCCAAAGTAGGCGCAGGCAAACGTGTTCAGCCCCGTGAGCAGGAAACCTGTGGCTTTGCGGCGTGTCATGGAAATGCGGAACCGGAACGCGGAAAAAGTCAGGCTGCGGGCGCGGAAAAATTCCGCGTCCCACCTTCTGCGTTCCGTGTTTCCTCCAGCGCTTTGCGGCAATACCACTTCACGGCGTTGGTCATGGGCGGCTGGAGCTTGTCCAGGTCATCGGCGCTGCACCAGCGGATGTCGTGGTGCTCCTCGGTGGCGAGCGTCACGTCGCCGGCGACGGGGCGCGCCCAGTAGATCATTCCGATGTGCTCGTGCGTGTCCGAGATGCGGTGGATGTCGAGGAAGCGCGGGGCGATGAGCGCGCGGGTGCCGGGTTCGGTCGTGGGCGGGCGTTCGCCGAGGAGTTCCACGTCCAGGCCGCTTTCCTCCTTCGCCTCGCGAAGCGCGGCGATTTCCGGGTCTTCGTCCAGCTCGATGTGGCCGCCGAGCGGCAGCCATTTGCCTAGCTTGCGGTGCAGGATGAGCAACACCTTGGCGTCGTGGACGACGAAGATGGCGACGGTGAAATCTATCTTTTCATGGATGTGTGCCATGGGCCGCGGACACTGTCGTCCGCGCTGTCCGCTGTCAACGGGCGCACCGGTGCCGTGATGCCGTCGGGGCGCGGCGTTCACGCGCAGAAGTGTCCGTATGCACGAATGCGTCAGGAAAATCCAAGAGCTTCCCGTCTTTCTCCCTGGAGTGGCGTGACCGGGCGCATCCTTCTGCTCGCGCGGAAAATGCACTTGTCCAGGAAGCTTTCCTTCGACCAGCTCGGATCGTCGAGACGCTCGCCATCGGCCGCCACGAGGTGAACCGCGGCGAGCCGAAGCCCGGCGAGGCCGTCCTCGTCATCGGAGCGGGACCATTTATGGTGTTCCACACGCGAGGGCGGGTCCGCCCAGCCCTTGCAGCGGAGTTCGGACTGAATTCTTACTCCATCCGAGACAGTCAGACTGTGCGAATCTAAACCAAATGAAGTCTATCACTCACCAACCCCGTCGTTCCTTCCTCAAGCAGCTCGGCACCGCCGCCTTCGTCGCGCCGTTCGTCACGCGCGGTTTGATGGCCGCGTCGCCGAACGAAATGGTCCGCCACGCCAGCTTCGGCGCGGCGGGCATGGCGGCGTCGGACTGGGGCGCGATCACCGGCCACAAGGCGGTGAAATTCGTCTGCGTCGCCGAGGTGGACCTCGCGCGCGCGGAGGCGGCGAAGAAGAAGTTCCCCGAGCTGAAGGTTTATCAGGACTGGCGCGAGATGCTCGACAAGGAGCACAAGAACCTCGATTGCGTGAATGTTTCCACGCCCGACCACATGCACGCGCCCATCGGCATGAGCGCGATGCAGCTCGGCCTGCATGTCTATGGCCAGAAGCCGCTCACGCACGACGTCTATGAGTCGCGCCGGCTGACGGAGATGGCGCGGGAGAAGAAGCTCGTCACGCAGATGGGCATCCAGGTGCATTCGAGCTACGAGTATCGCGCTGCGGTGCAGCTCGTGCAGAGCGGCGCGGTCGGCAAGATCAAGGAGGTCCACACGTGGAGCAGCAAGAAGTGGGGTGACCCCGCGCCGCGTCCCGACAACAGCGACCCGGTGCCGGCGAACTTGAACTGGGACGCGTGGCTCGGCGTGGTTTCCGAGCGGCCATTCATCGGCGGCGGTTACTACCATCCCGGCAACTGGCGCAAGCGCCTCGACTTCGGCACCGGCACCTTCGGCGACATGGGCTGCCACATCTACGACCCGGTCTTCAAGGCGCTCGGCGTCACCGCGCCGCTCACGGTGCGCAGCGAGGGGCCGAAGCCCAACGCGCACAACTGGGCCAACGACGCCATCGTCCACTACCTCTTCCCCGGCACGCCGTTCACGGACGGCAAGACGGTGAAGGTGACATGGTATGACGGCAGCCAGCGTCCCCCGGCGGAGATCATCGCGCTTCTCGGCAACGTGAAGCAGCCGGATCAGGGCTCGATTTTCATCGGCACCAAGGGCGTGATGGTCCTGCCGCACGTCGCGAAGCCGATTCTGCTGCCGGAGGAAAACTTCAAGGACTTCGTGCTGCCCAAGCTCGATCCGGTGAACCACTGGCATTCGTTCGTCGAGGCCGTGCGCGGCAACGGCAAGACCTCCGCGAACTTCGACTACGCCGGCCCGCTGACGGAGACCATCCTGCTCGGCGGCATCGCGTCGCGCTTCCCGCAGACGACGCTGGAGTGGGATGCGAAGAGGCTGAAGTTCAAGAACGTGAAAGAGGCGAACCAGTTTGTGCGGCGCACGTATCGCAAGGGCTGGGAAGTGAAGGGGTTGAGCTGAAGCACATGGAGCGCGGGCGTCCCGCCCGCTTTGCGTGCGCGGCCATCGCGATGAGCGGACCGCTGTCCGATGCAGGACACCCAAAGCGGCCCGGAGGGCCGCGCTCCGTCAGAACTGCGCGCCCAGCAGCCACGGGGCGAACTCGTCGTCGCCGAGGCCCGCCAGTTCGCTCTTGGTCTTCTTGCCGCTGGCGACCGCAACCATCTCCTCGAAGAGGCGCATCCCGACCTGTTCCACCGTTTCCGTGCCGTCGAGGATGGTGCCGGCGTTGAGGTCCATGTCCTCGATCATGTGGTTGTAGATGGCGGTGTTGGTCGCGACCTTGATGCACGGCGCGGGCTTGCAGCCGTAAACGCTGCCGCGTCCCGTGGTGAAGACGCCGATGTTGCAGCCGCCGCTGACGAGGCCGGTCATGCTCACGGGGTCGTAGCCGGGCGTGTCCATGAAGCCGAAGCCCGGCGTGTTGATCTCCTCCGCGTAGGCATAGACCGCGGCGAGCGGCGACTGTCCGCCCTTGGCGACCGCGCCGAGGCTCTTCTCGTAAATGGTCGTGAGGCCGCCCTCCTTGTTTCCGTAGCTCGGGTTGTTGTCGATCGAGCCGCCGTTGGCGCGGGCGTAGTTTTCCCACCAGTGGATGAGGTCCACGATCTTCTGGCCGACGGCGGGCGACACGGCGCGGCGCGTGAGCAGGTGCTCGGCCCCGTAAATCTCCGGCGTCTCGGCCAGCACGCTGGTGCCGCCGTAGCGCACGAGTTCGTCGGAGGCGACGCCCAGCGCGGGGTTGGCGGTGATGCCGCTGTTGCCGTCGGAGCCGCCGCAGTTCTCGGCCAGCAGCAGTTTGGAAAGCGGCTGCGCCGTGCGCTTCATCGCGTTGGCGGCGGGCAGCAGCTTCGCCACGGCGGCGGCAGCGGCCTCGACGGTTTTGCGGACGCCGCCCGAGTTTTGAATCGTGAGGAAGGTCGGGGCCTGTTCGCCGGGGAGCGGCTGGTCCAGGTTGTGTTCCTGCGCGACGAACTGCACCTGGTTCACCTCGCAGCCCAGGCCGATCATCACATAGCCCGCGATGTTCGGATGCCGCGCGATGCCGGCGGTGACGCGCTGGAGGAGCTTGAGCGGTTCGCCGGGCTGGAGGCCGCAGCCGATCTTGTGCGTGAAGGGCACGACGCCATCAATGCCCGGAAAGTCGCGCGCAAAGTCCGGTCCGCGGAAGCGGTCGGCCACGTAGCGCGAGACGCCGGCGGAGCAGTTCACGCTGGAGATGACGGCAATGTAGTTGCGCGTGCCGGCCTTGCCGCCGGGCCGCGTGTAGCCCTGAAAGTGGCGCATCGCCGACGCGGGATGGAACGCCACGGGCCGCGCATCCACGCCGAACGCGTAGTCGCGTCCGAACGCGCCGAGGGCGACGTTGTGCGTGTGGACGTGCTGGCCGGGCGTGATGCGCTCCGTCGCGAAGCCGATGGTCTGGCCGTATTTGATGATCGGCGCGCCGGCGGGGATTTCGGCCACGGCGAGCTTGTGGCCCGGCGGGATGCCCCTGGCGATGGTGATGTGGAGCGCGCCGCATTCCAGCTCCACGCCGGCTTTCAGCGGACGTTTGACGACGGCGACGTTGTCAGCGGGACGGAGGCGGATCGTCAGGTCTTCGAGTTTCAACATGCGGCGAGGGTAGCAGCGGCGGGCCTCGCTTCAAGCATCGGGGAAAAACCTTTTTTTCAGCCGGGACGACGCAGTTGGCCTGGCCTTCTCTTTAACGCAGAGACGCAGAGACGCAGAGGAACGCAGAGAATTGCGCAGAGATCGAAGGGAAAGATCCGTCTCCGCGCCTCTCTGCGGTCTCCGCGCCCTTTGCGCTTAAGCAAGTCATCCGGCCACGTTGGTTGCGGCCCCGCCTGGCTGTGCCTCTGCGCTGAAAATGAGGACGCCACTTTCAAGTGCATGGTTCCGGCTCAATCATCGCCGCCACCGCCACCGCTGTTGGCGACGGGCCGGAACGCCTGCGCCCAGTTCGCGAACGCGCCGAGCTTTCGGGTTTGAATCCACACCTTGCCGTGGCCGCTGAACTTGCACACGAGGCCCTCGCCGGAGAAGAACAGCGACTTGTAACCGCCGATGCGTCCGATCTGGTATTGCAGGCCTTCGGTGAACGCGACGATGTGCCCGGTGTCCACCACGTAGCTGCCGGAGACGTTCATGCAGAACATCGCGCCGTAGGTGTTGAACCAGAGGTCGCCCTTGCCGGAGCACTTGATGAGGAAGAGCCCTTCGCCGCTGAAGAAGCCCTTCAAGCCCTGCCACTGGCTGTCCAGCGTCACGCCCATGCCGCCCGCCACGAAGCCGCTGCTCTGGAGGAAGATCGTGTCGCCATCGAGATAAACGTGCTCCAGGTCGCCGGGCGCGCCGGGTGCGATGCCGATGCTGCCGGGCACGTTCGCGGCGGTGAACTCGTTGACGAAGAGGCTCTCGCCGGTGAGCAGGCGCGCGAGGCCGCCGCGCATCTTCGTCTTCATCTGCAGGTTCGAGTCCATCGTCGCCATCGCGGAGGCCTCGACCTTCAACGTCTGGTTCGCGGGCACCTGCACGGTGACGAAGGCGTAGTCGGGCCGGCCCTCGATCTGATACTCGAAGTCGCGCCGGGTGTCGGTGTTGTAGCCGGTGCCGAACAGGCCGGTGCCGGCGGGTGCGCCGGTCTGTGGCAACGGCGGCGGCGTGCCGGGCGGGGCGAGCGCGGGCGACTGGCTGGCTTGCACCCAGTCGGTGAGGCCCTCGTGGAAGACGTGGTCGGTCGGCTTCAACTCGCCGGACGCGAGCATCTGGCGGACTTGCTCGACGGGGAACGGGCCGGACTGGACGCCGTTGCAGTAGAGGTGGATTTGCATGGGGTTAAAAGGTTGCCCGCGGAACACGCGAATGAACGCGAATGCCGGGGTGCAGGTCGGCGCATCTTGCCTGACCTCTATTTGAAACAAGCCGCTTGGGCGGAAGCAGGAAGTTGGAATGACAGGCGCGACGCACTGTCCTGCTTGGGTTTGATTTCGCTTTCATTCGCGTGTTTGGCGGGCCTTTCATCGCGGCTTCAGCTCAGGTCCAAGTTCCCGGCCGAAGCCGCCGGCGTTGTGGCTCTGGCACCAGACCGTGCCGCGACCGGAGAAGCGGCAGACCAGGCCCTCGCCGCCGAGGATGGCGGTCATCCAGCTTCCGCCGGCCTTCGTGATGTTGAAGTTCAGCGTCTCCTGGAACGCGACGATGTGCCCGGTGTCCACGATGTATTCGCCGTCCACCTCGATCGGGTAAATCGCACCGAAGCTGGAGAGGATGACCGGGCCGGTGCCGCTGAGCTGCAGCCAGAAGATGCTCTCGCCGGAGAAGAACGACTTGAAACCCTGCCAGCCAAAATTCACGTCCACGCTGCTCTCACATGCGACGAAGGAACCGGACTGCACGATGAGGTTTTCGCCGCGCAGATCGTAGCGCAGCATGTCGCCCGGCAGCGTGGCGGCGAGGAAGACTTCGCCGCCGGCGTGCTCGGCGCTGTAGTGGTTGATGAAGAAGCTCTCGCCCGCGAGCATGCGCTTGATGGCCTTGAGGATGGAGCCGGAGTCGCGCTTGTGCGTGGTGGTGGTGAGCGCGAGCGTGTCGCTCATGGCGATCATCGAGCCGGACTCGGCGGTGAGATGCTCGCCGGGGGAGAGGCAGACGCGCGCGGCGGAATTGCCGGGCCGGTGGAGGAGGTCGATTTGCATACGGTGAAATTAGAGTCGGGGATTCAGCCAGTTCGCCAGCCCGCTCAGGCTGCGCGTTTGAATGACAATCTTTCCGTGCCCCTCGACGCGCGTCACGAAACCCTCGCCGCCGAAGAGGCTGGAGAAAATTCCGCCGGCCAGCTGGAGTTTCAGCTTCATCTGCGGCTCGTAGGCGACGAGATGGCCGGTGTCCACGAGGTATTCGCCCTCCACCTGCCGCTCCAGCAGCTCGCCATACGCGCCATACCAGAGCGTGCCCGTGCCGGTGACCGTGAGCCGGAACAGCCCCTCCGTCTCGAAGCCGCTCACCAGGCCCGCCCACTTCACGCCGAGCTTCAGGCCGGGCGTGGACGCGATGTATGCGCCGGGCTGGAGGCAGAGCGTCTCGCCGTTGAGCCGCACCTCGCGCATGTTGCCCGGCGTGGTCTGCACCAGCGTGACGCGGCGCGGGCCCGGCGTGGTGTTGGTGAACGTGTTGATGAAGAGCGACTCGCCCGCGAGGAATTTCTTGGCCAGGCCGGAGAAGAAACCGCCGTTCAACGACGCCTTCATCCCCAGATCGGCGGCCATGCTGGACATGGCGTCGGACTCGGCGACGACGCTCTCGCCGGGGTCGAGGTCAACGTGCAGGTAGGCGAACGATGGCGCGCCTTCGATGGTGGTTTTCATGCCAATGGGGGAACTGGTTTGGAAACAGACTCGCTGGCCAAGGCTGGAGTTTCCGCCCGCCAAAGGCAAGCCGGCAGGCTCACTTCTACTCTGCAAGGTGTGAGCCGTGATCCTGCCCGTGGGGCGTTCGCGCCGGGCAATCGGGACGCTTGCGGCACGGCCGACCGGAGGTCGGCGCTACGTAGCGCCCGCGTCTCGCGGGCCGTATCGCCGGCGTCCCCGCCGGCCTGTGTGGTCGGCGTCCCCACGCCAAACGCGTTGCGCTTGTGCCCCACCCGGTTCGTCCCCTTCGTCGTCTTTTAATTTGAGTCAACGCGCCGCCCGACTTTCTTCTTCACTCCCGTTCCGCCGCCGGTATTCTCCGCGCCCTATGTCAAAGACGTTCAAGATCGCCGCGCTTGCGGGCGACGGCATCGGCCCCGAAGTCATGCGCGAAGCCATCAAGGTGCTGCGCGCGGTGGAAAAGAAGTTTTCGCTGAGTTTCTCAATCACCGAGGCCCCCGTGGGCTGGGCGGGCATCGACGCCGCCGGCAAGGCGCTGCCGGATGCCACGCTCGCGCTGTGCAAGCAGAGCGACGCCATCCTCTTCGGCTCGGTGGGCCTGCCGGACCGCGACCCGACGATCCCGAAGGAGGAGCGCCCCGAGCGCGCCGCGCTGCTGCGCATCCGCAAGGAGTTCGGCCTCTACGCCAACCTGCGTCCGGTGCAGCTCCCCAAGGCTCTGGCGCACGCCTGCCCGTTGCGCCCGGAACGGCAGGGCGACGGCATCGACATCCTCGTCGTGCGCGAGCTGACGGGCGGCATGTATTTCGGCCAGCCGAAGAAGACGGAGGATTATTTCCACGAGGAGCCGCAGGCGGACGTGGATGCCACGGTCATCATGCGCCGCGCGCAGCGGGCGATCGACACGATGGTTTACACCACGCCGGAGATCGAGCGCATCGCACACGTGGCTTTCAAGGCCGCGTCGCTCCGGCGCAAGAAGGTCACGAGCATCGACAAGGCGAACGTGCTGGAGAACGGCGTGCTCTGGCGCGACGTGGTGACGAAGATTGCGAAGCAGTATCCCGACGTGGCGCTGGAGCACATGTTCGTGGACAACGGCGCGATGCAGTTGATGCTCAGGCCCACGCAGTTCGACGTGATGCTGTGCGAGAACATGTTCGGTGACATTCTCAGCGACGAGGCGGCGGCGCTGGCGGGTTCGCTCGGCATGTTGCCCAGCGCGAGTCTCGGCAAGGCCACCGGTGAACTCACCTTCGGTTTCTTCGAGCCGGCGGGCGGCACCGCGCCGGACATCGCTGGCAAGAACCTCGCAAATCCCATTGCGCAAATCCTCTCCGTCGCACTGATGCTCCGCTACAGCTTCGGATTGAACGACGCGGCCAGCTCCATCGAGGCCGCCGTCGGCAAGGCCATCTCCGCCGGCCTGCGCACCGGCGACATCTACACGCCGGCCGAGGCGAGCGCGAAGAAGGTCGGGACGCGTGAGATGGGCGACGCCATAGCCGCTGCTGTGTAGCCCCCCCCGGGTCAGGCGGGGTTGCGTTCGACGTTGAGCAGGGATTGGGAATCACCTGGCAAAATACGCGTAGTCGTTGCCCGGGGTTTCGCGTTGCATTGAGGTCAGTTCAAAGGGCGCGTCCCTTGGGCTGAAGCAACCGAGTCACCGATCATGCAATTCAAAGTCGATTACCACCAGTCTCCGCTGCTCCTCATCTGGGAAGTGAGCCGCGCCTGCGCGCTTGCCTGCCAGCACTGCCGGGCCTCGGCCATCGACTGGCGTGATCCCGCCGAACTCTCCCTCGACGAGGGACGCAAGCTGATCGACGACGTGGCCGCGATGGGCACGCCGCTGATTGTCTTCACGGGCGGCGACCCTCTTCAGCGCGACGACCTGGAGGACTTGATCGCCCACGCGCATTCGCGGCGGCTCACCGTGGGGACGATTCCCGCTGTCACGCCCCGGCTGACGCGCGAACGCATTTTCTCAATCAAACAGGCCGGTGTTCATCAAATCGCGCTCAGTCTGGACGCGGAAAACGCCGCCAAGCACGATGCCTTCCGGGGAGTCCCGGGCACTTTCGACAAGATGGTCGAGGCGGCAGGCTGGATTCGCGAAGCAGGCGTCAACCTTCAGGTGAACACGGTCTTTGGTTCCTGGAACATTGACGATTTCGACGCGATAGCCGAGCTGGTCCAGAAGCTGGGAGTCGTCTTTTGGGAGGTGTTCTTCCTTGTGCCGACCGGGCGTGGCACGGCGTTGCAAAGCTGTTCCCCGGAGCAGTTCGAGATGTTGTTTGAAAAGCTTTACCAGCTCTCCAGAAGAGTTTCCTTCGTCATCAAGGTGACGGAGGGTCAGCACCTGCGGCGGTTCATGGTGCAGAAGGAGGCGGCGGGCGCCACGGACATTGCGAGGTCGAGGGCCAGGATGATGATGAGCGGCCGGCCGGTGAATTCGGGACACGGTTTCTGCTTCGTCGATCACGTCGGGAATGTGTGTCCGAGCGGTTTTCTGCCTCTGGTGTGCGGCAACGTTCGCGAGAATCCGGTGAGCGAAATCTACCGGACCAGCCCGGTCTTCCGTGAGCTGCGACAATTCAGCCTGCTCAAAGGCAAGTGCGGTGTCTGCGAGTATCGTGACCTTTGCAGCGGCGGATCGCGCGCCCGGGCCTACGGCCTGACCGGGGATTACCTTGCCTCCGAGGCGTTCTGCGTTCACGAGCCGCGAGCGAAGGCAGATCAGCCCCTGATCGCCTGAGCTGGAACGATGCAGTGGGAGCGGCAGGAGCGCGGCATTCATGCCGCAGAAACGTCCGCCACAGCCAGGGCTCGCGTTCGCACCTGCGCCGGCTGCCGCCCGGACCGTCTGGTTAGTTCGCGCGGACGGCCCGGAAGTTCGTCAACCTCCTTTGAATTCCACGTTTCTGCGGCATGAATGCCGCGCTCCTACTGCATCGTTCCGGCTGAGAGCCTGTCTGAGGCCGGCGGATTGCTGACCGAAATTTTTGGTGATCCGGTGTCCGGCCTTGACCCTGTCGCGTGCCCTCTGTTGAACTGCGGACAGCAATTCCAGAGAAAATGTCCACAGGTCTATTAGCCGTTGCGAGCGAGGTCAGCCTCTGGCCGTTGGCAGTCCTCTTGATTTCCGTCGCGTTCGTCGTGGTGCTCATCTCGGTGGTGCGCGCACACGCCTTCCTTGCGCTGATCCTTGCGGCGATTCTTGCCGGCCTGATGGCCGAGCAGCTGCCCGGCGCAAAGGCCCGCGTGCCCAGGCCGGATTCGCCGGTGGTTTCCCCTGACGGACGGCCCCTGCGCAACCACTGGGTCCAGGCCGTGGAGCTGACCAGCATCGAGTTTGGGCGCACGGCCGGCAGCATCGCCATCGTCGTCGGCCTTGCCACGATCATCAGCATGTGCCTGATGGAAAGCGGCGCGGCGGACAAGGTCGTGCGGCGTTTCCTGGCGTTTTTCGGCGAGAAGAACGCGGGCGTGGCATTGCTCCTCAGCACTTACGTGCTCTCGGTCCCCATTTTCTTCGACACCATGTTCATGCTCATGGTCCCGCTGGCGCGTGCATTGCGTTTGCGCACCGGAAAAGACTACCTGCTCTACGTCATGGCGGTCTGCTGCGGCGGAGTCATCACGCATTCGATGACCGTGCCGCATCCCGGCCCCCTGGCGATGGTGGAAAACCTGAAGATTGACGTCGGAATCTCCATTCTGGCGGGCATCGCGGTGGGCCTTTTTCCGCTGGCCGTCGGCTGGTTCGTCTGCAAATGGATCAACAGCCGCATGGAATTGCCGATGCGCGAGACTCCGGGCACCACGCTCGCGGAGCTCCGTTCCATTGTGGACAAGCCGGAGTCCGAGCTGCCCTCGTTCCTCTGGTCCATCACGCCGGTCATCCTGCCCATAGCCCTCATCAGCCTGTCGTCCTTCATGGTCATCGGGAAGGGCAACGACGCCTTCGTGAAGTTCTTCGGCGGGAGGACCTCGTTCGACGCGGTTTTCACCGTCATCGAGTTCATCGGCAACAAAAGCATCGCGCTGCTCATCGGCACGCTGCTCTCGATGTTCGTGCTGGCGCGGCAGAAAGGTTATTCGGTCGCCAGGATTTGCGAGCTGATCGGCCCGCCACTGGAAACCTCGGGCACGATCATCCTGATCACCTCGGCGGGCGGGGCGTTCGGCCTCATGCTGCGCAACGCGGGCGTGGGCGAAGCCATCCAGGCCGCGGCCAGGGGGCACGCCCTGAGCATGATCTGGCTGTCCTACCTCGTCGCCGTCATCATCCGCGTGGCACAGGGTTCCGCCACCGTCGCGATGCTCACAACCAGTGCGATGATGTATCCCATCATCAGCGGCGTGAGCGGGCTGCCCTACGACCCGATTTACATCTTCCTGGCCATAGGCTTCGGCGGTTTCGCGTGCTCGTGGATGAACGACAGCGGGTTCTGGGTCGTGAGCAAGCTCGGCGGCCTGACGGAGATCGAGACGCTCAAGACATGGACGGTGTTGCTCACCGTAAACTCGGTCGTCGGCGTCATCGCCACATGGCTGCTCTCGCTGCTCTTTCCGTTCCCGATGGGCAGGCCGGGGCCGTAGGCCAGTATCCAGTGTTCGGTAACCAGTATTCAGTCATGCCTCGCCATTCGCCACGGAGTCTGAACACTGACCACTGAATACTGAACACTCGTTGCTCATGCGCCTTTCGCCGCTTCTCGCCGCCACGTTCCTCTCCGTCTCCACTCACGCCGCGAACTGGCCGCAGTTCCGCGGTCCCGATGCCGCGAACACCGGCGACGGCAAACCGCCTGTCCACTTCGGGCCCAAGACCAATCTCCTCTGGAGCACCGAACTTCCGCCCGGCCACTCTTCGCCGGTGATCTGGGGCGACCGCCTTTTCCTCACCGGTGTGGACGGTGGGAAGCTCGTCACCCTCGCGCTTGATCGGGCCACCGGGAAAAAGCTCTGGAGCAGTCCCGCGCCCGCCGAAAAACTCGAGGCCACCCACCGCATCAGCAATCCCGCCGCGCCCACAGCCTGCACCGACGGCGAGCATGTCATCGTGTATTTCGGATCCTATGGCTTGCTCGCCTATGACTTCGCGGGAAAGGAGCTGTGGCGGCATCCACTGCCGGTGCCGGTCGTGGAGTTCGGAGCCGGCAGCTCGCCGATTCTTGTTGGCGACCATGTGATCCAGCTCTGCGACAGCGACGTGAACTCATTCCTCGTTGCCGTGGACAAGCGCACGGGCAGGGAGGCATGGCGGACGGCGCGCCCCGGCCATCGACGCGGCTTTGCCACGCCATTTGTCTGGCGTCACGACGGCACGGAGGAACTCATCGTCAACGGCTCGCTGAAGGTTTCCTCCTACGATCCCAGGAACGGCTCGCTCCGCTGGACCTGTCGCGGCATGGCACGCGTGGCCAATGCCTCGCCCGCTGCGGGGGACGGGCTGCTCTTCATCGCGAGCTGGAACATCGGCGGTGATGCGGGGGATCGCCTCACGCTTCCGCCGCACGCCGAGTTTCTGGCCCAGCACGATCTGAACAAGGATGGGAAGCTGACTCTGGCTGAGTTTCCCTCCGGCCCCTTCAGGGATCGTTTCGGCCAGTTCGATCTCAACAAGGACGGCTTCGTGACCAAGGCCGAATACGAGGGCATGGGCGACCAGTTCGCGCAGGCTGAAAACGCCATCTTCGCCGTCAAACCCGGCGGGCACGGGGACATCACCGACACGCACGTCGTGTGGAAGCACAACCGCAGCCTGCCCTACGTCGCCTCGCCACTGTGGTATCAGGGCCGTGTTTACACCGTCCGCAGCGGCGGCATGGCATCCTGCTACGATGCGAAGACAGGCGAGATCATCTACCGCGACGAACGCCTCGGTGCGCTGGGCGACTACTATGCGAGCCTCGCGGCGGCGGATGGGAACGTTTATGCCGTTTCGCAGAAGGGCACCGTGACCATCTTCAGTGGCAGCAACGCCATCGAGGTGCTGGCCCGGAACGAAATGGGCGAAACCGTCATGTCCACTCCGGCGATCGTGGACGGGCGGGTTTTTTTGCGGACGGCGAAACGGCTGATGTGTTTCGGCAGGCGGTGAGTCCGTCTGTCCGCTGGCTGCCAGCCCGCCCTGTTCAGAGGAGTTCGCTGATGGGCGTGCCTTCGCAGACCGGGACAGGGCGTCCGTCGGAGGCCTGGTAGTGCATGTTCTGCGCGTCGTAGCCGAGCGCGGCATACACGGTGGCATGAATGTCCGCAGGGCTGACGGGGCGGTCCTTCGGATGAGCACCGATGGCGTCGGAAGCTCCGACCAGCTGGCCGCCGCGAATGCCGCCGCCGGCGAGCAAAACGCTGTAGCAGCCGGGCCAGTGGTCGCGCCCGACATCGGCGTTGATCTTGGGCGTGCGGCCGAACTCACCCATCCAGACGACGATCGTCGTGTCGAGGAGGCCACGCTCTTCCAGGTCGTCGAGCAGCGCGGCGTAGGCCTGCTCCATGGGCGGGACCAGGCGGTTTTTCAGCGTCGCGAAGTTGTCCTTGTGCGTGTCCCACGTGATGCTCGGGCCGTTCACCGTGGAGACGAACCGTGTGCCCGACTCGATCAGACGGCGGGCCAGCAGGTGAGACTGGCCCCAGCTGTGCCGTCCGTAGCGCTCGCGGACGGACGCGGGTTCCTTGCTGAGATCGAAGGCCTCGGCGGCCTTGCCGGACTGGAGCAGCGAGGCGGCCTGCTGGTTGAAGACGTCCATCTCCGCGACGCTGGGCGAAGCGATCTTGGGCGAGGAGATGGCGAGTTCCTGCAGGAGCCCGAGGCGTTCCTGAAACCGCACCGGGCTCATGCCGGCCTCCAGCGCGAGATTGCGGACCTTGAACCCCGCGGCATTCGGATCGTCGTCCAGCACGAACGGGTCGAAACGCGCGCCCAGGCAGCCGCCGTATTGGCCGGGCGTGATGTAGGCCTTGCTGTCGCAGTGCGGGAAGGGCGTGATGACGTAGGGTGGGACTCCGCTGCTGAAACCGTCACGCTGCGCCAGCCAGCCGATCAACGTGCCGAAGCACGGCAGGTCCGTGCGGCTGGGATTGATGAGCGTGCTGTCAACCGAGTAGGGCCGGCCCACCGTGGCCCAGTGCATGCCGCCGTTGTGGCTGGCGTGCTCATGATGCACCGAGCGGATGAGCGAAACCTTGTCCATCCGTTTCGCCATGCGGGGAAGCAGCTCGGAGATGTGAATGCCAGTGACGTTCGTCTTGATCGGCGAGAACAGGCCGCGAACGTCGTCGGAGGCATTCGGCTTGGGATCCCAGAGATCAATGTGGCTCGGAGCGCCGCCGTTGAAAATCAGGATGACAGACTTGGTTTTCCTGGTCCGCGAAGCCCCGGCCACGGCCGCATGCGCCCAGTCCGCGCACAACGGAAACAGCGCGGCCCCCATCCCTCGAAGGAGACTGCGCCGGGAAAGTCCGTTCGCTGCGAACAGGTTTGTCCCGGGTTGGCGGACGTCAGGCATCGGAGGAAAGACTGATTCCCGGTGCGGTTGCTTCAAGCGAGTTCGGCTGCCAGATGAAGTTGCGGTAGGGCGCGCTGTCCTCAGCGCGCCGGTCGGGTGTCGGCACATCGGACGGCGCGCTGGGGACGGACGCGCCCCACCCGCTTCATACCAATTCCCAGTGCAAGCCGGTGGAATGCGAACCGAACCGCACGCCGCGTGCCTTCTCCCTTCCTCGGAGGAGGGGAGAAGGTGGCCGCAGGCCGGATGAGGGGTGTGGCCACCAACGCC
>Ga0172379_10005439_pt1 | contig 17819 bp, 14 predicted proteins | sample GrowelOW334metaG_FD_119756 | JGI IMG/M metagenome (GOLD analysis project Ga0172379, IMG submission 119756) | Groundwater microbial communities from an aquifer near a municipal landfill in Southern Ontario, Canada - Groundwater well OW334 metaG | ecosystem: Environmental > Aquatic > Deep... | reverse complement strand
TAATGCCTGCGACATCAGGCGGGCATGGACACCCATTGTCGGATCACCCATCTCGCCCTCTATCTCCGCGCGGGGAGTCAATGCTGCAACTGAATCGATAACGATGACATCGAGTGCGCCGCTTCGAACGAGTGTTTCGACTATTTCAAGAGCCTGCTCGCCGTATTCCGGCTGCGAGAGAAGCAAGCCGGCTGTATCAACACCGAGTTTCCGGGCATAGGCGGTATCGAGCGCGTGTTCCGTATCGATGAATGCGCAGATACCTCCGGTTTTTTGAGCTTCGGCAATGATGTGCAGACAGATCGTGGTTTTGCCGGATGATTCCGGTCCGTAAATTTCGATAACACGTCCGCGGGGAACACCGCCGATACCAAGTGCGGCATCGAGCGAGATCGATCCGGTCGAAATGGCGTCGATTTTTGCAATTGGTCCATCGGTCAGTCTCATGATGGATCCTTTGCCGTGCTGTTTTTCGATTTGTTCAATTGCGATTTTCAATGCCTGAACTTTTGCATCTTTTTCGTCTGCCATACGTCTCCTGTTATTTCAATGGAATGGTGAAAAGTGTAGTGTAGGTGGATCCTGTGCTGGCGAGGTTGCTTTTCATGATGTGAACATCGCCGCACAGAAACTCGATTGGTTCAAAAGTAACTGTTTCAAATTTCTTAATCAAGCTCGGAGGAATATTTCCTTTGTTCCGAGCGATGGTGATATGCGGTAAGAACAGGCTTCCTTCCCGTGCAATTCCGCGTTTGGAAGTCATTTCGTAAATAGTCGATGAAAGTTCCATTAACAGCCTGTTTCGAGGCGGATTTGAACCTATCCAGAGTATTTTGGGCGAAAATGGACCCGGGAAACAACTGAGTGTATCAATGACTATAGTAAATTGTTCAATGGATGCACATCGGACGGTAATGTCATTGGCAAGGTGATGAATCGTTGCATCATCCTGTTCACCGAGGAATTGCATTGTGAAATGAAATTTTTCATTCTTCTCCCATCGGATGGTGCCTCTCTTCTGCTCACGAAAAATACTCTGAAGGTGTACTTGTATTTCCGTCAGTTTTTGTCTTATACCTGGAGGAGGGAAGAGAGCAATAAATGTTCGATGTTTCATTGAACGGGAACTTTGAGAATTTTCCGTCTCAATAATTCTAACGCTGCCTGGCTCGCTCTATCTTTAAATCGTAATCGGTGATCTCCAAAATTGAATTTCACGGCAAAAGAGGATTCAGTATCAGCATATCCGATAAATGCCGTTCCGACAGGTTTTTCCTCCGACCCTCCTCCCGGACCGGCGATTCCCGTGATTGAAATCGCCACGGATGTTCCTGCTGTTTTTCGAGCCCCTTCTGCCATGGCAACGGCAACTTCTTTGCTGACGGCACCGCGGCTCGATATCAGGTCGGGCGGTACTTCCAGTTCTTCAATTTTTGATTCATTGCTGTAAACAATAAATCCTCTCATGAAATAGTCCGAACTTCCCGGAACATTGGTGATCCGGTGAGCGATCAATCCGCCGGTGCACGATTCGGCAGTCGCCAGCGTTAAATGATTTACCCGGAACAACTCGCCAACGACGTCTTCAAGTTCCTTTTCATCCGAAGAATAGATGTACCGTTCTACTTTTGAACGGATCACCGATTCCGCGTGACCGAGTTTTTCTTCTGCGGCAGAGAGGGATTTCTCACGTACCGTGATCCTCATTTTCGTTCCCATCGGATTCGGAAGAAATGCCAATGTTACCGTTCCGTCGGTGCCGATAATGCCTGAAACCGGACCGACCTCCTGGGCAAGAAGGGATTCGGCAATTCCTGTCGTTTTAAAAGTTTTATGACGGACGATCACGCCGATATTTTTCTTTTCAAAAAAAGGAACGATCCAATGTTCCATCATTGCCTTCATCTCGAACGGAACGCCTGGCATAACAAAAAAATACTTCCCGTCCTTCTCAATCATAAAACCGGGAGCGGATCCGGCAGTGTTCGGGATGACCGTTGAACCGAACGGAACGAGCGCCTGGTTTCTGGATGTTTCAGAAAGTTTTACTCCGCGGCGTTCCATGAGGTCAATAATCTTTTGAAGGGCATCATCATTCATGATCAAATGGGTTGCAAAAAACCTGCAGACGACATCCTTTGTAATATCGTCATGTGTTGGTCCGAGTCCCCCGGTCACACAAATGACGTCGGACCTTGTGAAAGCAGCGGCGAACGATTCGAGGATGGAATGTTCGGTATCGCCAATAGTGGTCATCCGTTCCGTGTAGATGCCGACGGTATTTAATTTCTCGGCGATGAACGCCTGGTTGGCATTGATCACTTGACCGATCAGCAATTCATCGCCGATCGTGATAATTTCTGCACGCATACGCTGCAACGCCGTTCAGTTTAAGAATCGGAGAGAGATTTGTAAAATAAAATTGGTGTAGAGCCCGGCAACAACGTCATCGAGCATGATATTCCAACCGCCTGGCCGTTTGTCAAATTCACCGGCCGGGTAGGGTTTAAGGATGTCCAAAATTCTGAAGATCAAAAATGCGAGTCCGATATTCAGCAGCGAGATCGGAACAAACCAGAGACTGACGAACATACCGACAAATTCATCGATGGTCACCTGACGCGGGTCCTGTCCGTATTTTGTTTCCATCATTCCCGCTGAAATTCCTCCAAGGATGAAGAAAACGGCAGTTACCGGAATAATGACGAATGATACGTGGAAGGCCGGGATGAGAAAAAACAGGAGCGCTGCGGCTGACCCAACAGTTCCGGAAGCATACGGAAAAAATCCGGTAAAGAAACCGGAACCGAAGCACTTAACGGCAAACGGGATTTTGAGATCAGGTTGATTGTTCACGGTCGGTTGTTGTTCCATCGTTTGTCCTTGAAAATATTTCCTGCAAGATATTCCAATTTGTGATGCCGTAAAAAATTCCCGTAACGGCAGTGAGCAATGTTGCAACGAACATGAGAAAAAACATAGAGGGAGGCGCTGCCACAACGTCGAAGAACGAACCAAAAGTTTGTGATAAACCGGGAGATGAATAAACGATGTAGCGTGTGAGGAACAAATAAATGACCACCAGTTGAACGAACGTTTTTGTCTTGGCAAGTTTACTTGTGTCGATCGGTTTATTTTTATACTCCGCGTACGAACGCAACCCTGTCACCAAAAAATCCCGGATGACAATCACCCAGACCATCCATGCATCGGCATAGCCGATCGTCACAAATGAAATGAAAGCGGCAGAGGTGAGAACTTTATCGGCAAGCGGGTCCAGAAACTTTCCCCATCGCGTGATGTAGCCCCATCGGCGGGCAACATAGCCGTCATACCAATCCGTGATTGCTGCGAAGATGAAGATTGCCAGGGCGATTTGTTTATGGACAGGATCATCCGAAAACAGTAAGACAACAAAAAACGGCGTCAACAGTATCCGGAGAAGCGTTAATTGATTTGGAGGAGAAATCAGCACGAGAGAGTGTCTTGATGGTGAATAGGATGCATTTTGTTTCTTCAAAGTACTTTTTTTTTATATAGGATTCAATAAATAGAACAGCCTGAATTTCAGTCAAAATTACTGTCACTTTAGAGAATTGTCTTGGTCGACACAATTCGATGACAGCACCGAATAAGCAATGCTATGATGTTTAAATTTCTTTACAAACCGATACTATGCAGTATCACGGAAGTATCCATCAATATTCAGTTTGTTTATAAATCAATGGTGTTCTATATTGTCTCATTAAGACATTTTATGTATGGAGAATAATATGATCAAGAAATATGCCGCACTGAGTTTCATGATATTGCAAACAGTCCTCTTTGGGCAGGCGCTCGATGTGGCCGGGTTTAAAATTGTACAGGCAAACGCTGCTTTGACAATCACATTGCCGTCAGGTACAAAAATTGAACCGGGAGGGTATCTAATTGTTGGTAGGAATGCAACTCAATCTGCGTTCGAAACCTTCTGGAATGTTACTTTAGGATCAAAAGTAAAATATATAAACGGGTTTGATGTTGTCGGAAGCAATGGTTTTCCAACAATCAACGGTGCAGAAACATACACGCTCTACAATGGATCCAATGCCGTCCTGGATGGTGCAACGATAGGATTAACGGTAGGGAAGGCATATGAACGTACCGATATTTCGGGCAGCGCAGGTTCAGCCGCAACCTGGACTGAAGTCGCCCAAACAGCAGCAACTCCCGGAACCGGGATTGCCAACACTAATACCGGGAAATTAGTTATTAGCGAATTTTCCGATGCGTCGTCCTTTAGCAATGAATTTGTTGAATTGTATTACGATGTAACACCGGCCCCGACGGGAGTTGGAAGTGTTAGTATCACACCTTCCCTGTGGGCATTTAATGCTGCGCCAAACCTTAAGTTCGTTGTTAAAACCGGAAGCGATACCATTCGGGCTATAAAATTTGTGAAACCTTCTTTGCTTAGTTGGTTGGCCGGAAATATATCAGTGCAACCTGATTCTGCTTTTGTCCGTGTTGACGGGGACACAACCTTTGTGAGCAATATTTCCCTTTTAGCCGGCAGCTTGGACAGCGTTATAATCACCATTGGAAATGTAGCCGCTGCTGATTCTTCGGAAACATATACGTTTGGCATTCAAACGAGCGAGGATACTGTATCCTATTTGAATATTGAAACACAGCCTCAAACGGTTTCGTACAGCTCTCCGCGGCCGATGAACTGGGTGAAATCAAAAGACGGAAGCGGTGTTCCGATTTCAAACGGCAAATGGGTTGTCGTGAAAGGAATCGTGACGGCGGCAAACGAATTCGGCGGTCCGACGTATCTGCAGGACGAAACCGGCGGTATTGCGGTGTATGATTCGTCTGTGTCGAACAATGTCAATCGTGGTGACGAGGTCATTCTTCTCGGCATGGTCTCGCCGTACAACGAGATGTTTGAATTAAATCCCTGTTCTGTTGTGGAGAAGGTTAGCGAAGGAAATATGCTCGATACGCTTCAACTCACAATCGCTCAAATAAAAGGGCAACCGCAAAAAGGAGTGGAACCGTTTGAATGCCGTCTTATCCGCGTGAATAATATCGAGAAAGTGCTGACAACGGGAGGTTCGACAACGGCGTCGTGGACAACGACAAGCAGCGGTACCAACTATGAACTTATTTCCGGATCGGATACACTTGAAATTCGAGTCGTGACAAAAACAAATCTTGCAAATACGTCGACCCCTTCAACGGCGTTTGATGTTGTGGGTGTGCTCGGTCAATTCAACACGTACTATCAGATCATTCCCCGATCCGTTGATGATATCATTGTCGAAGGGGCCGGTCCGCGGATCACGAGCAGCACACCGTATGAAAAAAATATCACACCGACAAGTCTAACGTTTACCTGGACAACTGATGCCCCGGGAACTTCCCTTGTGAACTATGGAACGACGTCCGGCTATGGCAGTTCGTTTAGCGATCCGACTGCGGTGTTGGATCACAGTATAACTATTTCGAGTTTGGAACCGGCGACTGTGTATCACGTTCAGATCGGGACCGCAGATGGGGGAGGGACAACGTACACGAATGATTACATCGTTTCCACTGCATCTCAAACTTCAACGGGAGTGATCAATGTGTATTTCAACCAGCCGGTCAACTCCAATCTTGCCCGCGGCGAGGCAGCTCAAACATTGGATATTTCGCAAAAGCTGATCGCCAGAATCAATGCTGCATCGTATTCGATTGACGCTGCATTCTACAGTCTCAGCGGAACAGTTGGAGCAAATATTGCCACGGCTCTCATTGCGGCGAAAAATCGTGGTGTGGAAATTCGGGTGATCGGCGAATATGATAATACGACTGCTCCCTGGACGACACTCACAAACGGCGGAATCACAGTGATCAAAGACAATTACGATGCGACGAATGCCGGAGACGGATTGATGCACAATAAATTTGTCGTGTTCGATAACAGAAACGCTGCCAGTGATTCTGATGATTGGGTGTGGACGGGATCATGGAACGCAACCGATCCGGGCAATGCCGACGATGCTCAGAATGTCGTTGAAATTCAGGACAAGGCTTTGGCAAACGCCTACACCATGGAATTCAATGAAATGTGGGGAAGCGACACCAATACTCCGAATGCATCCGCTTCAAGATTTGGCGCTCACAAAACGAACAATACGCCTCACGTGTTTACAGTGAACGGAACACCGATTGAATTATATTTTAGCCCGTCGGACGGAACGACAAGCCAGATCATCAAAACGATGAACAAGGCAGCCGAGTCGATCAATTTTTGCATCTTATCGTTCACGCAGAATGATATCGGGAAAACATTGATGACAAAGAAGAGTTCAGGGGTAAAGGTCCGGGGGGTCGTCGACAATAATACCGACAGCGGCGAAGAGTACGACACATTGAAGTCAAGCGGTGTCGATATTTTCCTGAAGAAAAATCTTAACGGATTTCTCCATCATAAATATGCCATTATCGACGCGAATGGAAATGACACGAACAAGTATGTCGTGACCGGATCGCACAATTGGAGCGCCGCTGCGGAAACGAGAAACAATGAGAATACGCTGGTTATTCGAAGCGCTCGTCTTGCGAACCTGTATCTTCAGGAATTTTCGAAACGATATACCGATGCCGGAGGAACGGATGTGCTCCTCGGTGTCGTTGAAAACAGCAGTCAGGTGCCATCGGCGTACTCGCTGTCGCAAAACTATCCGAATCCCTTCAACCCGGCCACTACCATTGCTTTTACGCTGCCGTACCATGGGATGGTGACTTTATCGATTTATGATGTTCTGGGAAGGGAAATTACCTCCCTGGTCAACGGTGATCTGAATGCCGGTTCGTATTCCGTGCAATGGAATGCATCATCCCTATCCAGCGGAGTATACTTCTATCGGCTTCAGTCCGGTAATTTTGTGGAAACGAAGAAACTGCTTCTTCAAAAATAATACTTGAAGTCACGATCAAAAAGACCTTATTGACCCGATAAGGTCTTTTTGTTTTTAAAGCCGATTTGGAATTCTTTCATTGCTTTTCAGAAACGGCATCGCTATTTTTCCTGCGTAACCACCGAAAGTCTTATGCCAACACGTGCAGAAATACGGCATATTTTCAATACGTCGAAAAATTTCAACGAGCTTTTCGATGCGTTCGATACTGCTTTACAGCTCAAGATCGACGATGTTGAAATGTACAGGATCCTGTTCTGGAATGATTCTCTGGGAGCCGATGAGTTGATCCTCTTCGGCGAAAAACTTGCACGGGAGTTCCATCATATTGCGTATGATGTGTACATGTGGCTTGCCAGCATTTTTGAGGTGTTGTACGGGAAAAACGATAATTATGAAATGGCGCTGACGTACTATCAAAAAGCCGCTGCCATTAGACCGTCCGAAACGGACCCTTACCTTGACTCGTGTGATATCTACAATCCTGATCTGAACATTCCCCCGATCAAACTGTTGATCGAATTCCTCAAAGTAGGTGTAGAATTCGTTCACAACAAAAAAATATTGCTTCAACGCTTATCAATCCTGTACAAATTGAATGGTGATTTCGACCTGGCGGAATATTACCGGGTGAAAGCAGAAGAAGCCGGCGGAGAATTCCTTCCTTCATGAGAGATCTCAAAGGATATCTTTCGATATCAGCTGCCGCCATTCTGTGGGGGATAGCGGCCACGGTCGCAAAATTCTTTTTTAACAGGCATTACGAACCGCTCATTCTCGTTCAAATGCGTGTCAGCATTGCTTTTGTCATTCTCTTCACCTATTTCCTTTTTAAAAATCCGGAGGTCCTCCGATTCCGCCTCAAGGATATTCCCCATGTCTTAATCGTAGGAGTGCTCGGCGTTGCGGGATCAAATTATTTCTATTACGCAGCGATCAAAGAGACGAATGTTTCGACGGCGATCCTGGTCCAGTATACGGCGCCGATTATGGTCATGCTCTATGCCGCAGGCTTCCAAAAAGAAAAACTCTTTGCATCGAAAGTCACAGCATTAGTCCTTTCAATCTCGGGGATATTCCTGGCGATCGGCGCGTACAATCCCGACATCATCAAGGCAAACGGATACGGGATTATTCTTGCGCTTCTTGCCGCTGTATCGTTCTCAATTTTTAATGTCAGCGGGAAAGAACTCACGAAGAAATATTCTGTCTGGACCGGATTGATCTATTTCCTGGGGGCGGCAACGGTGTTTTGGAGTTTCATCAACAACCCGGTGCAGATCGTGGATGCCCATTACACGAACGAAGATTGGGGAGTGTTTGCCGTGATTTCGGTGATTTCAATTTTGCTTCCGTATTCACTGTACTATTTCGGACTGCTCCACGTCCAGTCAAGCAAGGCAATTATCATCAGCACGTTGGAACCGGTCGTTGCGATCATTTCCGAGTGGCTGTTCCTGGAAGGATCGATGGGACTCATTCAGATCTTTGGCGCCGTTCTCGTCATTTCAGCCATCGTGATTCTTCAGCGTTCAACATCGGAACGTCAACCAATAGTCATACAAGAATGAAATCGGAACGCCGCACATCGAAAATAGAATCCGTCCTGGCGCACCGTCAGCCGGATCTGACCTTTGTCATCGAGAACATACACGATCCGCACAATGTGAGTGCCATGCTCCGTTCTGCGGATGCAGTGGGCATTCATGAAGTGCAGCTGGTCTATACCAAAGAAAAATTTCCGCGTATCGGGAGTAAAAGTTCGTCCAGTGCAAATAAATGGGTCGGGAAAAGAAAATTTTTATCGATACCGGAGTGCTACGCTCAACTTCGGAGCGAAGGTTTTCAGATCTTTGCCACGCGGCTTGATGAAACGGCCAAACAGGTGTATTCGTTCGATATGACGAGACCGACGGCGATCGTATTCGGGAATGAACATGCGGGGGTATCCGACGAAGCGGCGGCACTTGCCGATGCGACAATGTTTATCCCGATGATGGGTATGATCCAGAGTCTGAACGTCTCAGTGGCGTGCGCGGTGACCATTTATGAAGCGCTCCGTCAACGGCTTGAAGCAAAGCAGTATTCGCAGCCGAAATTCGATCCTTCCGCATTCGAAACCATGCGGGGAGAATGGCTGAAGAAATGATTCCTTCTAGCGCGCAAACATCGAAGTTTGTACAAGCAATGTTAAAAAGACCAGCAGCGTCCAGCCGACAATAATCCACATCCATCCCAGCAGCACCGCGGCGGCGATCATCAGAGTTGTGATGACGACCGTGACGCCGTACTCCGCAACATTCCGGATCATGGTACCGAAGAGAATGAGGGGATTGATGCATCGGACGATCGAATCCGTTCTCGAAAAAAGATCGATGATCACCGGATTCATGAACAAGTGAACTGAAACCATTACTGCCAGCGTTGTGAGCGAGAGGAGCGGGATGTGAAGCAGGATGAGAATGAGCAGCGTGATGGCTGCGTAGAAAAGAGAAACAGAAAACGAACGGATTCCATTTCTGAAGATGTGTTTGCTGTTCCTCCACAACGGCATGCCGGATTCATTGTTGAGGAGCTTTCTGGCAAATTCAATTTGAAATCCCATCACCATGATCATGCCGATGAGGAAGGGGAAAAGGAAAATATACAATCCCCCGACGAGCACCTTATTGAACCACTCGTCGTCGCAAAAGACGGAGGCAAAAGCAGCAGAAATTCTTTTCATTTCGGAATTCTTCTGCCGAATTGATTGGAGTTCGCTTTCCGCTCAAAGTAATTGAACGCCTCGCGCGAGACTGCGGAAATAATTTTCTCTCCTTCATCGTCGTGCAGCAGTAATTTCGTCATCACGCAGAGGATATACGGACTATTCTCCAGAAAAATGATCCCGGCATCCACACGCACCCCCTCGACATCTCCGGCTTTATTGGCGATCGGGATTTCCGGTGCAATGCCTTCTTTCAGCCAGCCGTCTTTTTCCAATTTCATGATCGAGAGCATATCGGCGCACGCATCTTTCGACACGAGCGTGCCGTTGTATAGTTTTTCGAGGATCATCATCACATCGCGCGGGGTGCTGATGTTTTCCCTTCCTTCCTTTGCCGCCTGATAATCCATCATCACACGCTGCAGCTTCGTCTGCACTGCTCCGTTCTTTTGCAGTGATTCGTTCACATTCTTCATACCGACGAGATCGATCAGAAAATTGGTCGCAGAATTATCGCTGACATTCATCATCAGCACTGCGTAATCACGTACGGACATCGAAACGGAATGCTCTCCCAGCATGTTCAAAATTCCGCTCCCGCCGACGCGGTCGGATGCCGGAAGGGAATGAATATCGTTGAGAGAAAATTTACCTGCGGCTGCCTGGCGGTAGATCTCGGAAAGGATATGAATTTTAATCGTACTCGCCTGCGGAAAAACCTCATTCTCACGGATGAGTATTTCATTATCGGTGTTCAGATCTTTCAATGCGACACCGACGATGGCATTCGAGGTATCACAGATCGTCGAAATATTCCGCACAATTTTTTCGCGGAGAGGGTCAGAGGTCTGGGCATTCATAAGCGTAAGGGAAAAAAAGATCAAAAAAAATATTTTCATAGTGAACCCGTTGATAGTGTTGCATGGTGTGTTCTATTCTATTAAAACTGTACCCGAAATGCAAGCGCGGCATGGAGCGAACATAGGAAAGAATTGTTATCGGAGGAAGCATGCGCCGTGCAACAATCGCGAATCATTCGTTGCTAATCATACCCATTTTTTCTATTTTTCATAACGGCTATGAAAACCACCACTGAAAACCAGGTATTTACTCTTCGCAACCTATTGGTTCTTCACACAGAATATGTGAACGAATTGCGGAAGAAAACCCCGGAAACGAGAGGAACCTACGAACGGACACTCCGCGAATTTATGCGGTGGCTTCACAGTGAGAAGGATTTTCAGTTCCAGGAAAAAAATATCGAGCGTTATAAACAGTACCTCTTTAAAAAGAAGAAATTGACGCACACGTCGGTGGTGATGTACCTGTCATCCGTTCGCAAATTCTGCGACTACCTTATCACAAGGGGAGTGCTGCGGAAAAATCCGGCCCGCGGTGTCCGGGGCGGGACTCCGTCGATCACCCATACCAGAAAGAGCATCTCCGGAAGCGATCTCATGAAGTTTCTCCAGGCGATCGACCGGTCGAACGAAATCGGTTACCGGGACTTTGCCATGGTTAAACTGATGATCGGATGCGGATTGTCGGAAATAGAACTGGTGCGCGCCGATGTGGGGGATGTAAAAATCCAACGGAAAAAAATGGAACTCAGGTTCCAGTCGAAAGGGAGGACGGAAAAAGATTCATCGGTGATCCTTTCCGGCGAGGTCTTCGATGCCGTGAAGGTGTACATGATCTTTCGAACGAAAGCAAAATCGTCCGATCCGCTCTTTATGAGCGCCGGAAACCGTACTCGCGGAGACAGAATGACATCGCGGGGAATCAGAGAGCGGATCAATTTTTATTTTGCACAGGCAGGTATTAAAAACGGCGAAGCCAGAAAAATCACCGCACTGTCGCTGCGATTGACGGCGATCAAGATGCTGGCAGCGAGCGGCGCATCCGTTGAAGAGATCCAAAAGAAGTTCCGCATCAAAAAAACATCAACAGTTGAATTATACCTTAAAGAACCGGATTAAACGAAACTATGAGTTATCCTTTTACCGATATCGAACAGAAGTGGCAGCAGTACTGGGAGAAGAACAAGACGTTCCGTTCTTCCGATGATACAACGAAGAAAAAATTATTCATCCTTGATATGTTCCCGTACCCGAGCGGCACGGGATTGCATGTAGGGCATCCGGAAGGATATACCGCAACGGATATCTTCTGCCGGTACCAGCGGTTGAACGGCGTGAATATCCTCCATCCGATGGGGTGGGATGCGTTCGGTCTGCCGGCTGAACGGTACGCGATGCAGACTAATATTCATCCCTCGATCACGACCGAACAAAACATCAACAACTTCCGCCGGCAAATAAAATTACTCGGATTGAGCTACGATTGGGATCGAGAGATCAATACCACCGACCCGAAATTTTATCGATGGACGCAATGGATCTTTTTGAAGATGTATAATTCGTGGTACGATCGGCGGGAAAACAAGGCGCGTCCTGTCGAAACGCTGATCCGCGAATTGAACGACACCGGCACGATCAACATTGCGGATGAGGGGAAAATATCAGCACATGAATGGAAAGAAAAATCTGCACTGGAACAGCAGGAATTTCTTTCACACTATCGAATGGCGTACATCGCGGAGATCCCTGTGAATTGGTGTGAAGCGCTCGGGACCGTCCTCGCCAATGAAGAAGTGGACGAATGGGTTGAGAAAGGATATTCCGTTGAGCGAAAACCGATGCGTCAATGGATGATGAGAATCACCGAATATTGTGAACGGTTTCTGGAAGATGCCGCTCTTCTTGATTGGCCTTCGTCGACGGTTGAAATGCAAAAAAATTGGATCGGAAAATCGGAAGGAGCGGAAATTGATTTTCAGGTCGTCGGACACAATGAAAAAATCAGGGTCTTTACCACACGCCCCGATACGCTCTTCGGCGCCACCTACATGGTTCTTGCACCGGAACATCCGCTGATCGATCGGCTCTCTTCTCCCGAAAAGAAAACTGAAATTGACGAATACCGTAAACAGGCGTCGTTGAAATCGGAACTTGAGAGGGGGATCGAGAAAGAGAAAACCGGCGTGTTTACCGGCGGCTATGCCGTCAATCCGGCAAATGGAACGAATATTCCGATCTGGATAGCCGATTATGTGCTGATGGGATACGGATTCGGCGCCATCATGGCGGTGCCGGCGCACGATGAACGGGACTGGGAGTTCGCAAAGAAATTCGACCTTCCCATTGTTGAAGTGATCAAAAGTCCGCACGATGTCCGCGAAGAAGTATTCTATGACAAAGGTTCCGTCTGCGTGAACTCATCGAATGATGAAGTGTCGCTCGACGGTTTGACCTACGAAGCGGCATTCGAACGCATGACCGCGTGGTGTGAGAAAAAAGGAATCGGACGGAAGAAGATCAATTTTAAATTGCGCGACTGGCTTTTTTCACGCCAGCGGTACTGGGGAGAACCGATACCGATCATCCACTGGGAAGACGGAACGATGACCTCTCTGGATGAAAAGGACCTTCCGCTTGAACTTCCCAATCTGGAAAAGTTTCAGCCGAGCGGTACGACTGAATCTCCTCTTGCACTGGCAGCGGAGTGGATGCATGTGGTCGATCCGAAATCCGGAAAGAAAGGGCGTCGCGAAACGAACACGATGCCGCAGTGGGGAGGCAGCTGCTGGTACTATCTGCGGTTCATCGATCCGAACAATGATTCCATTTTTTGCGGCCTCGACAAACAACGCTACTGGATGCCGGTCGATCTCTATGTCGGCGGGTCGGAACATACGGTGCTCCATCTGATGTATGCACGGTTCTGGCATAAAGTGTTGTTCGATCTCGGGTATGTAACGACCCCCGAGCCGTTCATGAAGCTGCGGCATCAGGGAATCATCCTTGGCGAAAATTCGAAGAAGATGTCCAAGTCGCTCGGGAATGTCGTCAATCCTGACGACGTGGTGAAAGAATACGGAGCCGATGCGTTGCGTTTGTTTGAAATGTTCATGGGTCCGCTTGAAGAGATGAAACCGTGGAGCACCAAAGGGGTGGAAGGGGTCTTCCGTTTCCTGAACAGGGTGTGGCGTCTCTATGTTACGGAAGAAGGAAAGATCAATCCGATGATCACCGATGCAAAGCCTTCGGTCGAATTCGAACGCATATTCCATCAAACGGTGAAGAAAGTAACGGACGACATCCCGGCGCTCCGATTCAACACGGCCATTGCACAAATGATGATCTTTATGAATGAAGCGATGAAGCAGGAAGTGCTTTCGAAGAAGATCATGGAGAACTTTATTATCGCATTATCTCCATTTGCCCCGCACATTGCGGAGGAGATTTGGCAAAAAATTGGAAACAGAACATCAATCCATGAATCTGCTGACTGGCCCGCGTACGATCCGGCGATGCTCGTGAACGATACCGTGGAGATCGTTGCGCAGGTGAACGGAAAAATCCGCGCAAAATTTCAGGCAGCCATGGATCTTTCCGAAAATGAATTATCCTCCATGGCAAAATCGGAACCGAACATGCAGTCGCATATTTCCGGGAAACAGATCGTGAAGGAGATCATCGTAAAGAATAAACTTGTCAATATTGTCGTCCGTTGACCATGATCTCTGTCGCTGTCATAACGAAAAATGAGGAACGGAACATCGAACGGTGTTTGCGGAGTGTTCAATGGGCGGATGAAATAATCCTTGTGGATGATTTCAGTTCTGACGCGACGGTCAGGCTGGCGGAAGGTTTGCGCGCTGTCGTTATTCAAAAAAAGTGGATGGGATACGCAAAACAAAAAGAGTTTGCAGTTCAACAGACGAAGAACGACTGGGTGCTCTCGCTTGATGCGGACGAAGAAGTGACTGCGGAATTACAAAAAGAGATCGTCGACACGCTCTCACTTCCATGTGAGTTCAACGGATTCAATATTCCCCGGAAAAGTTATTTCCTGGGGAAATGGATCAAGCACAGCGGATGGTATCCGGGATATCAGCTCCGGCTGTTCAAGAAATCAAAGACCCGGATGAACTATCGTCCGGTCCACGAGGGATTTTTAACAGAGGGGAATGTTGGTACGCTTCAGGGGGGAATGAATCATTATACGTATCAGTCTCTTTCGCAGTACATTGAAAAAATGAACGACTACACCTCGCTTGACGTCACAAATAAATTATCGGACGGACGAACGATTCATTGGTACAATTTTATTTTCAATCCACTCTCGCTCTTCCTTCGGATGTTTTTCTCGTTGAGAGGATACCGGGATGGATTTCACGGGTTTTTACTTGCGTACTATTCGTCGGTGAGCGAGCTTGTGCTGCTGGCAAAATGCTGGGAATATCAGACTGCAGTGAAACAACACAGTGCGATTCCCCCGGTATCGAGCAATGAGATCGATCATTTAAAACAGCTTTCGTCGTAACGAAGGACACCTATGAGAATATTCCTGCGAATTTTATCGTATGTGAAACCGTACTGGCGCACACTGGCGTTGTCGGTGACCTGCACGATCCTTTTTTCGGTCTTTAGCGGCGCATCGATCTATTTGACCATCCCGCTGCTCGAAACATTGTTCGACCAGACTCCTGCCGACGTCCATTTCATTCAAACCCCACCCAAGAACGAACTCGTTCCCAATGAGATCGTCGGCGTGAAGCAGAAAGTTGAAAATACGATCCGCGAGTATATCTTTGCCGGCACGAAATCGGAAGCGCTCTTCAAGATCTGCACGATGATCTTTCTGGTGTTTTTATTCAAGAATATCTTTGATTACTCGCAGTCGTATCTGATGGCATTTGTCGAGCAAAGTCTGATGCGGGATCTCCGGAACGAACTGTACCGGCATCTGCACAACCTTTCTCTCTCCTATTTTACCAACGAACGGACCGGAAATCTGATCTCCCGCGTGACCAACGATGTGAACGTTGTCAACGGCGGCGTGTCGGCGAGTTTCGTTACGATGGTGAAAGAACCGCTCTTGATCATCGTCTTCCTGACGATGGCATTTACGCTGAGCTGGAAGCTGACTCTGCTCGCGTTCGTCGTGTTCCCGTTCTCCCTGCTGATCATTTCCGGGATCGGACTCCGGCTGCACAAACAGAGCGGCATCATGCAGGAGAAAATGGCCGATATCACCTCCGTGCTGCAGGAGACCATATCGAACGTTAAAGTGGTGAAGGCGTTCGCGATGGAAAATTTTGAGAATAAGAAATTCCAGAAGGAAACCCAGAGTTACTTTAAAACAATTTTACGAATGACACGGATCCGCAATTTCTCCTCTCCGACCACAGAGCTGCTATCGATCCTGGCGGGTGCCGTGATCATCTTCTACGGCGGACAACAGGTGTTGATCTCCGGTGAAATGAAGGCGGCGGAATTTTTGGGATTCCTGTTCGCGATTTTTCAGATCATGCCTCCGGTAAAGGAATTAGCGAGCGTCAACAACAGACTGCAGGAGTTTTCCGCAGCGGGGAAACGAATTTTCGAGATCATGGATATGAAACCGGCGATTCAAAACACTCCCGGTGCGGTGAAACTTGATGAGATTAAAAAATCGATATCGTATAAAGATGTGACATTTGCCTACCAGGCCGAAGGGGGAGAACAGAGGATCATCTTATCGGGACTCAACATCACGGTGAAAAAAGGGGAGTTGATAGCGCTGGTGGGACCGAGCGGAAGCGGGAAAACGACATTCGTCGATTTACTGCCGAGATTTTACGACCCGATCAGCGGGGCGATTTTTATCGATGATACCGATATTAAACATATTGACGTGCAGTCGCTGAGGGAGAAAATCGGGATTGTCACGCAGGAAACGATACTGTTCAATGACACGGTCCGAAACAACATCGCGTACGGGTTGGACGATTATCCTGATGAGAAGATCCGGGAAGCAGCCCGTGCGGCAAACGCCTTGTCGTTCATCGAAGCGATGCCTCTCGGGTTTGAATCGATCATAGGGGACCGGGGAGTAAAACTGTCCGGGGGCCAGCGTCAGCGCATATCGATTGCGCGCGCGCTGCTGAAGAATCCTCCGATCATGATCTTCGACGAAGCGACTTCCGCGTTGGACAGTGAAAGCGAAATTCTTGTTCAGGAGGCGATGGAGCGATTGATGCAAAACCGCACATCGTTTGTCATCGCCCACCGGCTTTCCACGATCAGGAATGCTGACAGGATCATCGTTCTGGAAAACGGGAAGATCGTGCAGGAGGGACGGCATGTTGAGCTGTTGAAACAAAAGAACGGACTCTATAAAAAATTATACGATATGCAGTTCGCACATACCGAATGAAATCGATTGAAAAATTATTCTCTCTCCTTTTCCTGACGCAGCTTGCTTCAATTGTCTATTCAATTGCCCTTGCCCAGTTATTGTACTTTGTCCTGTTGATCATCTGGATCGTCATCATCGTTAATGAAAAACAATGGACGCTGAACGGTTACGACGCTCTCTTTGGTGCATTTGTCCTTTTGAGGATTACAGCCATTATCTTTTCAGAATACCCCTCTGCCAGTTCCACGGCATTCCTTCGCGAGATCATCTTTTATCCGTATTATTTTATTGCGGTCTATTTTTTACGGACACAACGAACGGCGGGGCTCAGAAAGATTATGGAAGTTCTTCTCTATGCTGCAGTGATCCCGTCGCTCTACGCCATTGGTACGGTGCTGACCCATGCCGTTGAACGGGGAGCGTCGTTCAGCGGCGGGTATTCAGTTTTTGCCGTCCATGGCGCATTCACCATTGCTTTTGGACTCCTGCTTGTGTTGGATGAACATAGACAGAAACAAAAGATAGTGTATCTTTCCGTCATTGCTCTTGTCGCCGGTGCGGTACTTGTCACCTACACGCGGGCAATGTGGATCAGCGTGATCCTCTCTTTTATTTTTATCGGACTGGCAGGATATAAAAAATTACTCGCCGGTCTTGCCGCTGCGGGGATTGCGGTCGTTGCATTCTCAGCGTCACTGCAGGAACGGTTTCTTTCCCTTCTCGATCCGGTGCACAACAGCAGCGGAAGGTTGGAATTATGGTCTGCCGGAATGAAACTCGTTCCGGCGCACTTTTTCTTTGGATTCGGACCCGAAACATTCGGCAGTATCGTCGGAGACAGGTCCCGATTTCCCGATCACTATATCAATTCATGGCATAACGAATTTCTTCACGTATGCATTGAAAGCGGGATATTT
>Ga0172379_10005438_pt1 | contig 17822 bp, 15 predicted proteins | sample GrowelOW334metaG_FD_119756 | JGI IMG/M metagenome (GOLD analysis project Ga0172379, IMG submission 119756) | Groundwater microbial communities from an aquifer near a municipal landfill in Southern Ontario, Canada - Groundwater well OW334 metaG | ecosystem: Environmental > Aquatic > Deep... | reverse complement strand
GCTGCTTGGCAGGATTTTTTATTTTTAAACCAATTATACCTTTGCAGATATTCATGACATCAACACGAGTTTTTCAAGTCCCGAGGGGATCCCGTTGGGACTTGCGACACGGGTTCCCCGCCTGATCTCAAAATGATTTATGTAGGCGGGCAGGGATTCGCGTCGGGAGTAAAAAACAAATTCCACAATTAGAAATGCTGAATTCCTCTTTGTTTTGATCTTCAATCAAATCTTTTCGTATGTATTTAGTTTTATCAATGAGATTTTCTAATGGTTTAACGGGTAACTTATTTTGCAGGCTTGCCATTACGAATTCAGTAATAATACCTATATGACTAATATTAGAGATATAGTGCTCGATGAAATCAATTATCTCTTTTTCATATTTGATAATGTTACTTTGCCCCACTTGTAATACACATTTGGTATGGTTCTATCTTTGCGACATAGATCAGCGATTGTGGATTGACCTCGAAGCCCTTCTAACACGATTCTGGTCTTTTCATCACTGTTATATTTTTTTGCGGGTGCGCCGTTTGATCTCTCGTACTGCGCTTTCAGGGATGGTGGACGGATCAGACATGGAGCTTTTGCTTTCTTAACGATGGTTTGAATATACTCAAATCCATCTCCTAACTTCCAGCACATATTTGTCCTCTAGGCTCTGAAACGATACAGAGCACCCCAACCAGTCTGTGAACAATTAAATATGTAATTTCAGAAATACTTTGCGCGCCAGCAACGAGCATATTTTTGGTTTCGAAGATTTCATAGAGATGAATCAATTCCAATGGAGTCTTGCTTGTTTCCTGCTTTAAAGTGAATGCTCAAATACTCATTGAATTTGGCGATTATTATCCTACCAAAAACTTCTAACCTAAAAAAAATAAAAATAGTCCGTAGAAAACTTGACAGGCGGGTAAAAATGTTTTATGTTATATCTAACAATGATAGAAAATATAACGGAGATGTAAAATGGGACATGTCGATAGAAAACAACGGGATAAAGAGGAAATTAAAAAGAGAATTCTGGGTGCAACTCTAAAGATTGGTAAAAAAGAAGGTTGGCAATCAGTGACAATCCGTAAAATTGCCGATGAAATTGAATACACACCGCCAATTGTCTATGAGCATTTTGAAAGCAAGGAGGATTTAATTAGAGAGTTAATTCACGGCGGTTTCAAAATGTTAAAAGAAGAATTTGTTAACGCAAATAAAACCGAGAGTGAAGCTAAACCACTTTTAAGAAAATTGTCTCTAATTCATTGGGACTTTGCTTCTAATAACCTTGCTTTATACCAATTAATGTTCAGACCAGAAAAGCCGGCTCTTTCTGAAGAATTTATTAATATGATAAACATAGTCAATGAAACATTTATGAAACTCGCTAAAAATAATAAAACAATTGCAGAGGAATTAAACATAAACTGGTTTTGTCTAATACATGGAGCGATTTCTTTAATGATGACATTTCCGCCGCCACCTCATTTTCAAGAGGTCGAGCCAAGCGATCTATTTGCTAATATGATTGACAGGTTCATAGAAAGCATATAAAATTTTTTATCAAGTAATCTAACTAAGTTAAATCGAATAACAACGTAAGGTAAATGAAAGATATGAAATCTATAAAATTAATAACAGTTCTATTCGGGGTTTTCTGTTTTCAAATGTTTGGTCAATCATACTCGCTCAAACAAGCTATAGAATATGCTAAACAAAATAACAGTAATATTAAAATAGCAAATCTTAATTTTGATGTGAGCGATAAAAAAGTTAAGGAAACAATTGGCTCTGGCTTACCACAGCTTGATTTTACCGGATCATTGGAAGATAATCTTAAGATTCAAACGCAGCTTTTGCCGGGAGTAATGTTTGGTTCTTCAGAAGAACTGATTCCGGTTAAATTCGGAACTAAATATAATCTCTCTGCCGGTCTGCAATTAACTCAAAAAATTTTTGACTATTCTTTCTGGGTTGGCATCGATGCAGCAAAGCTTAACACTCGGCTTTCAGAACAAAAGCTACAAAAGATTGAAGAAGAAATAATCTACAATGGAGCAATTGCATATTACAATGCTTTGGTTATCCAAAAGCAATTTGAAAATCTTAAAGCCATTTTGGCTGCTTCAGAACAGACATTAAAATCTACTGAGTTGAAATACCAAAACGGAATGACTAAGAAGATTGATGTTGACAAAATCAAAGTTAGTTTCAACAATACTATCTCTCAAACGCAGCAAGCGGAGCTTAATTATAAACAAGCTCTCAACAATCTGAAGTATGAAATGGGCATGCCGGTGGACAGTACAATCACGCTATCAGATTCAATTTCAGAAAATATTCGCGGTTTATTCTTCGATGCTTTGCAAACCAATAATACTGTTTATGAAAACCGGATTGATTATCAAATCCTAAAAACAAATCGTGGTTTATACGAATCAGAAAAATCTAACAATATTGCAGCATTTTTCCCCACACTTTCCTTTTCTGCTGATTATAGTTACCAGGCACAGTGTTCCAAATTTAATTTCTTTGCTTCTGACAAAGATTGGTTTAATAGCTCGTCAATTGGATTGACCCTTAAGGTTCCCATCTTTTCCGGCTTTCAAAATTATGCAAAGGTTGAACAGTCAGATTTAAATATTAAAATAGCCGAAGAGAATTTGAAGCTGGCCGAACAATCAATTAAAGTCGAACTTTCTAATTATGAAATCCAATACCGCTCTGCGCTGGATAATATTCGAAATGAAAAAGAAAACCTTGATTTAGCCGAGAGTGTTTTTAGAAACACCCAATTGGAATTTAAGCAGGGTGCCGGATCTTCATTGGACTTAGTTCAGGCAGAAAGTTCCTTAAGAGAAACTCAAAATAATTTTTACACAAAACTGCTTGGGTTATGTGTAGCCGGTCTTGATTTGGAAAAATCAAAAGGAACTCTGAATAATTTTTATAATAATCTAAAGTGAATAACGGTATGAAAAAAATAATAACACTTGTAATTGTTCTTGCAGTAGTTGTTATCGCAGCAAGACAGCTTTCAAATAACCGTGAAATAAATATAAGCCAGAAGGATAATATTTCCATAGACATTGTTTCTGTAACCACAGCAGATGTTTTAAAGAAGAGTTCCTCATTCACTCTTGAATTTACCGGAACTCTCTATCCTATGAACGATGTAGATATCGTAGCTGAAACTCAAGGAAAAATTACTTCTCTTAATTTCACGCTGGGCCAATATGTGCAGGAAGGGGATTTGCTTACTGTTATTGATGATAGGCTTAAGCAGTTGAATTATGAATCAGCTAAAATCAATGCAGAAAAATTAAAGAAAGATTATCACCGCGCCATAAATTTATTTAAGGACGAGGTTTCATCAGAACAAGAACTTGATAAAGCACGCACTGACTATGAATCTGCAAAGATTGCCTTCGATGAAGCAGAGAAACAGCTATCTTACACTAGAATTACAAGCCCGATTGAAGGCATTATCACAAGTAAAAGCATTGATAAAGGCGATTATGTAAATACTGGCAGTGCCGTTGCTTCTGTTATCAATACGTCAAAGTTGAAAGTAAAATTAAATGTTTCGGAATCGGATGCTTATTATTTATCCCAAAGGGATGGATTACCAAAAGCCGGAAACAGAGTAATAATTTCTACAGATATTTATTCAGGGATTAAGTACGATGGTGGAATTACGTTTGTTGGTTCTGCCAGTGATGTTGCCCATAATTTTCCGGTAGAAATAGAAATGCAAAACAGCTCAAAGCATCCGCTTAAAGCAGGAACTTTTGTAAAGGTGAAAGTAAATATTTCTTCAGAAAAGCTTGGCTTGTTCATACCGCGTAAAGCGTTAATCGGAAGCATAAAGGATGCACAAGTTTATGTTGTGAAAGGTGGAAAAGTGAAATTAACTGATATACTTATTGGCGGAAAAAGCATCGGTGAACTTGAGGTTCTTTCAGGATTAAAAGAAGGTGATAAAGTTATTGTAAGCGGACAGGTCAACCTAACCGATAACAAATCAATTAAAATTATTAATAATTGAGAAGATAAAATGACAGTAACAGAAATAGCGATTAAAAGGTCTGCACTTGTTGTCGTTGTGTTTGTGGCACTTACTTTATCGGGATTACTCTGCTACAGCTTGTTGAATTATGAATTAATTCCTAAAATAGATGCGCCTATGTTATCAATAACAACTCAATATCCGGGTGCGTCTGCTGATGAAGTTGAAAGTTCGGTAACAAAAATTTTGGAAGATGCTCTTTCATCTCTTGAAAATACTGAGAATATGAGCTCAACATCTCAGGAAGGAATTTCAATAATTCAGATCGAACTTGAATCAAGCACAAATACTGATATTGCACTGCAGAACGCTCAAAGAAAAGTTAATGCAGTTTTGTATCAGTTGCCTAATAATGTCGAAACACCATCTCTGCAAAGTTTTTCCACAGATGAAATGCCGGTTCTAAAAGCGGGTATTACAGCAAATATGTCTTCTACAGAATTGTATCACCTTGTTGACGGGCAGATTAAACCGCAGTTAGCAAAAATAAATGGAGTGGGACAAGTAACTCTCTCCGGCGGAGATGAACGGGAAATTAAAATTAATGTTGACAGGAACAAGATTGCAGCTTATGATATTTCAATAAATGAAATTTATAACACTATCAACAATGCAAACAAACAATTCGCTACGGGGAAAATTGAGGGCGATAAGAGTCAATATACTTTGCGTCTCTCGGGAAAAATTACATCACTCGGTCAACTGCAAAACATTATCATCTTTCAGAATGATAATGGAAGCATAATAAAATTATCTGATGTTGCTGAAATTGAAGATGGAATTGCCGAGTATGATAACCTGAATAGGATCAATGGTGAAAGCTCAATTGGTATTCAGGTTCAAAAACAATCTGATGCTAATACCGTTTCGGTTTGTAATCTTTCTAACGGAGAATTTAAAAGATTGGAACAACAGTATTCTCGCTACGGTTTGAAATTTAATATCGCCGCAGACAATTCGGTTTTCACACTTGCATCGGCAAACGCCGTTTTAGAAGACCTGGGATTAGCTGTCATTCTTGTTTCAGTAGTAATGTTTTTATTCCTACACAGTCTGCGGAATTCTTTTATCGTTCTGATATCAATTCCTACTTCTCTAATTTCTGTTTTTACAGCAATGTATATTTTTAATTTCTCTTTGAACCTGATGACTTTGATGGGACTCTCTTTGGTTGTAGGAATTCTTGTTGATGATTCAATTGTTGTTCTGGAAAATATTCACAGGCATTTAGTAATGGGAAAAGATAAAAAGAAAGCCGCACTTGATGGACGAAATGAAATAGGGTTTACAGCAGTAGCAATTACACTTGTTGATATTGTTGTATTTGTACCTGTAGCATTAGTTTCCGGAATGATAGGAAATATCTTAAGGGAGTTTTCACTTGTAGTTGTCTTTTCAACATTAATGAGCTTGTTTGTTTCATTTACTGTTACTCCTTTGCTTGCTTCAAGAATAAGTAAGATTGAAAAATATACGCGCAATACCTTGATGGGCAAAATTGCTTTTTGGTTTGAAGAACAATATAATAAACTGGTAATTTTCTACGAAAAAGTATTAAGGTGGGGTTTAAATCATCGCAAAACCGTTTTTGCATCAACATCAGCGTTATTTATAGCCTCATTCTTACTAATTGGATTTAGTTTTATCGGCTCTGAATTTATGCCAAATAGTGATAGAAGCGAGTTTGTGGTAAAGCTTGAAGGTGAGCAAGAAAATTCTCTTGCGCAAACAAATATTCTTACGGAAAAAGTTGAAAAATTTTTACTGTCTAAACCTGAAGTAGTAAATGTTTTTTCTAACATAGGATATTCTTCAAGTGGTTTTACCGGCAGCGGAAGCAGCCAGCAGTATAAATCCGAAATTACGGTAACAATAGCTGATAAAAAAGAACGTAAACAAACTGTAGAGCAATATGCCGCAATTATTAAAAAAGAAATCTTAAATGAAATTCCGGGACTAAAAGTAACATCTACGCCTAGCTCTATGTTCGGGAATGCTGAAGCTCCAATACAAATTCTGCTGCGGGGGGCGGATATGAATGAAATTTATTCGGTTGCCGACAGCATTATGTATTTGATGAAAGATGTTCCCGGTGTAAATGATATATCTCTTTCGGTGGAAAAAACCAAGCCTGAAATGCACATTGAATTAGACCGCGATAAAATGTCACTGCTTGGTCTTACTGTTTCCGATGTTGGTAATACACTCAACCTCGCTTTCTCTGGTAATACAGATTTACAATATTCCGAAGGAGGTTCTGATTATGACATCAACGTTAAACTCGATAGATTCGACCGTAAAAAAATTGAAGATGTTGAATCCATTACTTTCAAGAATAATAAAAATCAGATGATTGAACTCAAACAGTTTGCAAACATCTATCAAGATCTTGGACCGAATAAGCTGGAACGTTACAACAGAATTTCTTCGTTAACGGTTAAATCGGAAGTTTACGGAAGACCGTCTGGAACAGTTGGTTCAGAAATAATGGAATTACTTGCAAAGAATATTCATAACAAAAATGTATCAATAGAATCTAAAGGACAATTAGAAAGACAGGCAGAAGCATTCAGCAGTTTATTCTTCGCTCTGATTACTGCTATTCTTTTGATTTATTTTGTGATGGTTTCGCTATACAATTCATACCTGTATCCATTTGTAGTTTTATTCTCTCTTCCGGTTGCTGTCATCGGTGCGTTGCTTGGACTTGCATTAGCTGGTGAAAATCTTTCCATTTATTCAATAATAGGAATGATAATGCTGATGGGATTAGTGGCAAAAAATGCTATTCTTCTTGTTGATTTCACAAACAAACTCAAAGAAGAAGGTCGGACAGTTCTCGAAGCACTTGTTGAAGCTGGCAAAGAACGTTTGCGTCCTATTCTGATGACAACAATTTCAATGGTATTCGGAATGTTACCCCTTGCAATCGCATCTGGTGCAGCTTCGGAGAATAAAAATGGGTTGGGCTGGGTAATTATCGGAGGACTTTTAAGCTCATTACTGCTAACATTAATTTTAGTTCCTGCAGTTTATATGAGTATGGAAAAGATAAAAGTGAAATTGCAGAGTAAGCTTGCCCGGAAAAAAGAGGCTCCTGCATTGGCAGTAATTGCGGAATAATAAGATTCTGCTCTGTTCCAGTTACAGATGAACACTAAAGATTCCTCTTTTTTGAATTAGTTGGAAAGGGGTCATTGCTATTTCACATTGATGAATAGCGTATCACTATTCACCGCAGTAAAAATTCCTAGCCCATTCTGAATATTCGTCATCGGTTCTTTCAGATTCAAAGAATTGTCGCCATTGTCTTCAAACAACGCCGCATATTCTGGCTGTAAGTGATGAAGAATAAGCCGGTGCCTCCCAAAGTACTGAAATTGCATTGCCTGGATTTCATACGAAGAATTTTGCGACGGTTGATTGCGGAACGTCCGCGCCGGTCGGTCTGTATTTGACTGCTCATTAACAGCGACCGGGTTTTCTTCCATATTTTCAATAACAACCACGTAATACGAACCGTCCGTGTTTGTCCATGTTAGTTTCACAGGGTCCGGAAATTCCGGAAGGGTTCCGCTACCAATCTCAAAAACCGGTACCGTAATTTCGGTCACTGATTGCGTGAAGTTTTCCGGTTTAGCTGGGACAATAGTGTTAGCAGTAAGGAGGATTCCATTATAATTCACCGTCAACATATATTCCTTGTTTTCACCGACAAAAAGCGAACTGTCCACATACATTCCGTCGCCAAGTGGTGCAAGTTGATGAGTACTATTGTCCGTTGTTACCGTAACAGATAACGAATTAACATCTGTACCGGTCATATCGTCAGACCCGTAAGGAATGATGGTGCTGATTTTTACACTCACTGGCTCCCCAACTTTCAAGTATGCTTCTACAATTGGAATGCCGGTAGAAACAGATTCTGTTGAATTGTCATTGCACGCAGAAAGAAGAATCAGGGAAACGAGAAGAATAAATAAATGAATTTTCATATCGATTTGAATTTATATTCTAAAACGAAAGACTCAGCATGATATTCGGCGTAAATCCGAGATAGTTGATGTTCGTCTCGATGATTTCTCCTTCTACGATTTGAAATTCTTTATACCACGCATTTTTTCTGTCATAGAGATTGAACAAAGAAACCCCAATGGATCCGATCTCTCGCTTATTATCTTCATCAATGAACTTATAAGTCACCGCAGCATCTAAGCGATGGTAGTCTTGGAACCGAAAACTATTTTTGTCGCCGACGGTATAATAGTCTTGGGTTGTTCCATCAAGCAATGTTACTGTGTACGCTCCAAGCGGTGCAGTGTATGGACGACCCGTTGCAAAAATCCACGTTGCTGAAAAATCCCACTGTTTCCACGAATACATGGAAACAATTTTAAATTCGTGTGTCACATCTTGGTTAGCAGGATAATCGCTACTCGAATACACATCGAAATGATTTCTCGCTTGCCCTAATGTATAACTCATCCAACCGCTGAATTTTCCGTATTTTTTCTGTGCCAGAAATTCTATTCCACGAGCATAACCTGAACCTGTAAAGAAATTTTCTTCGTACGTCAATGCCCGCTGCTGAAAGCTCGGTGTGTAGCGAAGCGAATATTCAGAAAGATTATCCATAATCTTGTAATACGCTTCAGCGCTGAACAAATAGCCTCCAGTTTCATACGATGTTCCTGCAATGTAGTGGATTGCCGAACTTACCGGAACTCTTTTGCCGTCAGCAAGAATCCAAAAATCCCTGCTGCCGGAGAGAATATCTTCACGCGTAATTCTGTTAGCAAACTGGTAATACAATCCTGAAGCAAACCGAAATGTAATCTCATCAGTGTAATGATATTGAGCAGAGAAACGTGGTTCAAGGTAAATATCTTCGGTTCCCTCAAACCATGTTGCGCGAAGGCCGGGCGTGACGGACAGAAGCTCGTCAAAATATTTCAAAGTGGTTTGAAGATAACCCCCGGCAATGCCCCCTGTATTTTTTCTGTCAAGAATTTTTACCGTATCATTTTGTGCGAACGAATAACTAATATCATACGATGTTGCAAAAGCGCCAAACCCATATTGACTGATTTGTGAAATATCATATTGAAAATCTGTTTTAAAACTATAATCATATAAATCATTATTTTCTATTGTGCCGGTTTTTATGTCGCGACTTGAACCATCTGAAGTTGTTATCGTTCCGCTGTTAGACCTGTCTCTATCACTATAATAATTAGAGAAACTTATCAGTGTCGTTCCATAAATCTCAGGAGTCCATTTTCTGCTCCACTTAAATCCACTTCCGAAATTGCCGTAATTCGTTAAATCATTTATTTCTAAACTTCCTCCTCCCGTGCCACCTCCCCCAAAGGGTCCGCCGCCGCCAAACTCAGGACTCTGACCATTATCCAAATTGTCGGTGCCATTGTAAAGACTCAGTGAAATAATATCGTCTTCACTGGGATGGTATGTTAGTTTTGCGTTCAAGTCATAAAAATATGAAGAGACTGTATTTTCAAAACTCGGTCCAATCCCTGGTCTACCGCCACCAATTTGAGGTGTATTCGTTTCATCAGTATTGTACTTATCAAAGATTTTTGAATAGATGCCCCCTTCCCACGAACGCCTGAATGCGAGGAGATATGTGATTCTTCTTCCGATCGGTCCTTCAAGAAGAGCATCAGCACTCATCAACGTAACATTTCCCTTAATATTCGTCTGCTTTGAATCTCCATCCTTACCAGTTATTTCGGTAACACTGGAAAGTCGTCCTCCGAATTTCGAATCGAAACCGCCTTTGTATAACTGCACATCTTTCACGGCGCTAGAATTGAATGCGCTGTAAAATCCGTACAGATGATCAACGTGATATACTGTGAAGCCATCATAGACAATTAAATTTTGATCTGGTGTTCCACCACGCACGTAGAGACCGGAAGAATTTTCATTGCTTGCGCTGATTCCGGGCATCAGTTGAAATGCCCGCATAATATCCTTATCGCCCGCATTCGGCAGAATTGCAAGTTGCTTAGGGGACATTTTCACAGTGCTTATCCTGGCCCCGCTCACTTCCATAATATCTTCCGTTTCTGCTTCAATGGTTACCGCATGCAGTTCGACTGCTATCGCATCCAATTCGATTTGAATTCGGGAAGTAAGTTGACTTGAAATTACAAATATCTCTTTGTTTTTGTAACCAATATAGGATGCAGTTAACGTACAAGAATCTTTCGGAACATTGAACAACGTAAATGCCCCGTCGGTATTTGCCATTGCACCCACTTTCGTTCCTTTCAGGAGCACGCTTGCATACGGCAATGCTTCGCCGGTTCGTCTATCTCTAATAATCCCAGTGACAGTAATTCTGGTCGTATCTTTCTGGGATTGTGAGCCGGTTTGTTGGGGAAAAGAGCGCTGTAATATAGTTGAATACCAAATTACGAGCATTACTAAAATACGTAACAAAAATAAGGGTTTTTTACTCATAGAAAGGCATTAAGTAGAAAGTAATACAGGTTAGACTGTAATGAAGGGCAATTTATTCCCGCAGCACAAAAACTCTTCATAAGGTTTTATCACCCCTTTTTCAATAAACTTTGTTGCTGTGGGAATAAATACACCTTTTGTTTCGTCTAACCAATGAGTGCTCAGCATTTACAACACAATGTGACCGATATAAATACACCTTTTGTTTCGCTTAACCAATGAGTACTCAACATTTACGGGAGAATGTGACCGATAAAGACCTTTTGCATCGTGCTCGTTTAGGCGATCAAAAAGCATTTACAACACTGGTACAACGGTATGAATCGAGAGTTGCCGCAACAGTAAAAGGAATGTTGGGTAACACGGATGAATCCGAAGATATCGGACAGGAAGTGTTTATTCGTTTTTATCATGCGCTTCACGCTTTTCGTGAAGAAGCTTCGCTCGGCACTTACCTAACCCGCATCGCTATTAATCTTTCACTCGATGAATTGAAGAGGCGCAAACGAAAGTTCTTATTCTTTATCCCCTTATCACAAGAAATTTCGAAAGCAGCAATGACTGAAAAAGAAATAAGCGGATCAAATGATTTAAAAGAAAATCTGCAAAATGCATTACAGAAACTTGCACCCGAATTTCGGGCTGTGCTTGTATTGAGGTTGATCGACGGCTATTCAACCGAGGAGACTGCAAAACTACTCAACCTCCCGGTTGGCACTGTCTTATCACGGCTTGCCCGGGCGCAGCAAAAACTACGGGGAATTTTGAAGCCACTAATATGAGAGACTCTATGAACACTTCAATTACTACTCTATTGTATCGTTCATTCGATGCTGCTCTTTCACTGGAAGAACAGTCTTCATTGAACAAAGCGCTGGTATCGACTGCTGAACTATCTGAAGAACATCGCCAGATAAGAAAATTAAGAACGATGTTACAGGAATTGTCTGCCCAAACATTTTCAGAACACTTCATTGTTGAATTACTGCAATGCTTATCAGAAAACATTATCGGCAAACAGGAATATTGGAAATCGCTGCAGTGGGCATTTCGGAGAGTCGTTGTAATAGGAACCCTGCTGATGGTGCTCTTGAGCACGTATAATGTGTATGTTACACAAAGTATTTCATTTGATGCATTGTTTCATTTTTCGTTTTGGGAAACAACTGATATCACACAGATAGATACTTTTCAAAGGTGACCGTATGAACACAAAATTAAAAACTGTCCTGATGTTTTCCGGGACGCTTATCATCGGAATTATGATCGGCGTTATTGGTGATTCTCTCTTCCGTGCAGAGCGTGAACAGGAGTTCTGGCGGATGCCACCGCAAGAACGCATCAGCAGCATTCTGAAAGAAGAATTGGATTTGAACGAACAACAACAATCGCGTATCGATAGTATTCTTGCCTCTCATTTTCCACCGCCTAAAGCTGTTCAAATTATGTCAGATCCAACACTCCTCGTTTTGCGTCGGCTCGAAGAAGAAATTATACCAATATTAAATGATGGTCAGAAACAGAAATTTCGAAGGCGCATGGACATAATGTCGAAAAACTCAATTGCAATGCGTGTCGCAATGCTGAAAGACTTTTTACAGCTGACAGAAAAGCAACAACAACAGTTGACACATCTATTCAGCGAAAAAGAAAAACAGATGAAAAAGGAGCCAACAAGAGCTTTTTCTTTTCGCGATTCTGCGTCGTTTAACCTTTGGATGGAAAGGCGGGATTTTTTCCGTGATTCGTTACGGGGAAGGATTGGAGAAGGAAGAGGTTTCTTCCCACACGATTCAATGCCGCCCCCAGGAATGATGATGTTCTTTGATTCAACACAAAAGGAGTTAGAATCAATTTTAACGCCGGAACAACTGCGAAAATTTCAGATGAGACCACCGGGAATTAGAGAATAGATGAACAGTACGTATAAAATTAAAGAGGGTATCTGGTACAATAATAAAGGCCTAAAAAGGAAAGTGTGGATTACATTTGAAGAACATATTTCTCTATTCCAGAGAATCAATTCACTGACCAACGATGAACATTGTAAGAAAATATTGTATTCGGTATGGTTTGAAGTTGACTTGAACACTACTGGTGTGAAATGTGGGCGTTATGAATCTATATCTCTGGCAGAAACGGAAGTTGAAAAAATTGTGAATCAAAAAATTCAATGGCAATTTCACGGATGACAAATATATTGCCAAAAATCTTTAAACCCGACCAAGATTGTTAGTATGAATAAGGTTCTTCTAAAAATTTCGTTTTCATTATTTTTCGTTCTTATTGGAGCATTCATAGGTTGTTCGGATGTATCAACACCGATTGCTAGCCGGTGGACCGATTCATCAATTGTAATCGACGGAAAAATCAACGATTGGGTCACAGCAACAACCTCTGACAAGAGAACAAAAATTTCGGGTGGTTTTCAAAATGATAGTGATTATCTCTACATTCTTCTCCGTCCTACAAAACAACTGCTTCGTCAAGCAATGATGTTTGGTTTTACAATCTGGTTCGACGTGGAGGGTGGAAATAAGAAACGACTTGGCATTCGCTTCCCCATTGGAATGATGAATTATACACATGGCAGGTTCTCCCCTATGGAAATGAATGGTCAATTATCAGACATATTGAAACATCGGCTTTCTGAAATGTTGCAAGAGTTTGATATCGTCTATCCTGAAGAAGATGATCAATTCCGGTTCTCAAAGTATTTACGAGGTGGAATTGACATCGCATTAAATGATTCACTTGAAGAGGCTGTATACGAAATGAAAATCCCATTACACAAAATTGAACCACAAGATATTCCTCTTAACATTTCTTCTCTTTCAAGCTCAATTAGTGTAGGAATTGAGCTTGGGGAATTCGACCGATCGAAAGTTAGAGAGCAGATGCCTGATAGACCCGATGGCGGAATACCCCCGGGGGGAATGGGCGGCGGGAACAAAAGGGGTGGTGGAACCTTTCCAATGGGGGGAATGGCTCAACAAAATATTGCTCTTGATGCATGGTTTAATGTGCAGTTATCCTCAGGGCATTTTTAAAATCAAATAACTGTCTTGCGTTATCACCATCAGTGGAACAAAAAATAACTTCTGCTGTCCAACTGTTGTCATCACATTATCCCATAAAAAAAATATCCAACCAATAACAATAAACAAGAGAGAAATACTATGAAGGCAAAAACTTTCCTTTTTTCCATTCTGCTTTTATTAACTGCCGGATGCGGTAATGATGATAGCAGCGATGATGATGTTGAGCTTGTCGGCAACTGGAAAGAATATTCTGACTTTGAAGGTTTTGCCCGTTCGGAGGCTGTGGCGTTTACTATTGGCAACAAAGCGTACATCGGCACCGGTTACAATGGTTCCGACCGGCTAACCGATTTTTGGGAATACGATCCACAGCTGAATAGTTGGACACGCAAAGCAGATTTCCCGGGTGTGCCCAGAACGGGTGCGGTCGCTTTTGCCACAGATACAAAAGGGTACATTGGAACCGGCTACGATGGTGCCAATCGGTTAAATGATTTCTGGGAATATGATCCTGTTACCAATACATGGGATTCTGTTGCAAGTTTTGCAGGCACGGCACGCTATGGCGCTGTTGCGTTTGCCATCGATAACAAAGGTTATGTGTGCAGCGGATACGATGGAAATTATTTAAAAGATCTTTGGCAATATGATCCTTTAACAAACCAATGGACTCAAAAACTTAGTCTGAGCGGAGGAAAACGTCGTGACGCCGTTGCCTTTGTTATCGCAGGAAAAGCGTATGTCTGCACAGGAATCAATAACGGATCATACGAATACGATTTATGGGAATATGATCCTGGAACAGATACGTGGAACAAGAAACGCTCGATATCAAATATTTCCGACGAAGAATATGATGATGATTATTCGGGCATCACCGGCATTAACAGGGTTTCCTTTACGCTTAATGGAAAAGGATATGTTGCAACCGGCGGACAGGGAACTGCAGGAATAGATGTTTGGGAATATGATCCTGCTTCAGATTTATGGCAGCAAAAAACTTCACTTGAAGCATCCGGACGGGTAGATGCAGTCGCTTTTGCGATTGGAAATATAGGTTATATAACTACCGGAAGAAATGGTAGTTATTATTTTGATGATCTGAGGGGATTTGAGCCGAATGCCACACAGGTTGACCTTGATAAAAAGTCAGTCGTGGGCCCTTAAATATTATGAATGTCAATAATTACACCCCAACAAGTTTATTGATTATCATCAGTTCTGTAGCTGCAAGTTTGTTTTTTGCTACGTGTTCGGAAAATTCCGATAATTTTACCCTTGGTGAAAACTTCGTCGAATCTCAAACATCGTTGAATGTTATTGATACTTTTTCGGTGAATCTTTCCACCGTCATTCTCGATAAGATGAGGACTTCCGGTACCGGAAGTATGCTTATTGGTAATTATCGCGATACTATCTTTGGCAAAATAACAAGCGACAGTTATTTCCAAATCGGCATTCCAACCTCTTTTAATGTTGATGAAAAAGACGTGTTTGATTCCCTGGTTTTGTTTATCCGGTATAACAAATACTCCTTTGGGGATACGACGAAAAATCAAAAAATTTCTGTTCATCAATTAACCGAAAACCTTCATCTTAATGATGATGGCATCATCACCAGCGAGACCGTTTTCCGTTATAATGCCAATGAAATCGGTTCGATTGTGTACACGCCCAGGCCGAATGATGCCAATGACACACTGTTCATAAGAATACAAGATGCCGTCGGATTGGATTTGCTTGCAAAATTAAAATCAGGTTCTGAGATCCTTACTGATAACGAGAGTTTCAGAAACTATTTTCACGGCTTAGCGTTTGTTGCAGATGATTCATACGAAGGGTCCATCATCAGTTTTTATGCAAGCGCGGGGGATGTGAAATTGATTTTGTACACAAGCAGAATTACTGAAACAACAGAAAGAATCACACACGGGTTTGCTCTGGAAAATACATCGCTGCAATTCAACAACATCACGCATGATTTTTCCTCCACCCAGTTGCATTCATTAGTCAAACAGCGAAATGCCCTTCCGAATTCTCAAACCGGTGGCGCCTCTTTTCTTCAAGGCGGAATCGGATTGGCGGTGCGAATTGATTTTCCTTCACTTTCCGATTTATTGCTGCTCTTGAAGCATGGTATCATAACCAAAGTTGAGCTTACTCTTACACCGCTCGAAAACAGTTATACTGTTTCCGAGCTCCCTTCCGAATTAGATATTTACGAATCGGATAAACTGAATACAAAAATTGGTCTCGCGGCATATAATTCAGCAGTATTTACGGTTGATGAATTGTATCAGGAAGGAACCAACTATACTTTCGATATTACTGACTATTTGAAATATGAAATATCGGATTCTTACATTGATCCTGATAAAGGACTTCTCATCACTCTTCCGGATGATGTTCTCAGCACAAATTTTTCCCGTTCAGTTTTTGATGCACGATTCCACAAAACAAAATTGAAAATTTATTATTTATTATACTGATTACAGATGAATAAAAAATCACTCGTTATTATCGCTATTCTATATCTTTTTTCTTTCCCTGTAAAAGCGCAAACGAAGGCTTCTGTGTATTCAATGTTTGGCGTTGGTCAGCTTTTTGATAATGGTGTCGGAATAAATAAATCATTAGGCGGAACCGGAATTGCGTTTCAATCGGGAAGGTCAATGAATTATTTGAATCCTGCCTCATACCTCGGAATATTGCCAAACTCGTTTGTGATTGAACTGGGAGCATTCGGAAGTTACAACAAATCAGAAAACGCACGTGTGAGGCAAACCGTATTCGATGGTAATGTCAATTATTTTTCCGCAAGTCTTTTTATTACAAATGAATGGGCGTTGAGTGCTGGGGTTATTCCATTCAGTTCGGTAGAGTACGAAATAAGTTCCAGCGACCAAATTGAAGGCGAACTCTCCACATACAAAAAAACTTTTACGGGAAGAGGCGGCTTGAACAAAATGTATTTGGGAAATTCATTTAAGGTGTATGAGGGGCTATCCGCCGGATTTAACGCATCGTATATATTTGGTCCCTTAACACAAAAAGAGGCTGCGCTTCAAAGTGGAAGTTTTTCTGGATACGAATTGGTCAATGAACGCACTGCCGCCGGTTTTTATCTGGACTACGGATTGCAATATTCTATGAAAAATAATGAATGGCTTTATACTGCCGGCCTTACCTTTGGATCTGACAAAAAATTACATACAACCAATGATCTTGTCCTTACCTATGGCGAAAATACTGATACGTTAGAACAGCAACAATCTGAAATAACAATCCCTCGGCGGATTGGATTGGGGCTTTCAGCAAAGCAGGGAAACAACTTCAGAATCGGAGTAGATTACGAATGGGGGAATTGGTCGCAGATAAATTATTCCAATCCGAATCTTAATACAAGAAACAGCAATCGTTTTTCGCTGGGACTGGAATATTCGCCCACACAAAACAGGTCTGATGAAGATTGGTTCAAAACATTTTCCTACAGAGCGGGAGCAAACTACAAACAGTCTTACCTTCAAATAGACAACACAAAAATAAATTCTTTTGGAATAAATATCGGCGTTGGGATTCCGTCTGAAAAAATCAGCATGGTCAATTTCTCATTGGAATACGGCAAAGAAGGAACGTTGAGCAAAGGTTTGATACAGAACAGTTACTGGATGCTGTACGTTAACGTTTCGCTTCAGTCGTTATGGATAATGACCCCGATTGAGTGAAAAAGAAATTGCTTATGCTAAATGATCAGAATTATTTTTATTCACCGACCTCCCCCGAAAAAAAATCCACAATGTGGGTTGATCCCCTGTATCGGTTCAGAACTTATTGGACAAGATCGTAGTGCATACTATTTAAGAAAATCCCCTTTGATTTTCAAAATATCTTATAATTTAATGTCAATTTGTTCTATTATTGAAGTGCTGGAACATACAATTTGTTGCATATCCGTCGGGAGTACAAAAATAACGAAATCCTGCTGCTTGGCAGGATTTTTTATTTTTAAACCAATTATACCATTGCAGATATTCATGAAATCAACACGAGCTTTTCAAGTCCCGAAGAGATCCCCTTGGGACTTGCGACACCGGTTCCCCGCCTCCCCTTAAAAGATTTGTGAACGCGGGCAGGGATTCCCGTCGGGAGTACAAAAATAATTCCACAATTAAATATTACCTAATTGTGGAGTTGTTGTTTTAAACCAAATGTTTATTTCCATTTTT
>Ga0172379_10005437_pt1 | contig 17828 bp, 16 predicted proteins | sample GrowelOW334metaG_FD_119756 | JGI IMG/M metagenome (GOLD analysis project Ga0172379, IMG submission 119756) | Groundwater microbial communities from an aquifer near a municipal landfill in Southern Ontario, Canada - Groundwater well OW334 metaG | ecosystem: Environmental > Aquatic > Deep... | reverse complement strand
GCCAAGGATGTGACGGAACGTAATATGGACTTCATCGTCATTGGCGATGAAAAGACCCCGGCGAATTTTGTCTTGAAAGGAGCTGATTACCTTTCCTTGGAACGCCAAGGCTCCTTGTTTCCAAGCTTCGCCACCGCACTGCCCACCAGGCACTATGCCAGAAAGAATGTGGGGTATCTATCCGCCGCCCAGGCAGGGGCTGAGCTGATTTTCGAAACGGACGACGACAACTACCCCCGTTCAGGATTTCTGTCTCCGCCGCCCGATTTTCTCGAAGTCCGCGTGCCGGCGACTCCCAGGCGCTGGATCAACCCGCTCTCGTATTTTACAACCGAGGATGTCTGGCCGCGCGGTCTGCCCTTGGAAGAGATTCATGGGCAGGATGCTTCTCTGAAGAGGGGCTCCCTGCAGGTGCGGCCAGGGATTATCCAATATCTTGCCGATGAAAACCCGGATGTGGATGCGGTCTTCCGGCTCACCCGCTCTCTCCCGCTATCCTTCGAAAAGGCCCCCCCCATCCTGATTCCGAAAGGAATCTGGTGTCCGTTTAACAGCCAGGCGACGGTTTTCACGAAAAAGTTTTTTCCTTTGCTCTATTTGCCGTCATTTTGCAGCTTCAGGATGACAGATATCTGGCGCTCGCTAATCGCCGTGCGCTGCCTATGGGAGGAAGAAGAGTTTTTGATCTATGCAGGGCCCGAGGTCTGGCAGGAACGGAACCCGCACGATCTGCTCCGCGATTTTGATCAGGAAGTGCCCGGATATCTAAACAACAACCGTATTGCAATGCTCTTGGAGGGCCTCATGCTGACCAAGGGAGATATTTTAGGAAATATCCGGCTTTGCTATGAGAGCCTGGTGGCAGGGAACGTTCTTCCGGAAAAGGAACTTAACTTACTGAACCTCTTCCAGGAATCTTTGAAAAAATAATGCTTTTTTCAATCTATAAGGCACTCGCTCGCCGGGTTTACGATCTGCATTTTTCGATGTCAGGTCTTGCTGAACATTTACTAAATTCGCAGCTTTCATTCCCGTACAGCCCATAATTTTCTCACCTTTCCGTCTTTGTGTATTAACAAATGAATAAGAATGCGTTGGTCACAGCAATTATTTCCATCATTGGGCTAATATTGGCATTGGTGCTGGGAAACTTTGTCGCCAGGGAGAGCTATGGCAATTTAGGGATTATATTTGCAGGAGTAGCTCTCCTTGTTCTCTGCCTTACGCTTCTGAAGAATGTTTGGGTGCTCATTCCCCTTTGCGCTTCCCTAATTGGAACTATTGGAATTTCACCCATCCCCCTTCAGGTCAACGAAATTGCCATATTGATCGCCGTCGTGATGTTCGTGGTCCTCTCTGCCATGAGAACCATCCCGAAATTTCCACGTTTAAATACATATGACAAGCTTTTGTTCCTAAACCTTGCCTATCTGGTAACGGTTTATGCGAGGAACCCTGCTGGCCTTCTGGTTTTTGAGACCGAGATTATCGGCGGGCGCCCCTATTTTGCCATCTTTATTGCCCTGCTGGGCTACTGGGTTCTCCAACATGTTACGCTCAAGCCCAAGCAGGCGGCACTCATCCCAGTCCTGGCTTGTGTCGGCTCCATCGCAAGCACCCTAATCAGTGCGATTACGGCGATCTTTCCAGGCCTCGCCTATAATATCTACCCGATCTATACCGGTGTGACACTTGAAGGCAGCGCTGATCCCATGGCCATTACTCGAGAGGGCGAAAACAGAAAAGGCTACCTTAGTGGTTACGCAAGAACTGTGGGATCGGCGATGGTCGCTTTTCGCGACCCCACGCGGCTATTGCTTTTTTTGAGCCCCGTTCTCGCATTGTTATTTATTTCTGCGATCATCGCCGCACTTTTGTCGGGGTTTCGAAGTGGGTGGGCATTTTTGGTTGCGATGACTGCGATTTCGGTTTATTTCCGCGCCGGTCTAGGCCGTGTTCTGCGCATTGGGTTGATTCTCTTGGCAGGGCTGCTCATTGCGATCCTGTGCCAGAGCGCCGGATTCGAGCTGCCCCTGCCTGCGCAGCGGGCTCTATCCTTTCTCCCCGGTCAATGGGATACGCGTGTTGTCGGTGATGCGCAAAGTTCCAACGAATGGAGATTCGAGATGTGGCGGCAGGCCCTGACCAACGAGAGATATATCCGCAACAAACTTCTTGGCGATGGGTTCGGATTCCGTGCCGTGGACATGCAGGGGTTTCAATCCATGGGGGGAATGCAGGCGACGAGTTCTGAGCAGCTACAGGACTACTTTCTCGTCGTAGGGGTCTACCATAGCGGGCCGATTTCCGCCATCCGATTTGTCGGAGCCGTTGGGCTATTGCTCCTGACGGTTTTTATGATTGCCTGCGCCCGCTATGCATGGAAGCTCGTCATACGATCCAAAGAAACACCATTTTTCATCATGGCGCTCTTTGTTTGTAGTCCGGTTATTTACTTGCCATTTGAGTTCTATTTCGTCGCAGCAGGAACAGATTCCGCTTATCCGGGATTTATCCTTAATTTGGCTTTTCTCAACATGCTGGCCCGCTCGCTGAAGGCCTATGAAGGGGGAAGGGCTGAGATCCAAAACCTAAAAGCTGAAACTTGAATGATGAAAACCAGCGCGGAAGCGCTTAGTAAACTATGGAAAGTCGAATGTTTGGCCGGGGAGACAAACTTGAACGCCGGGGAGAGTTCGGGATTCCGGATAAAGGGAGACGTGAATGCGAAAAGTGAAACGGCGGATAAGCAATTGCCGCGAAAAGGCCCAGGAGGCACATAAAATGAGAGTAAAGAATTCGTCGGCTTCCCCGTGTTCGCAAAGCGCTCTCTTGCCGGTTTTCAGCCATTTAGGTTTCCGTATTTTCTTTTAATCCTTTCCACTATCTCCACTTTGAGCTCCGCTTCAAGGCCCCAATGCCATAAAATGAGCCCCGCTGCGACTGAGCCGATGGTCGCCCGGAGGAGAAAAAGCACTAGGGGGCCGCACGACGTCGTAGCGAACCAGAGGATTGTGATAGCCGGGATCATCGCAGTGCCGCATTTTGCAGCGGGAAGCAGCCAGCGGAAGGAAGGTTCAACCAGCCTGATCTCAAAATACCCGGCAGTCCGGCGCAACGCGTATTGCAGAGTGAAAACCATGCTGGAAGCGATCGAAACCGCAAGCATCGCCGTCATCCCACCGTATGGAAGAAGGAATAGCGAAGCGCCGATAAAGGCGATTCCTTCGACAAAATAGAGGTACCGGATTACCCGAAAATCCTTGGTGACGGTGATAAATCCGGTGTGAATCCTTCCGAGAGTAATCGTCACCAGCCAGACAGCCAGCAACCCGTCGTTTAACAGGGGCCAACTGACCTTTCCCTTTGTCCACAGAAACAGGAACGACTGGTTGCAAAGAACGAGCATTCCACCAGAAATCACAGCCAAGGAGGCGCTAAGCACCGCAAGGGATTTGAATCGCCGCAACAAGCGTCCATGGTCGTTTTGAACCAGTATTTCGGCAAAGCCGGCATAGGTGAAGTCGTTAATTCTACCGAGGAACTGGAGAAGCATCGAGAATGGCCGTATGCAGATCGACCAGACCGCGCAGGCTTCCAAGCCGAGGATACGGGTAATGAGAATGGTCTGACTCGCATTCACCAACTGACTGCCGAGAGCAAACATAAAAATATCCCGACCCAGACTGAACACTTCGCAAAATAGCTGCCACGTCGGTCTTCCCCACCGGTGGCGCGCGGGAAGCATCCCCAACCGAATACACCCGGCCGTAGCGATGACTATTGCAATACCCTGCTGGGCGGCCTGCCCCCAAAGGAGGCCATAGACTCCGACGCCCTGCGCAAAGCAGAACCACATGACGCCAAAATTGACAAAAAAACAAACCGCATGAGAGTAATTTCCGACATCGTAGCGCTGGTTGGCAATCAGCGTGATGCCAAATATTTGCACCGCAAAGCCGCCCCCAAGCAATGCACACTGGCCGATGCTCAATAGGAGAAAGTCGCGCCTCAAAGTCGACTCAATGTTCAAAATGTCCTGTAGGAAAAAGGCGAGTACGGATCCAAAAATAAAAATGAGAAGTCCCTGCACAAGATTGACCAGAGCCCCTGTGAGGAGCACTTTCCCGTAGTTAGTCCCCTCCTTTTCATCCTTGTAATCGATCAGAATCCGCGCGATGGAGCCGGACATTCCGAGATCGATCAAGGCAACGTAACCCGCCAGTTGGGCGGTGAGCGCCCAAAGGCCGAATTCCGACTTGGATAGATAATGTAGTGCCAGCGGTACCGAAGCAAACGTGAATAGTATGTTTGCTCCCATCAAGGCATACCCCGAAAACAAGGAATGAGCGAATTTTTTGAAGCGCGACATGGAACATCAACTTTTATCCGTAGTTCACGTGAATTGAACAGATTTAAAAATGGAGAAAGCTCGGGTAAACGAATCGAAAATTCCTGCACTGAGGTGTTTCCCTCTATCTTTCAAACCAAAATAGTTGGAATTGCCTTTTGAAAGCCTCCATGCTATGAATCACTTTCCCGATGAACAAGATTATCGATCGAATCAAACGCAGACTTTTTGATGTGTCTTTGGCTGCCCTGAACTTTCAACCGGTGACATCCTCCCCCCGATGAGCAACACCCAGAGAATAAAGCGGTTCTGCGCAAATGTCGAAAAAGAATTTGGCGAGGCGTTTGCTACACTGGTCGATGTCGGAGCTGCACGGGGCGCAGGTGATCGATGGGCATCATTCAAACCCCTCATCAAAACGATCGGGTTTGAACCGGGCAAAGCAGAGTTTACGAAACTCCGGAACTCGGACACGGAGTTTTGGATTAATACGGCTCTTTCCTCCCGAAAAGAAACAAGATCCCTTTATCTTACGAAATCCTGGTCAAACACGTCGCTCTTGCGGCCAAATCAAGCACTGCTTGATACGCTGTCATGGGGCGACGATCACCGAGTTATGGCAGAAGAGTCTTTGATGTGTGAATCCCTCGACGGAGTGCTGAAAACGCTAAAGCTTGATTTGGATTTCCTCAAAATTGACACTCAAGGTACTGAACTGGAAATCCTCCAGGGAGCGACCGAATCTCTCTCGTCTGTGCTGGCACTTGAGGTCGAGGTCGAATTTGCCCCGTTATATCAAGCCCAGCCATTGTTTTCTGATGTTAATTCCTTTTTGTTGGCTCAAGGCTTTTATCTTCAGGATCTCGGTAATTTCCTTCACGTTAAGCCAAAGTCGTATCCTACTACAGGGGCACCTAAAGGGCGAATCATCAGTGCGGATGCGCTTTACTTTCGCGATCCCAGCCTTGCAGCGCAAATCATGGATGAATATGGCTCGCGTAAAATCGCTGCCCTCCTCATTGGATACCTAGCTTATGGTTACCCGGAATTGTGTTGTGTGGCAATTGACTCATTGGAGGCATCACGGAGGAACCTGCCTTGGTTGGAATCAGCAAAGGAGGAAATCCTCAAAATACAGCACTTGTCAAAAATGCTGCGTCTGCTCCCGTGCAAACGATTTCTGGCACGATTAGGTAGAAAATTCTGGCAGTATCTGCACGAGGTCAACGTTTCATTGTGGGATAGCCCCTTGGGAAATAAGTTATTTTAAGGGCTCCGTTTGCGAAGCTCACATTTGATTTTTTTGATTGACGTAGGCCCAGGCAGGTTCCAGCAATGCATCCATGCACCCCCCCGAGCGCGCGACTTCATAGCTCGCAAATAGTTCCCCGTCGGATTCCCGAATGTAACGGATTTGATAACCCGGTGGAATTATTTCACGAATCTGATCCTTAGACATAAAGAGGATTTCTAAAGCGATTACTGGCTGTTTCAGCGCAATGGTCTCTCTCATGCCGCGCAATACATTCGGTTCGAACCCTTCAACGTCAATTTTAACAATGTCTGGAGCTGGTAAGCGTGCGCTTTTTACCAGCGCATCGCCGGTTTCTACCTGAACTTCAATGAAGCGACTGCCCACTTTGTCAGGACTCAGTGATGAGCCGCCCGTTCCCTCATTTTCAGAACGTAAAGTGGCTGTGCCTGCCTGATCCCCGAGTGCAAAAGAATGCAGCGTGACGTTGTTTATGGGAGTCAACAATGCCTTTGCCACCCGCATCGGCACTGGGTGTGGTTCAAAAACATGGATAGCACCGACATTTGGCGCTGCGCGCAGCATTTCGACCGTGAACAATCCCATGCTTCCGCCAATGTCCCAAACAATCGCCCCGGCCTTGCTTCGTGCCGAAAGGAGCCGGGCAAGATGCGGAAGGCTGGGATGTATATCACCGACAAAGGCATTGAGCAGCCAAAACGTGTCTGGATTCTGGACATCTGAATAATAAATACCCGACGCCCCGAATGAAACCGGATAATGCCGCAGCTTGGGCAAAACCCGACCGGCGAGCTTCAATATGCGATACCCCCCGCGGGCCTGAATCGTCTTACGATTAAACATGTAAATCCAAACGGCAAAATCTGCGAGTAAATCAAGCATACAGGAAATGCAACTATTGCTTAGGGTGGAGCGAACGACTGGTTTCATGGCCATGTTATATTTTTTTTGCATGGAAATTTACGACTTCACCTAGCGGGCCGCAAGATTTTTCATCTTGTTTGTTTTCCACTTGTTACAACAATGTCACTTTGAGACTTGCCTGCCTTGAAAGCTTTGCTTTTCGTAATTTGCGCGTTTTCGGCTGCCCTCGCCTCCATTCTTTTTTTTGACAGCTTAGTAACTATTGCCATGATCAACCCGTTTTCTCCAGCTGTCAAAACTGTTGTCAGTGCAATTTCAACGCCTCTGTGCTTACAACCGCCTATTTCCTGATTAATATAACCATGCGAATCACAGTCATTTCTGGGAATACCATAGGCGGCACAGAAAAGGCCGCTGTCCTATTTGCCTGCGAATTGTCAAAGCGGGGACATGCGGTGGAAATGCTCACGGATCCCTCCGGTCCCCGCACGGCTTCCCTGCAAGAGGCAGGAGTAACCATTAAACAGGTTGGCATGCGGGAAGATGATCTTGTCGAATATCTTCGCTTCGCTAAGCCCGATATCATTCATCAGCATGTTTCAGGTTACTGGAAAGAAAATCCGCTCTATGCCGCACTCTCCCGAATCGAGGACCCAAAACCAAAACTGATTGAAACGAATGTTTTTGGGCGTATGGAAGATCCGGCTGGAAAGCTCTGGATTGAGCGAAGATTTTTTGTTTCTGCGGCAAGTGGGTGCCAAGCTTTTTTGCGATCCGGACAAAAAATGAGCGATGATGCACTAAAGACAAATCTGGTTTTATATAACCCACTTCAAAAAAACGCCTCGATCACAGCGGAAGAACGCAGCCTCTTGCGGAGGGAATTGGGGCTTGGCCAGGGCGAAACTTTGGTGATCCGGGTTGGCCAGCCTGGTAAAAAATGGAGGGATTGGGAGTTGCGGGCGGTGCAGATGGCGCGCCGCCGCGGACACCCTGTGAAACTTTTGGTCATGGAACCGCCCGCCAGTATCAGCAAGAAAATTCGCAGTGGAACATATGGCGACGGCATTATTATTAAACCGGCCACATCAGATTTTCAATTTATTGCAAACTTATACCAAGCATCCGACTTGATGATTCACGCCTCGGATTGGGGCGAAAGTTACGGCTACACAATTGCCGAGGGTATGCTGGCAGGTTTGCCCGTGATCACCATTTCAACTCCCTGGGGCGACAATGCCCAGGTCGAGCTCGTGGAAAACGGAGACTCCGGGTTCGTCTGTGCCTCCGTGCCGGAAATGGCGCGCCGACTCGATGATTTAATTGTAGATCCCGGATTGCGCCAAAAAATGGGGGAATCGGCTCGTCGCCGCATTGAATCTATCTCGCTGCTGGCAACGGAAACGGATGTTCTTGAAGATGTCCTCAGGGAATTGTCTTCAGGGGAGACGAGTTCCAGATTGAATGACCGACGGCAATACTTGGCCTTATTTTTCAAACATTTTCACGATCGAGAACATCATTTCAGCGAACCAGCGTGGTTGCATCCGTTGGATCGATTTGCTGCAGAGGCCTATGCAACCTACCGATGTCTGCGATCCTCGGTTGGACAAAAGTTAAAAAACAGATGAAAATGAATTTCCATATGCAGCTTTCTTTTGCATAAATCTAGAAAATCGTTGAGAAATCAGCCATGAATATTCACGATTCACCGAAACGGCGCTTATTTAGACAGTTGAGATTACTGGTCGGGAAATTCGGCGCGTTCCACAAGCTCTTCTGGAAATTGAATCGCGCTTTTGTGGATAGTCCGGTTCTATCCTCGATTTGGAAGGCCATCTTCGAAAGGCGAAAACTTATTCTCCCCCGTTTATCGGCTTCCGAACTCGGTCTGGATGGCGGCCTCGTATCAGTGCCGGGAATCAAGCAAAGCGATTATATGGAGGATGCGTATCTTGAAGATTTGCTTTTCATCCTGCAAATAAGCAAATTCCGGAACGCCAAACGCATTCTGGAAGTCGGCACCTACCGTGCCAAGACTACTTATGCGTTTTTTGTGAACTGCCCGAATGCATTTATCTGTAGCTACGATATCCGGGTTGTTCCTTCCGATTATCGGAACATACTTGATGCGTCCTCCAGGGTTTCCCTGCGCATCGGATCATTTGCAGAATCAGAAGAACAGCTTCTGGCGGAAGACCTCTATGACTTCATTTTCATCGATGGATCCCACCGTTTGGAGGATGTTTTGCGCGACTCGGAAATTGCCCTTCGGATTCTGGCAAAGCGAGGTGTTATCGTTTGGCATGATTACAGGAAGAGCGGCTTTATTTCGCCTGATCTTCAAGTCCCGGAAGCGCTGCACCTGCTTCAAAAACAGGTCAAAGTATTTTGTGTCGCCGATACCAACTGTGCGATTCATTTTGAAGAACCTCCACAAATCTGCTCTCAGCTTAAATCGCTTCGAGCATTTGATATGGCGATGATCGCTTTTCTTTGCCAAATTTGGGTTGGATCATTTTTGCGCTAATCGAGATGAAAATTGGTCTTGTCAGCCCGTTCTTACCTCACGATCTTGCGGATTTACTGGATGCAAGATCTCGTGGGGATCTTTTGCATATCCAGGGGGTTGCGGCTCCCTCAGTATCACCCATGGTGCGCGAATGGCACCGAAGGGGCCATGAAATCTCAATTTTCTCACTTGACCAGTCCCTCTCTTCTCCACATCACCTTCAGGGGGAAAGATTATCGATTCATATGCTTCCCAAACGTCGCAACCGGGAATGCTTGTTGGATTGCTATCGTGCAGAATGCCGCCTAATCAGGGCTGCCGTTGAACGTGAATCTCCCGTGGTACTCCACGCGCAATGGACCTATGAGCATGCGCTTGCGGCTTTGAAATGCAACCTGCCAACAGCAGTAACCTGCCATGATTCACCATTGCGTTGCGCTTGGATTCAGAAGCACTGGCATATGACCTATCACCTGTTCATTGCATGGAAAGTGATTCGAAATGCAGACCGGTTGATTTGTGTTTCTCCGTATACCGCCCAGCATATTCAAAAATATTTCAAGCCTCGATGCCCCGTGAACATCATCCCCAATGGACTCATGCCAAACGTATTTCTGCGTGGTCAACGACGTTTGTCAATCGGCCTACGAAAAGAAAATCCTTTTACCATTTGCAGCGTAGGATGCTGGGGAGGATTAAAGAATATTACCACGTTGTTGAAGGCTTTTGCAATCGCACACAACATGCACAGGTCGACAAAACTTGTGTTGTTTGGGCGAGGCCTGGGTCCTGGAGAGGCAGGAGAGCAATGGGCAATTCGTCGCCAACTCCATAGGGGAGTTGTTTTCAAGGGCAACACGCAAAGAAATGTGATTTTGGACTTCTTGGAAACGGAAGCCGACTTGATGGCCCATCCCTCCCTCAATGAGGCGCACGGAATGGTTCTAATTGAGGCGATGGCATGCGGCGTTCCAGTCATCGGAGGATCCCAAAGTGGAGCTGTCCCTTGGACTCTCGATGAGGGGAGGTGTGGCTTTCTTTGCGATGTTCGAGATGAAATGCTACTGGCTCAAACAATTCTAAAGGCTATAAACCAGTCGGGCGAAAATCGCGTTTTAGCTGAACGCTCGTGGCTTTCCGTCCAAAACCGTTTCAGCATAGCATCATCCGCCAGTGCCAATGAAAATGTTTTGAGAGAGCTTGTTGCGGCAAATTCTTAAATCTGGCCATGCAGTCGCGTCGTTAAAAACAGCTATCCAACCATGGACAAGATCTTCATTGTTTCTCCCTACGCGCACCATGCAGGGCACCACTGGAGCATTGCGAAGGATTTAGGAGCTGCACTGGCGGAAACAGGGGCTGTTGTGGAAATCCTTCTCACGGGAAATCCGGTGGAGCCCATCGCCCTGGAAAAACTGCCCTGCCGGGTGACTCTCTGCGCTCCGGGGATCGCCGGCGCCAGGCCCGGTGTTTTCTCCCGGTTCATTCAACGGCTCAGTCTTGGCAAAAGGCACAACCTGGAAATGCTGGCCTGCGTGTTCAAACTGTTGCGGATGCGCACCCCCGTCGTGCATTTCATCGATGCCACCCATTTGGTCCTCTTTCTTTTTGTTTTGTTCTCCGGCAAACGGGTGTTTTACACGGTTTGGGGCACCCCGGATTTCACCGCTCCGGGAAAATCGTTTGTCAGCCGCGCAAAAATATCCCTGACACGCTGGTTGCTGGCAAGGGCGATCCGCACCGACCGGTTTGAAATGATCTGCGAAACGGAGGCGGTGCGGGACGCTTGGCATCCTTTTTGCGGCGCGCACATCCATGTGATTCCATATGCGATCCATCTTCCGGCTCAACGTCCGGACCGCCTCGAAGCTAGGAGGCAGCTTGAACTGCCGGTTCCTCCGCTGATATTGCTGATGTTCGGCACTCACCGGGCAGAAAAGGATTACCGGGTTGTTTTCGAAGCGGCAAAAATACTCCCTCCGGGAAGTGTTTTCCTTCTCTTTGTCGGACGGGTGATTTCCGGAAACAATCCGCTTCTACTGGCTCGTCAGCATCCGGATGTTCCCTCGAAAATCATCAGTGACTACGTCACGGATGAAGAGGCATCTCTTTTTTTTGCCGCATGCGATGCCGTTGTTCTCCCCTACGAAACCGGCTTCACTTGGGGATCGGGTGTTTTGTTGCTGGCATGCCAGCACGAACGCCCCGTCATCGCGACAAAAACGGGGCATCTTCAGCAATTTGTTGAAAAATACAGGACCGGTTTTTTGTTCGCCCCCGGTGAACCCACGGATTTTGCAGTAGCTGTGAAACGAATTGGAACCATGTCCGCTTTGGAACGCGAAACTCTTGCCACACACATCCGGGCAGCGGCAAAAGATTTTTTTTGGGGAAGCATTGTCATGAATTACCTGAAGCTCTACCGGGCATATGGGTTGCGATGAAATCGTCTCATGTATTCAACAATAATATGTACAGATTTAGTCGCATCTCGACGAAACTAAGCAGCTTTATTTATAAACACAGTCTGCCTGTAAATGGCCGAGAAGAACTGATGAGTAAAGTTTCAATGGCGCTTTTTCGACTGCTCCGCAAAGGGGTGTTGTTAATGGGGGACCCCCCCTGCGAGATGAATATTCGCGGCAAAACGATGGCGATGCCATTATCCCATCAACTACCTTCCTACACTTCATTCTTCGCAAATTACGACAGCAACCTTCTTAGAATTTCAGATTTTCTTCGTGCAAGAGATGGTTACCTCCATCAAATTGATGTGGGCGCAAATATCGGCGATAGCATTCTCGCCTGCTTCAACAGCGCCAGCGATGTTTTTCTCGCCATAGAGCCATGTTCTCTTTTTCACGCTTATCTGAAAACCAACCTCGGAAAATTCCCAACTAATGTAATTTTGGAAAAGTTCCTTTGCGCTTCAACTAATGGACACACAAACATCCAAGTAAACCAAATTCAAGGCACTGCTGCCTTCAAGGTCATCAGCTCTTCAAGAGGGGAGTCTATCGAATCGCGTACCGTCGATTCTGCGGTGAGACAACACCCGATCTTCGCCGATTGTAATTTTTTAAAAATCGACACCGACGGATATGATTTTGACGTCATCAAGGGGGCAATAAACCTAATCGGATCCGCAACCCCATTCGTGTTATTTGAGAGTTATCCGTTTGGCAATATGGATTACTTCAAGCAGGTAAAAGCTACACTCTCCTTCTTCGCCAAGTCGGGATACACACAAGCAGTCGTATATGATAATACTGGAAATATCTTCACGGTCTTGAGTCTGGAAGACTTTAAAGCGTTCGACCATGCCTTGCTGTACGAGCTGATAGGCGATCATCTTTATTTCGATATTTTAGTTTTGAAACATGCGCCGGATTTCGTGCGACTAGAGTACGCGTATTTTTTAAATGCAATTGCCGACCGTGTTCGAAAGCAAGCCGCCATTGATGCGATTGAATCAATCCATCGATCGGAAATTGAATGCGGAAATCAACTATAAAGTCTTCCGATCAGGATTTCCTAAAATCGGCCTTTGAGGCATCTAGCGAAGAGCGTTTTTTTCCAATCGCGTTACTCTTGAAAAAGATCGCTCGCTTCGCGTTCCAGAATGGAAAGGTCGATGTGGGGTTGGAATAGCTCGTCAGCTTCAAAAATGAGATGCCGGTAACTGATCCCACGTGCGGCACAAATGATTTCGTAACAGGCATTGAGGAAATTATCCGCAAACAATTCCAGCACCCGGCAGCTTGAGGGTGCAAAAACCAGATTTGTCAACGCCGCACCGTGATCGGCACAAACTGCGTTGGCTTTGGAAAAGAGAGCGATTTGCTGCGCAAGCGTCATTTTTTCAGGATAAACGACCGACCAGCCTAAACTCTCAAAAAATGCGCAGATCTGGCGGCTATTGACCGGCACACGCGTTCCAGTTCTCGGTATGTAGAATTGCGTCGGCCCGGAAAATGTCGGATTTTTCTTATTCAGCAGGAGTTTTCGCAAAGACTCAACGGCATACGGATTCATGCCACCTGTCATCCCTGTCGGACTGCAAAAGAAATAATGTTCAACCACAAGGTGCGTCTCCGGCGTTGGACGGACGCGATCTTTCAGACCCAACAGTTCAAGTGCTTCTTGCTCAAAAGAGGCTAGTTGTGCCGGCACGAGGATTTTTATATCTGCGGGCAATTCATCCAAAACAGCCAAACGTGGCAGCACATCCATCAGCCAATGGTAAAATCCGTTGCCAAACTGCATCTTCAGGCTGGTCCATGATCCGCCAAGCAAGATCGGATCGGGGCGTTTCCATGAGCGGTAGGAGGGATCGCACGAGTAAAGCCAAGGTCCAAAAAGCGATTCAATGGCCAAGCGTTGGCGTTCATCCATCAAGGCAAGCGTCGGCCCGACCAGTCTCGCCTGCCGATGCTCACTCCAAAAAATGGGCCACGGTTGGTAGTTGTCCTGTTTCATCCGACAGCGTCTGACCATTGACGCCTTCACAAAGCGGGGAAGTTCCTGTTTGTCACAAATCACTCGCCCGCGAAGTTTTTCGCCTCTAAGCAGTTCGACAAGAGAAAAGGTGCCTCGCGGAAAACCGATTCGCTCGTTGCAGGGAAGGATCGACCTAGCGAGCGCATAACATGCATTGGTAATCGCTAACCGAAAAAAATGCACACGAAGCATCAAAAAGGGGCTTTTGCGCAGCCACTTGTTATTGATATATGAAAAAAATTTTCTAGCTCGCACAACAAAGAAGGAATGGCCTTGATCAATCACCAAAACTTTACAAGCTTGAAGACTGTTCTACGATTGAGGCTTGCGCAAGAAAATGTTAGCGGGATTCAAAAGGTAGATCAAATGAGTGGACCTCCAAACCGGCGAGTTGATTCGCCCTCACTTTTAATCATCCACGCGATTCATTGGAGTCACGCAAAAGGCTTTTCACCGTCCTTCTCTTGATGTTTTCTGTGGCCATGTCGGATCAAACAGTTTTTGAAGAATGCTACCGGGGGCGGCAGTCCCCCCTTCATCACATGGCGTATATGCGCATGTCGAAAGTTCTTCTGGCACTCGAGGTTGTCCGCATCGCCAACATTGACCTCGGCCAAAAGCGGATTTTCGACTATGGCTTTGGAGCTGGAACATTTTTCCGCTATTGCCCGCTCAGCGCCCAGCTTTTTGGGGTAGAAATGGACGCTCAGAACGTCAGGGATGTGGCTTTGATGCTCCAGACGAAAGGGTATCGCGAAGTCGATCTCCGCCAGATTAAAATTGAAAACTGGTCTGCTCACCCGTTTTTGCGCCAGCAATATGATTTTATTCTTTGCAGTCATGTTCTCGAGCATCTCGTAGATCCTGTGGGCTTCCTGAAAATCCTTCGACACTGTTTGGCGCCGGGCGGCCATTTTCTCGGATTGGTTCCTTTGAATGAGAGGGAGGACAACCCGCATCATGTCCATAAGCCAGACAAGGCAATGATCGCGTCCTGGGCAGAAAACTCAGGCTACCACGTTCAAGTTTACTGCGAGGCCGATGAGATATTCTATCCGTTTCAACCACTCTACATCTATGATGAAGGGTTCATGCACAAATTGGCCCAAGCCGTCAGCCTGGGGTTGGGCGTCTTCTCCACGGTGATGGGTCCTAACTTGTGGTGGCGTTTCAATCGGCTGCTGCGGCATGTTTTCCCGATCAAGCCAACTCAGGCGGCTTTCCTGCTTACGGCAGAATGACTTTCAGCATCATCACTCCGTCTTTCAATCACCTCGAATGGCCAGCGATGCTCCGCATCGATTGTTCATTGGACATTGTTAATTCTTGATTGTGGGGACTTCCGGGAAAGCGTCGAGGGCCGAGAGCAACGCCAGCACGGGAGCGGCTCGTTAGAGGCCGGTTTTTCGCAGATGGAAAGCCAGCTTGCTGGAGCCATGAGGACAGAGTAAAAAATGCGAGAATGGATTGGCCACACACATCGGTGATGTAGCTCTTACCGTCGGCGGAGGGTAATTTCAGTCGGTGACAATCTGTCACCGACTCGCTGCCTTCCTTGCGAAGCCGCTCTTTGAGCTTGTTCCAATACTTTCTGGCCGTCTGATAATCCTGCTGCTGAGTCAGGACTTGGATGATGTCCACGACGGAGAAGAACCAGGTCTCGGTCCTGTCGTCAAAGATGCGCCGGATTCCGTGTCCCTCGAAGATGGCCAGATCGTTTTTCATGGAGTTTTTGGGGGTCGGTCAAAGATTTCAGACAAATGGAAAGCGAATGAAGAGAGACCTGAAAGATGAAACTTGAAAGGAGGATACGGGATCCAGGATGGAGGAAGATGGAGACTGAGGCAGACGACCTGCGCCGAGGGTCGAGCGTCCGGGGTTGAGAGCGGAAAAGTAGAAGGCGGAAACTGAAAGGTGAAGGAAGGCAGCAGGATTACGAGTCACGGGTGGCGGTGATCTTCAATGTCATAAGTCATGCAGGAATTGCGGGGACTGGATTTTGGTTGTCAGGGCAGGCAAAGCGGTGATGGGCAGGACAGTTAGCCGGTCGGCCAAGGGATAGGTTTCCGTTCCCGGATAGACCACCCACAAATGATCCAACCCCAGATCTTTCAACGCCGTGTGCATGGACTTGGTGGCTTCCGGCGCGTCGCTGTGTTTAAATTCAAAACCGAAGCGCTTGCCGCGGATGTTCAACATCAAATCCAGTTCCGCGCCTCCATGGGTCGCCCAGTAATAGGCGGAGCGCGACCCGGTCGCCGCCACCAATTGCTCAATGACGAACCCCTCCCAGGACGCGCCCACCTTTGGGTGGCCGCTGAGATCGTCAGCGGACTCCAACCCGAAGAGGGAGTGCAGGAGGCCCGAATCCCGCACATACAGCTTCGGCGCCTTGAGCTGGCGCTTTTTTAAATTCTCATGCCACGGCGGCAGCACGCGCACCATGAAAGCGCCCGATAGAATATCCAAATAGCGGCGTGCGGTCGGCTCACTGGAGCCAAGAGCGCGGGCGAACTCCGCCCCGTTCCAAACCTGCCCGTGGTAATGCGCGATCATTGTCCAAAATCGGCGCAACGTCTCCGCCGGAACAGTAATGCCGAATTGTGGGATATCCCGCTCGAGGAATGTGCGAATAAAACTTTCCCGCCATACAGCAGAGGCAGCGTCACTTGGTGAAAGAAATGACCGGGGGAAGCCACCCCGCTGCCAGAGGGTTCGCCAAGTATCCGCGCCAGTCTCCCTCAATTGAAATGGTCCCAAATCAACCAATCCCACGCGTCCGGCAAGCGATTCGGACACCCCCTTGATCAGCCCCGGCGAAGCGCTGCCGAGCAAAAGAAAACGCGTCTTTTGTTGAGGCCGGTCAAGCAGCACCCGGAGCGTCTCAAAAAGCGCCGGCTGGCGCTGGATCTCATCAATAATGACCAGCCCCTTCAGCGGCGCCAGCGTCTGCTCCGGGGTTTCCAACCTGCGGCGATCCACGGCCTTTTCCATGTCAAAAAACGCGCAGCTCTTCTCGTGGGCGGCTAGGAACCGCGCCAGAGTGGTCTTGCCGCACTGGCGGGGGCCGGCAAGCCCCACGGCCGGATGGGCGACAAAGGCGTTGCGAATGGATTTCAACGCGTCGGGACGATTCAGCACGCCGCAACATGTATCCTTGAAGACCTAAATGTCAATATTTGATTTTCAATGATCTATAAAGGGAACTGGGGGGCTGAAAGATGAATTTCTACGCCAGCGGAGCCGAGGGGCGAGGCGGAAACTCGAAAAGGAAAGCTGACCCAGACGGCGAGGGCAGCCCGCCGGGAAAACTGCTTCGTGGCGCCCACCGGCTCGCCAGCATATTCCATTGACAAGCGGGCCTTGTAAAAAGACGATATAAATAAACCGATGTTCAAACGATTTATTGGAGCGGAATTGGGGAAAAGCCTGGCCAAGCCGTTTGTCCATATTCTGTTTGGCGCCAGGCAGACGGGCAAATCGTCATTGGTCCGCGAACTTGTTCCGGAACCTTCCCTGTCATACGACTTTTCAAACCCTGCGGAACGCACAAGGTTGCTGGCGGATCCGGGGGCGTTTGTCAGGGAATGCGAGGCACTGAAAAAACGGTCTGCCGCTCATTTTGTGGTGGTGGACGAGGCTCAGAATGTCCCGTCTGTTTTTGACGCGGTGCAGCACCTTTATGACCGGGAGAAGACGCGGTGGCGGTTCGTCATGCTTGGCAGTTCGGCGAGGAAACTGCGCCTCACGGGTGCCAATTTGCTGCCGGGTCGCGCTCTTCTCCACCGGCTCATGCCGCTTGTCCTTGCGGAGAGACCGCCGGAACCCAACGCGGAGTGTCTCTCTCCCTTTGCCCTCCAGTGGGGGAAAGAAAACATATTTCCCGCCGCAGATTTACTCCAGAGGCTTTCGTATGGTGAGCTTCCCGGCATTGTGACCCTGCCGGAGGAGGATCGTGCCGACATCCTGAGATCTTATGCCACGATCTATCTCGAGGAGGAAATCCGCCGCGAGGGACTGGTCAAGGACTGGGGGGCATTTGTCAATTTTCTCCGCTTGGCGGCGGCGGAGTCTGGCGGGGAGCTGAACTACGCGACCATCTCCCGGCAGGTCGGCCTGAGCCTGCCAACGGTCAAATCCCACTACCAACTTCTGGAGGATATGTTCATCGGCATCCGTGTGCCGGGCTGGTCCGGAAGCCCGAGGAAAAGTTTGGTATCCAACCCGAAGTTTCTGATTTTTGACACCGGCGTGCGGCATGCCGCGGCGGGGTTGAGGCCCAGCGCGGAGACTGTCCTGGCCAATCCCGGTCCCATCTTCGAGCAGTG
>Ga0172379_10005436_pt1 | contig 17828 bp, 17 predicted proteins | sample GrowelOW334metaG_FD_119756 | JGI IMG/M metagenome (GOLD analysis project Ga0172379, IMG submission 119756) | Groundwater microbial communities from an aquifer near a municipal landfill in Southern Ontario, Canada - Groundwater well OW334 metaG | ecosystem: Environmental > Aquatic > Deep... | reverse complement strand
TAATTCTGTCGGAACGCTGGCAATTATTTCGCTTGAAAATAAAAGACTTTTCCAGGAAGCTTTAGAAAAACAAAAACTTGAAGAAGAATTAGAAATTGCAAAAGGTATCCAAAGAAATCTTCTTCCGAAAGAAATTCCGCAATTAACTAATTTCCAAATTTCTGCCGTCAGTATTTCTTCGAAACAAGTTGGCGGGGATTATTACGATATTATTAAAGCTGAAGACGGGCGCTATTTTATTGGGATTGGAGATGTTTCCGGCAAGGGTGTGCCGGCTTCGCTGCTTATGGCAAATCTGCAAGCCTTTTTAAAATCGATCACCAAACAAGGATATGATATTGCCGCATCAACAAGCATTATTAATGATCTTGTTTCCGAAAATACCACCGATGGGAGATTTATAACATTCTTTTGGCTCTTGCTTGATGATCAGAAAAAAGAAATTACCTATGTGAATGCTGGGCATAATCCGCCATTATTAATTCGAGATAAAAAAATTATTTATCTTGATAAAGGCGGAATGCTGCTTGGAGTAATGAAATCATTTATGCCGTATGAAAGTGAAACTATTCAGCTTGAGAAAGATGATATCCTTGTTATGTTTACAGACGGCGTTACTGAAGCGAAAAATATAAATGATGAAGAATTTTCCGATCAAAAGTTAGAAAATATTCTCACACAAAAAATGTTTTCTTCATCGGACGACATTCTAAGTGAAATTAAAAGAAGCATTGATGAATTTGTTGCGGGAGAACCGCAGTCGGATGATATAACAATGATTACAATTCGTGTGACATGAAATTATTTCTATCAATTTAAAATAAAAAAGCCGGAACAAGTCCGGCTTTTTTATTGTGAAATAACAGGACCTAAAATTCAACTTTTTTGTTATACTTTTTCGCATAATCTACAACTATTGCACTTGCAACGAAAACGGAAGAATATGTTCCGATGATAATTCCGAAAAACATAGTGAATGCAAAAGCGCGAAGCACATCACCTCCAAGGAGCAGCAGAACAAAAACACTCATCAAAGTTGTTCCGCCGGTGATAATCGTACGGCTCATCGTTTTGTTTATGGCTAAATTCATCAAGGTTTCGAGTGGCTCTGTCTTATGGATTTTTAACGTTTCACGAACTCTATCGAAAACAATAACCGTATCGTTAATTGAATATCCGATAAGAGTTAAAAACGCTGCCACAACGGTCAAATTCACTTCTAAATTTAATCCCGGGATAACATTATAAAGAACTGCATATAATCCTAAAGTTATAAGTACGTCGTGGAAAAGAGCTAATACTGCTCCGAACGCGAAAACAAATTTGTAGCGGAATGCTAAATAAATTAAGATTCCAATTAACGAAAGAACAATTGCAACCATTGTATCTCTCTTTAATTCATTTCCTACTTTTGGTCCAACTCTTTCTTCACGTAAGACCTGGAATGGATTCCCTTTTAACTTATTCTTTAAACTTTCTTTTACCCAATCTGAAATACCAACTTGAACTACAACCTGAGTATTGGTAACCTCTTCTGATACTTTTCCGGATTGAAATCCGTCAAGGAAAAGTTTATTTGCAATTGCTGATGCCGTATCAGGATTATTAAATGTATAAGTTAATGTGTTAGGAGTTTTTTCCGAAGTATAAACTCCTGCAACGGCAGGAAACGAAGAATTGATATCATCTTCAATTTGTTTCTGAATCTTTGGGAAAAGATTTTGAGGCAGCACCTGTAATTCTGTTCTAATTAAAGCACCGGCATTATCGCCAAAAGTTTTTATTTCAACTTCTCCCAAACCGGTTGACTGGAAGTCTGTGCGGAGGTCTGCAATTTTAATCGGTTGATCAAATTTCACAATGATTTCCGTTCCGCCTTTGAAATCGATACCCAATTTAAGACCACGGATAGCAATGTTGAACATGCCTAATAAAAAGATGGAAGCAGAAAGCACATAAAAAAACTTTCTCTTCCCCATAAAATCTACATTTAAATTATGAAATAGCTGCATTTATTTTTGCTCCTAAAAGTCATTTTGAAAATTAGCCAAGAGTTATTTTGTAACCTTTATTTAATAAGAAATCGAGAATTACTCGTGTAATAACCAACGCTCCAAACATACTAGTTGCAATACCAATCATTAAAGTAAGTGCAAAACCCTGCACCGGACCGGTTCCAAATTGATAAAGAATAATAGCAGTAATTAAAGTAGTAATGTTTGAATCCACGATTGCAGCAAGTGCTTTTGAAAATCCGCTATCAATTGAAGCTTTCATCGTTTTTCCTGTAGCAATTTCTTCTCGTATTCTTTCAATGATTAACACATTGGAATCTACCGCCATACCTATAGTCAATACAATACCTGCAATACCGGGTAATGTCAACGTAGCTTTGAAATAGGCAAGTACTGAGAGTATGAACAAGATTACAAGTGATAAAGCAATTGTTGAAGCTGTTCCGGCTCTGTGATAATAAACTACCATAAAAATTCCAACAAGTAAATAACCGAATATTATTGAATTAAATCCTTGTGAAATTGAATCTTGACCAAGTGAAGGTCCAACGGACCTTTCTTCCATAATATCTACCGGCGCAGGAAGAGCACCCGCTTTCAAAACGATTTCTAATAATTTTGCTTCTGCTAAATCAGTGCTTCCACTAATTTTTGATCTTCCTCCGGGAATTTTTTCATTAATAACCGGTGCGGAATAGACTACATTATCAAGAATAATAGCACATCTTTTGTTGATGTTAGCGCCTGTAATTCTTGCCCATTCCGTTGCCCCTTCAGAATTCATCTCCATATTAACTTCCGGTGTAGAAGTTGAAGGATCAATGTTTGAATGTGCATTAGTTACAACGCTACCGGTAAGTTCTGCAGTTTTATTTACAAGATAAAGAACAAAAACTCCCTGTCCTTCTTGGTAAGTAACCGGTTTTGCGCTTAAAACAAAATCTGCATTACTTGCGTTCAGAATGTTTTGTACTTCAGGTTTAGCAAGCATCCGTAAAAGTTTTTCTTTTTGATCGGCTTTTACATAAGCATCCGCGGATTGACTCTGAGGATTTATTAACGCAACAGAAAAGAAAGGATGTTCTTTTGCGAATTCTTCTGGAGATAATTTTTTGTTTTTTGTAGTATCATTTTTGGCAAGAGTTGAATCTTTCTTTTCACTCTTAACATTTTTTGTAGAATCTGTTGAAGAAGAATCTTCTGTACTTTTACCGGCTAATACTTTGTCAACTTGTTCCATAACGTTAACGGTAAAAGCAGGTTCTTTAAGGAGTTTGAATTCGAGTAAAGCGGTACCTTGCAATAACTGTCTGGCTTCTTCTTCTTTGGCAACGCCCGGTAATTCAACAATAATTCTTCTATCACCTTGCAGTTGAATACTCGGTTCCGAAACACCATACTGGTCAACTCTGTTTCTAATAATTTCTTTTGCACGGGTGACGGCTTCTTCGGTCTGTTTTTTCAAATCTTTTAAAATATCGGAATCTTCTTGACGGATCGTTCCGAAATAACGGCTAAGACGAATTCCTTTTTCTTGAAACTTTCTACCGATTATATTGACAACCGATTCATTTGACAAAGAAGCTTCTTTGCCGGCGGACTCAAGTATATTCCGGAAAGTGTCATCAGGATTATTTGCTAATTTTTCTAATAATTTTACAGTATTTACTTCAAGCACAACACGCATTCCGCCTTGTAAATCCAAGCCCAATTTGATTCGCTTCAATCTTGCTTCGCGAATGGATGGATCGGCAGCTTTTATACTATCGGAAGTATTCTGAAGTATTTTGTCAAGTTGATCCGCAGTAATTCCGGGATTAACTTTCTTTGTAAGTTCACGTTTATTTTTTACTGCTTGCGAAATTCGATTCGTGTTTTGATAATCCTTGTATGTAGGATAAAGCAAATAAACGCTGATTGCAATTGCTGCAATAATGATGATAAACCTAAATCTCAGTGCTTTCATATCGGGTACTAACTAATTAGTTTGATTAGTGAATTAATTAAGAGTTCAAAGTTACTCTATAAGGGCAAAAAAAGCAAAAAAATTTGAAACTAAGATTTAATTGATTGCCTGTTTTGGAAGAATATTACGTGAATTGCTCCAAGTTCGTATATTTGTAGCGTTTTTATTTATTATTTAAAGTGATTTTTCTATGGCAGTACCGACTTCTTTACCTTTAAGGGACGAAATTGAAGCTAAATATAGATGGAATTTATGCGATATTTATAAATCTGACGAAAAATGGGAAGCGGCTTTTCATTTAGTTGAAGAGAAAATTCCCGGCCTTAAAAATTTCGAAGGAACTTTAATCGAAGATGCTGAAAAGATTATCCGCTATCTGAAAGCGGAAGAAGAAATCGGAATTATTTTGGAGCAGCTTCATCTTTACGCTATGCTTTCTAAAGATTCCGATATGAATCTTACTAAATATCAATCGATGGACAGCAGAGTTAAAACATTAATTACAAATTTTTCATCCGTCACTTCGTTTTTCAAACCGGAGATTTTAAAACTCGAAAAAGAAATAGTTGAAAAGTGGTGTAAAGAAATTGACGGATTAAAAAAGTACAGCCATTTCTTTGATGACCTCTTCCGGGAAAAACCACACACGTTATCATCTGGTGAAGAAAAAATAATCGCGCTAACCACAGAATTAACAAACATTCCATATAATACATTCTCACTTTTTACAGATGCTGATCTTCAGTTCCCCAAAATTGATGACGGCAGCGGAAATGAGATTGAAATTTCGCACGGAAGATTTTATTCAGCATTATATTCCGGTAACAGGACTTTTCGCGAGGAAGCTTACCGGGCTTATTATAAACCGTTCATTCAATACGCAAATACGTTCTCTTCGCTTCTTATGGGGAATATAAAAGGGAATGTTTTTACGGCTCAAGTGAAAAAATTTAATTCCGCAAGAGAAGCTTCTTTATTTAGAAATAATATTTCCGTAAAGGTTTATGATAATTTAGTCGATGCGGTTAATCAAAACTTTGAACCGATGCACCGATGGACAGCGCTCAAGAAAAAAATCCTTAACGTTGATAAACTTCATCCATTTGATACTTACGTAAATATTTTCCCTTATGAAGAAAAGAAATATTCGTATGATGAAGCTTTACAAATAGTTAAAAAGGCACTTCAACCGCTTGGTAAAAATTATTTGGATGTTTTGGAAAAAGCATTCTCGCAAAGATGGATTGATGTTTTCGAAACCCGTTTCAAACGCAGCGGAGCCTATTCTTCCGGTACAACCTTTGGTGTGCATCCGTATGTTCTTTTAAATTGGAATAATTTGTTGAACGATGTTTTTACTCTTGCACACGAAATGGGGCACAACATGCATTCCTACTATACGGGAACTTCGCAGCCTTACGTATATGCAAATTATTCAATCTTTCTTGCGGAAGTTGCTTCAACTTTTAATGAATCGCTTTTACTTGAGTATCTTTTAGAAAGAAGTGATAGCAAAGAAGAAAAATTATTTTTGTACGAAAAGTATTTGAACAATGTGACTACAACATTCTACCGCCAAACAATGTTTGCAGAATATGAAACTGAAATTTATAAATTAGTTGAAGAAGGAAATTCTTTAACTTCAGTTGAGTTCCGTAACTTGTATAAAAAACTCTATCAAAAATATTGGGGAAGTGAAATGTCGGTTGATCTTGAAGAAGAATATACCTGGGCGCGCATCCCTCATTTCTATTATAACTTTTACGTCTATCAATATGCAACCGGATTTGCGGCTTCCGAATTGCTTGTGCAAAAAGTTAGAAGAGAAGGGGAAGGCGCGGTTAAAAAGTATTTGCGATTTCTTAATAGCGGAAGTTCAAGTTATTCGCTCGATATTTTAAAAGATGCAGGCGTTGATATGACCTCATCGGAACCGGTAACTGCTACAATTACTAAAATGTCTTTTATTCTTGATGAAATAGAAAAACTCATTAATTAAACGAGGAAAAAATGAAAATATATTCTAAAAAAGATTTGAACGAATTTTATCAATCATTAACCTATGATGATATAAGCCTTGTTCCAACGGAAATTTCCCGTGTGAAATCACGGAATGAACCGGCAACCACTTGTGATTTTTTAGAAGCCAAACTGAGCCTTCCGGTTTTATCAAGCCCTATGGATACTGTCACCGGGTTGGAAATGGCGGCTGAATTAACAAATTCCGGATGCCTTGGAATTCTCAACCGGTTCGATTCTTCTTTAGAAAATATTCTTGCTTCGGAAAGTGGAACTGAAAAAATTAAGAGCGTATCGATTGGCTTAAATACAGAATTAGCGGTGATAGAAAAATTAGCTGCACGGAAATTTATTCTTTGTCTCGATACTGCCAATGCGAGTAATAAAGAAGTTATCAATAAAACCAAAGAAGTTAAAAAGCATTTTAATCTAAAACTGATTGTCGGAAATGTTGCCAATGGTGCAACTTTAAAACAGTTAGAAGATGCAGGAGCGGATGCAGTCCGGGTTGGTATCGGCAGCGGAAGCGTTTGCTCAACTTCAATTCAGACCGGAATCGGGATTGGACAGGTTTCTTCTATATTAGATGTTCTTTTCACTCGTGCGAAAGAAAATCTGAAAATAAAAATTATTGCAGACGGCGGAATAAAAAGTGCCGGGGACGTTGCTAAAGCTTTATCACTTGGTGCGGACGTTGCTATGCTTGGCAGAATGCTTGCCGGAACCAGGGAAACTCCCGGTGAAGTTATAAAATATAACGGTCAGCTTTGGAAAAAGTATCGCGGCTCAGCTTCCTTTGGTGTGAAGATGAAAAACGAATTTATTGAAGGCGAAGAAACGATGGTAGGTTATAAAGGGACTGTACGGAATGTTATAAACAGTATCTCCGACGGACTTAGAAGCGCAATGAGTTACATGAATTGTTTATCTCTTGACGAACTAAGAAAGACTGAAACATTTGCAGTATTAAGTAATAGCTCTTACCTGGAACGGTTACCAAAAGCTTAAATGTTTTTATTCTTTCCGTTTTACTCTATCCATTGTAAAAGCGGGAATACAGACGGAAACATATTCGCAGGATTCTTGAAAAGGATTTGAATATCTCACACTTGATCCTTTTCTAATACAAATTGACTGATTCTTTTCTAAAATTATTGTTTCGTTTCCTACTTCAATTTTTTTCTTTCCGGAGAAAACAAATGTAACTTCATCAAATTCCGGAGTTTGAAAAGGTTCACTCCATCCGGGAGGAGCAATCATATGCGCAAGACTAAAATCTCCGCAAAAAATGCTCGCCGTCCCAAAATGCTCTTCAATTAATTTTCCATCTGTGGTTGGAACAACAAATGGTTTTAGTTGTAATTCAAAGGATTTCATTTTTCTCCTAAATTTAAAAATAAAAAAGCCACGCTTAAACGTGGCTTTAATTTACGAACTTTAAAGTCAATTATTTTAATGCAAGTTTACGTAAAGGTTCGTTGGGGAGTGAGTAGCTGTCTAAAATATTTCCCTTAGGAGCGCGAAAAGTAAATGATTTTACACTTTCACTATTCGGATGATAAAATGCTCTTGGTTTATCTGATCTTGTTTCATAAATCTTATAATTTAACTGCTGTTCATTAACGACTTTAAATCTTTCTCTTGATCGTGGTTGAGACTGAACTAAAACCGGAACACGCTTAACTTCTCTTTGCGGGACAAAATACATTTGTTCTTTATTCGCATGAGCAGAATAATTATTTTTGATAAAAGCACTTTCGTTTTTTATAGACGCTGCTTGTCTTTTGCCAATATTTTCTTTATTGTTCTTTTGGTTTCCCGGTTGTGTTTGCATTTTCTCTTTCGCCTTGTAAATCATATACGAAATAAGAATAATAAAGAAAACAACTGTTGCAAAGATGACTAGTGCTAATTTGATAATAGGTATAAGTTCCATGATTTTCTCTAATTTTGTTTTTACTTACTTATCCAATTGATGTGCCAATTGAAATCACGCTTATTTCGCTCCTTTTAAGAGGAAATGAATGATTTTTTTGAGAAGTCATCTCAATTCGAGACAAACAAAAAACAGATTGATTGATTTACCGGTTTAATGAAAATTTTTTGTTTTTCTTTTCCAAATTCATTAATTTAACTTGTTCATTTATAAATACTTAGAAAGATTTTTTTTCTAAAAGGGAAATGTTATGACAAAAGCTGACTTAGTTGATATTGTAGCGACCGGAACCGGATTAACAAAATTAGAGACAGAAGCCGTTATTGAAGGTTTTTTTAACAGCGTAATTGAATCGTTAAAAGCCGGTAAGGGAATTGAAATTAGAGGATTCGGTACATTCAAAGTAAGAAAGAAATCGGCTCGTTTGGCAAGAAATCCAAAAACCGGTGAAAAGGTTAACGTTCCTGAACATTATGTTCCCGTTTTCAAATTTTCAAAAGATTTTAAAACTGCTGTTAGTAAAGGAATGGCTCAAAAGGAAACGATATAAAAATGCTTATCTGTCCAATTTGTAAAGCTAGTATAGAAGAAAAATATAAATTTTGCCCAAACTGTGGAAATGCGATAGAAGAAATTAAAAAGAATGAAGAACCGGTCGAATCCGGCATTGAGTATGTTACCTGCAAATATTGCGGTGAAGAAAATGAACCCGGGTTGAGTTTTTGTTCATCGTGTGGAGCTAAAATGGGGAATGAAAAAATAGAATTTCATAAAGTCCATAAACAAGTCTCCGAAATTGTTCCTCCTAAAAAAAATGAAGAACATTTTAATAAGAAAAAACAGCAGACTAAAAACAAGAAACCAAAACATGAACCTTTACTTAAAAAGGTTGAAATAAAAAATTCGCAAGATTTTAATACTAAAAAAATTGCAATAGTTTTTTCCGGGATACTCGTATTTGCTCTTATTATTTTGTATTTTTCGGGTGCTTTTGATGAACCAAAAATATCTTCTGTAGAAAATTTCCCTGCTGCTAACCGGCAACAAAACTCCGGAATTGATTTGGCTAATCTTGACAGGATCAATCAATTAGATGCACAACTAAAAGCCGAACCAAATAATTTTGATTTAACGCTTCAATTAGCTCATTTGAGAAATGATTCCGGTTTTAAACCTGAAGCAATAACACTCTATAAAAAGTATTTGGAAAAATTCCCAAACAATGCGGATGTTTTGGTTGATATGGGCGTCTGTTATTTCGATCTGCAGAAATATGACGAAGCAATTCCTTTAATGGAAAAAGCAATAAAAATAAACCCGACGCACCAAATTGCGCATATGAATTTAGGAATTGTTAATTTAGCAAAAGGAAATATTGAAAAATCAAAAGAATGGCTTCAAAAAGCCGTTGATATAGATCCAAATTCTGAAGTTGGAAAAAAAGCAAAACAATTATTAACATCACATTAAATTAAACAGGAGCTAATCAATGCCTTGCGGTAGAAAAAGAAAAGGACACAAAATGTCCACCCATAAAAGAAAAAAGAGACTTAGAAAGAATCGTCATAAAAAAAGAGTAAGATAGTTTTTTACTGCATAATGTAAAATGGATGATTAACATTCAACTATTTTCCATTGTGCATTCCCTGCCACCTTAGCTCAGTTGGTAGAGCAGCTCACTCGTAATGAGCAGGTCGAGCGTTCGAGTCGCTTAGGTGGCTCAAGAAGTGCGTAATTCGAAAGAATTCGCACTTTTTTATTTTAAAGATATTTGACATTTTGGCAAAACGACTTAAATGTTGTCAAATTCACTCCAATTATCTTGTAAACTACTGCAAAACTACTGCAAGGGCCATTCAATTTTTAATCAAATTTAAGCTCATATTTGGTCCATCTTCTTCTTGAAAACAAGCTCTTTCTTTCTTCTAAAAAATACATACTACTCCTTGAGATTCATTCTGTCCATTTCCCTTTTTAAATAAATCCTAATTTAAATTATTACAATCCCGTCCAAACACGAGGACAAATCATATTCTAATAGATAGAAACATTTACTTAAAAATCATTATTTAAACTTCTTGGTAAGTTCAGTATTTGCTGATTCATATCAATACAAATATTCGAAAGCAACGTTCTTTTATTGACAGACAAAATATTTAAATAGTATTCTTCAAAACAGAAACAAAATTCCATTTACTCTTAGAACTAAACTTTTGGGCGCCCACCTATAAACAAAACACAAATAACAAATCACAAACAAAAAGGAGACGCCCATGTCTTTTACAATCGGCTGCGATCCCGAACTGCTTTGCCGCAGAGAAGGACGCTACGTTCCCGCTCACAATTACTTTAAATCAAACTCTTCCTTCGGACTCGACGGATGTGAATCCATTGCTGAATACCGTCCGGGTTATTCCGAAAGCCCCATTGACCTTACTGCTAAACTTAAAACCATCATTGAGTATGGTCATGAGAAAGCTCCTCAGCTTGAGTTCTATGCCGGTCATTATGTTGATGATCATCCAATTGGAGGACATCTTCACTTTGCTATTGCTCCAAACCCGGAGATCGTTAATTCACTTGATACCGTTCTTTACTCGCTCAGTAATTGCATTGACGATAAACAGCAGAGACAAAGAAGAGAGAGAAGCGGATATGGAAAGAGAAAAGCTATCCGCACAAAACACTATGGCTTTGAATATCGTACTCCCGGAAGCTGGCTACTCTGCCCCTCTACAACATTAGTTACTTTTACTCTTGCTAAACTTGCGGTTATTGGTGCAACAGAAGATCACCTAGACTTTGAGCAGATAAAGGCAAGACAACATTCAAGTACATTTCTGAAGAACTTGAAGAACCACCTCATCACTATACCCGATGATTGTAGAGAAGGACTAAAGGAACTTGACATGCTGCTCGATAAAGTTCTTAACTGGAACGAGAACATTTTACCGAATTGGGGGGTACAATGAGTATAATCTATTGTTCATGCTGTAATGAAAAGATCGTTGAAGGAGAGGTCAGATGGGCTGAAGAAGAAACCTATTGTGATGATTGCTTCGGTGAGATATTTACTCACTGTGATCACTGTGACGAAGTAGTTAGAAGAAGTAACGCCTACTTCGATGATCTGGGAAACGCTCATTGCTCAAATTGCTGGGATGAAGAAAATGATGACGAGTGTCCAGACAATCCATACGTTGATGAAGCGGACAGAAAGCTTATCATTGAACTTTCACGAAACTGGTTACTTGGAAAGCAGAAGAAGCGCTGTATACTGAAGATCAACCAAAAAGATTATCTCCTTTCTCGGATCAAAGAAAGGATTGGATTGGTAGATCAACCTATCTATCTCTTTGGATTGCAAGACCGTGAAGAATATCAACTCTATGTCAGTAGTAATCTCATCGATCACGTGAAAGAGTTTATTCTCTTAAACGGACTTGACTGGAAAGTAACAGAAGGTATTGGTTGTAACCGAATTGGTGTCAGCTATTCCATTCGGCAAAATAACTTTGCTGAATTACTCAGACTCATAAAGAGCATTTCATGTGTTCAAAGAGTAGCTGCTTAATGCAATACTACACCTTAACAAAGTGAACTTTAACTTTGATGTGTTTTTCAATTCGGAGGAAGTCTTGATCCGCAGACAAGAGGACTAAATCATTGTTCACCGCTAAACTACAAAGAAAGAAATCAATGTTTGAAGCTTGAACTCCTTTAGCACGGCACTGATTAAAGAACTCGGCGGCAAGTTCATAATCATCAGTTGTAACCGGTATATCTTTAAAATGCCTCAGCCGCAATTTTAATTGTCTGAACTGATCCGGTTGTTTTATTCCCGACAGAAGTTCTTGTCTTACCAGACCGCAAAGCACTACTTGTTTCTTATCAATTAGCTCAGAAAGAAGATGGACTAACTGTTCGTTATGTTTTTCATCTCTTCTTAGAACGAGTGACCAGATGCTTGTATCAACTAAATATCTCATTTCACGGAACGCTGTTTTTTATAATTGTAAGAAGAGTCATACTCAATGGTTCCGAACAACTCTTTTACTTTTTGCTGTTTCCTTGAGAGAATATATTCACGTAAAGCGGCATTAACGGTCTCCCGTTTTGTTTTGTGCCTTCCGATTTTCAGCGCTTCATCAATTAACTTATCATCTAACGCAAGGTTTGTTGGCATACTGCCTCCGAATTGTTACACATCTACTTACACAAGTTTACACTTATTTATAAAGATAATCAAGGAGAAAATATTATGTGCGGTATTATGGGATACTATTGCTTTGGCAATACGTTACCCGACAAAGAAAAAATAACAACCATGTTCATTTTACTCGAATCCCGAGGCAGAGACGCTTCGGGTTTTGCATTTATAAGCGATCAGAACCTCATCGTTCACAAAGCAGCTCTCCGTTCTACTGAGCTTGTAAAATCAGATGAGTGGGAGAAATTGGCATTTCCTAAAGCAATGATCTTTCACACCCGTATGAAAACCCAAGGGACTGAAAAGAACAACGCGAACAACCACCCACTGTTTAACAAAGAGGGACTCTGCATCGTAAACAACGGAATGATCCACAACGATAGAGAAATCTTCGGGAAGAACAAACGGGATGCAGAAGTTGATTCTGAAGCAATCCTTGCCGTTCTCTCTGCAAAAAGTAAAGGAGATAAGATCAAACGTGTCTTTGACAAGCTCGAAGGAAGCTTCTCTTTTGCTGTGCTTGATAAATACAATCCCGATACGCTCATTCTTGTAAAGAAAGATAATCCATTAGAGTTGTACTTCGATGTAAAGTATGAGATACTCTACTTCTGCTCTGAACGTGAGATCATGCGCGAAGCCTTGGGATTGAAGACATTAACGGTAAGAGGTTTTGCTCTTGGTGAAGGCGATTATCATCATTACACAATGGAAAACAACCACTCACTTATAATAAACAAAGATGGGGTGGAGTCGTATAAAAAGTATTCTCCGCGGCGGAGAGATTATATGCTCGACGATTATTGTCTCAAATTCACACAAAGAGAAGTTGAAGAGATGATAGTTGAATGTCCCTACTATAATGCTTCAAGTGGAAAAGGAATTTCATAAATTTACCTAAGGTAAAAAAGGAGATTCCAAAAATGAAAGAACGAAAACATTACAACCCGGAACAAAAAGTACTCATCTTAAGGGAATTACTTGAAAATAATGTCCCCGTTAGCCAACTTGCTGAAAAATATGGTGTTCGCCCCAACGATATCTATAACTGGAAAAAGAAGCTCTTTGAATCAGCTGCCGATATCTTTACCAATAAATCCGCTGACGGGACTCATAACAACTCTAACTCTGAAAAGAAGATTGTTCAACTCGAAGATAAACTCAGAAAACGGGAAGAAGCGATCGCTTATCTCATTAACGAAACGATTCAAATAAAAAAAAACATCGATGGGGAGATCTAAAGATGCTTTGGGTTGAACCTGATATTCGCGATCAAGTGGTTGAGTTTGTTGCTTTTGTTTCCGACAAAACCAATTATTCTGTTAAACAACTGCTTTGTCTTATTGACATCAATAGCGGTAAATTTTATTCATGGATTGACAGAAAAGGACTGCAGAATAATCATAACGCTCATATCCCTAAAGAAAATTGGCTGCTTTGTTCCGAAAGAGAAGCTATTGTTAAGTATGCCAAATCTCATTCCGGCGAAGGATACAGACGGTTAACCTATATGATGCTTGATGATAATATTGTAGCTGTTAGTCCTTCTTCTACTTATCGAATCCTTAAAGCTGCCGGATTATTGAATCATTGGAATAAAGTAAAGACTAATTCAAAAGGACATGGATTTGATCAGCCTGCTAAACCTCACGTTCACTGGCATACCGATATCAAGTATGTCAACTTTAAAGGTTCATTCCTTTTTCTGATTTCCGTTATTGATGGCTATTCCCGTTACATAGTTCATCATGAGCTAAGACAAAACATGCAAGAGTTTGATGTAGAGATTACCGTCCAGAGAGCTTTAGAAAAATATCCCGGTGTTAAACCAAGGCTCATTACTGACAACGGCTCTCAATACATCTCTAAGGATTTTGCAGAGTACTTAAAGTATGTTGGGCTTCAGCATATCAGAACTTCGATTGCATATCCTCAGAGCAATGGCAAAGTTGAACGGTATCATCGTACCATTCATGAAGAGTGCTTACAAAAAAGTTCGTTGGTTAATCTTGAGGATGCAAGAAAGCAAATTGCTGCTTATATTGTCACCTACAATACGAAAAGACTTCATAGTTCATTGTTTTATTTAACGCCCGAAGATTTTTTAATGAACCGCATCAATGAAAAACTTTCGGACAGGAAGATCAAGTATGATTTGGCTAAAAAGCATCGCTTGGAGGTTAATCATGCCAACTGATTTTTCCCCTTATTTAATTAACTTTAAATTCCTTTTCCACTTGAAGCATTATAGTATCTTGTCCATACTTCTCTTCGAGTTGTCTAATCAATGCTTGAGTTAATTCAATTGACTTTCCACAATGAGGACAAGTAATTTTAGTTTCTGCATTAGTACTTTTCATTTTTTACCTCTCTCTTTATTTATTAAAAACCAATAACCAAATAATTCTTCTTCGTACTTTGAGTGTGCCGGATATTTTTCTTCGATCATCTGCCAGAATTTGTAATTGTGCTTCCGTTCTATCAAGTGGATCATCTCATGATAAACAACATATTTAATTATACGTTTAGGGATATAACGTAATAAGCTATTAAAACATAAATTTCCATTGACACTACAACTTCCCCATTTGGAGAACAACTTTCTGAATTGAACTCTTTTTACAACAACACCAAGTTCCTTTGAATGTGCTATAACTTGGTTATTAATGAGTTTGACCAGTTCATTTAACTGCATTTCATCTGTGTGTAACTGCGTTGCTGCTTCTGAAGTAGTTTTAATGAAACTTTCTTTGGCGGAAATCCATTTTTCATATTTATTGGTTATATCTGCGGGATTAGCTCCAAATGGTAAGATGAGTTTCCTAATTCCCGTCCGATATTCAATTCTGGGATATTTAATATTCCTGTGCTCAACTTCCATAATGCACCATTTTATCACTTATGTCTTTATGAATCGAATTAATCTTTTCTAACGGCATCGGATACTTCGGTCTCACGTTTACAAATAAGAATTCTCTCAGCTTTGTCTCCACAATCTTTTTCATCTCAATATTATGTGACCAACCGGGAATCATCGCCGGCTTTAGTTCATCAAATAACTTTTTAAGCTCCGAAAGCACAGACTCATCGGAATCAAATCCAAGGCTTGTTTTCATTGAAAGCCATATTGCCATTTGATAATCGCTAAGACCCAATTGTTTCTGCTTGCTCTGAACCTCTAAGATTTCAACAGCTAAAGATTCAGCTTCCATACTTTGAGGTGAAGTATCCTGCAGATTTTTAATCCGTTCCTTCCATTCCTTTACGAGTTTATCAACCCGGTCAATCAACGATTCATAGATTGGATTTTTATGTTGATCTACGAGCACAAATTTATTTAATGCAAAAACTAAATTAGATGTTTGCGCTTTTTTGTCTTTTCCCTTATCAGAAATTCCTTTAATGAATGCTTCATCAATTACAGTAAAGGTTGGAGATTCGATGAGTTCTTTTACTTCCGTCTGGCTATGTATCAGTTGTAAGGTTTTCTTAAAATATTTCTTTAGTAGTTGCTGATAATCTTCATCCCTTATTACAACCTTGATATAATAAACATAAATAGCCGTAAGCCATTTATACGCTTCAAGATGCAAAAGTTTTTCCTCACTCGAACCAAGAAACTCATAAAGCTTTTTCAAGTGTTTAGAATATTTAACAAAACTTTCTTCTATCAGTTTGTCCGAAGTAATTATTTCGATTGTTCTTTGCAGCGTCGTTATTTTATAATCCCGGTCAACTCCAACAAATAGACTGATTAATTTATCTATGGTTTCAGTAAATTCGGTAATAAGAGCGGCTGTGTTCAAAACCGCGCTTGCTATGTCATCTTTTTCATAAATTGCAAAAGCCTTTTCTATCCGGTCAAAAAGACCAACATAATCAATAATTAACCCCGCTTCTTTTTCTTTGTAAGGACGATTGGTTCGCGCTATTGCTTGAAGCAAGCGCTGGTCCTTCATAAGCTTATCCAAATACATTGTTTGCAGAATCGGTGCATCAAAACCGGTTAACAACATATCCGTTACAATCAATATTTTGGGATATTCTTCCTCCTTGTAATTCTCAATAGCTTGTTTTCTAATCTGTTCATAATCCATCCCATGATTCTTTTTAATCACTCCTTGAATATAGTTTTGAATCACGGGCTCTTGAGCATCCTTCTTTGGATCGTAAGTCATTATAACTTCTGAATAACTTGGAGGTAAGAACTGATCAAGAGCTTCTTTATATATAGCGCAAGCCTTTCTGCTTGCCGTAACAATCATGGCTTTATATTGTCCTTCAACATTCTCCTTGAAATGTTTTGCAATATCTTCCGCAATTGCTTTTATACGAGTTGGATCTTCAAGGAAAACATTTATTCTGTTAAGTTTTTGTCTTATATCTTCTTTTAGATCTTCGCGGTTCTCTGCTGGAATTTCTTCTGCCATTGCATCGAAAAATTCCTCCAAAGCTTCTTTACTGAGATGGAGCTCGTCTAAGCGAGATTTCTTTACAATTCGTTTTGTAAATCCATCTGTTATAGACTCAATAATAAAGTATTTATCAAGCTGTTTTTCTTTTGGTGGATAACTGAAATCTAAATAAGTATTTTTACCAAGTCTTGCAATCGGAGTACCGGTAAAGGCAAAGAAGAAGGCGCTCTTTAATATTTGTTTCATTTGAGCGGCAAGCAATCCATGCTGCGAACGATGTCCTTCATCTATTAAACAAACGACATTTCGTCTTGTAGATATTGAATTCGTTCTTTTAGAAAGCTCTTCTATCAATCCGCTCAATTCTTCCGGTCTGAATTTTTGCATAAGAACAATAAAAACTCCGCGCATACCATTAAACGAATCAGCGCCAATAATCTTTTTCAGAGTGTAAATGTTTTCAATTACTTGAGTTGATTTTATATCCAAAGCATAGTATTCACCCGATAGTTGTGTTTGAAGATCATCCCGGTCTAAGAGAATAAAAATCGTGGGATTTTCAAGAATGGAAAGCCCTTTTAATTTCTCAGCAGCGCTAATAATTTCAAATGTTTTGCCGGAACCTTGCCAATGCCAAATTAATCCCTTATTCTTATCATCCTTACCGCAGTAATTATCTTTTACCCGATCAACAATTTTATTAACGGCACGCAGTTGCATGTAGCGCGGGAGAACTTTGGTGGCTTCACTCTTCTCAATTCTTACGAACAAAAAGTTGCCGATAATGTCAAGCAACGTTGAAGGGGTTAACATTTTTATTACCGCATCTATTGAACCGAGCTCGTCATGTTTCCATTCTTCAGTTCTAACTTCATCAGACCAATCAACAATAGGGAAGTAGCGTGCTTCACTATTCGCACCCACTCCAATTTGAATATATTTATAGAGTTCCGGTACAGATTTTTTATAATCATTAATCTGGTTGTAAGCCGTCACCCAGCTTTCCGCCGGATTTGTCGGATCTTTCAGTTCGATACTTACAATCGGTATTCCATTTACATAAAGTAAGATGTCATTTCTAATTGGATTGTTACCGTTGTTTGATACTTGACGGCTTATAAGAAATTCATTGTTCCAAATATTTTCATAGTCAAAGAGTGAAGTGAACTTAACGGTCTTATCTTTTTCATATTTAATCGGCACTCCTTTTTTGTAGAAGTCCAATAACTTTGCAGCACCTATTTGTCCGGTGGTAATTACCCGCATT